>Ga0265297_10007484_pt1 | contig 15102 bp, 13 predicted proteins | sample Munlanlwell13791_FD_192502 | JGI IMG/M metagenome (GOLD analysis project Ga0265297, IMG submission 192502) | Leachate microbial communities from a municipal landfill in Southern Ontario, Canada - Leachate well 137-91 | ecosystem: Engineered > Solid waste > Landfill > Unclassified | place... | reverse complement strand
CCATTTTTGTTAAATTGAGCGCGGCAATCGTTTCGCCACCTCCTACGGCCGCAAAGGCCTTTCCCTTGCCTCTTGCCGCAATCAAGCGTGCCAAACTTACGGTTCCATGAGCAAAAGCCGGTTTTTCAAAGAGTCCTACCGGCCCATTCCAAGCAATTGTCTGCGCGTTTTTAATATATTTTGAAAATTCCAAAACCGTTTCCGGTCCCATATCCAAAATGCTTTCATCGTCTTGGCAAATATCCTTGTCCTCCGCAAGACTCACAACTCTCAAATGCTTTACATCATCAATTTTTCCAACCAAAACATCTTTCGGCATCACGATTTTCTTATTTTTTAAAATATTTTTAATGACTTTTGGGTTTATATCTTCCGTCACTGTCTTGCCGATTCTGTAACCTTGAAATTTTAGAAGCGCGGAAATAAGCGCGCCGCCCAATAAGACCCTGTCTGCCGATTTTAATAAGCTCAAAATTAAACCGATTTTTGTGGAAATTTTTGCGCCGCCCATCAAAGCGACATACGGCCGATTTTGTTTTTTTAAATTTTTTGAAAGAAGTCGTGATAAATTTAAGATCTCTGCTTCCAAATTTAAACCAGCATACGGCGGCAAAAACTTTTGCACGCCATAAACGGATGCATCCTCTCTGTGCGAGACTGAAAACCCTTCATTAATATATACGTCTGCAAAAGACGAAAGTAACTTGGCAAACTTCTTGTCGTTTTTAGTTTCTGCCGAATAAAATCTAATGTTCTCCAGCATATTTACGCCAGATTTTATTTTTTTGGAAATATTCACTTTGGTTATGTCATCTGATATAAAGTTAACTTTTTTCTTCAAAAGCCTTGCTAAATATTTCGCCACCGGTTCTAAGGTTAATTTTTTATCCCAGCCTTCCGGACGCCCCAAGTGCGCAACCAAAATAACCGTTGCTCCTTTCTGAAGCAAGAAATTTATCGTCGCCAAGCTGGCTTTTATCCGCAAGTTATCTTTAAAATCCAATTTTCCATCATTTATAGAGAGATTATAATCTACCCGCACCAAGGCGCGTTTTCCTTTTAAATCTTTTATGTCTTTAATGGATTTTACCTTCATAATTATCGCATGATTTCTTTAGCCATCTCTATTAACCTGTTTGAATATCCCCATTCATTGTCATACCATGCCAAAACTTTTAGCATATTTCCGCCAACGACTTTTGTTGATGACAAATCAACCACTGACGAAAGCGGATTCTTTAAAATATCCGTGGAAACGAGAGGCTCTTCGCTTACGCCAAATACATTTTTCATTAAAGAGCTCTTGGCCGCTTTTCTGAAAGCGTCGTTCACTTGTTCTACCGTAACGTCCTTTTTTAACAAAAAAGTAAAATCGGAAATTGAACCCGCGATCACCGGCACGCGAAGCGCCAAACCGTCAAACTTTCCTCTCAGATCCGGAATCGTTTTGGCTGTCGCTTCCGCCGCGCCTGTTGTTGTGGGAATAATATTCTGCGCCGCCGCCCGTCCCCTGCGATAATCTTTATGCGGAGCATCAACCAGCTCCTGATCGGCCGTATATCCATGGATTGTCGTCATCATTGCTTTTTCTATACCAAAAGCATAATGAATAATGGCCGCAACCGGACTAATACAATTTGTTGTGCATGATCCGTTATCTATAACTTCTTCTTTGCCGCTATAATTTTCAGCATTTACACCCAAAATATATGTGCTGATATTATCACCTTTTGATGGCGCGGAAATAATCACTTTTTTTGCACCGGCCGCCAAATGCATTGACGCGCCTTCTTTATCTCTAAAAATGCCCGTGCACTCTAAGACCACATCTATTTTTAATTTTTTCCACGGTAACTTAGTTGGATCTTTTTCTGAAAAAACCAAAATCTTTTTTTTATCCACAATAAGGCAATCCTTTCCGGCCTCCACATTTTTGTCGTAAGCGCCATAGACGCTATCGTGCTTCAATAAATATGCCAAATTTTTCGGATCGGTCAGGTCATTAACCGCCACCCATTCAATATCTCTTAAATCTTTGCGGCCAAAACCAGCTTTTAAAGTATTGCGGCCTATCCGGCCAAAACCATTGATTGCTACGCGAATCATAATTTTATCTTCATTAGCTTCGTTAGCTTCGTTAGCTTTTTAGAAAGCTAAACAAAACCGGTAGCCAACAAAATATTTTATTTTCTTCCCAATAAACCAATAGAACCAGAAGTTATTGGTTATTAAAATTATACCATTCTTAATTAGTAAGGTGAAATATTACAAGCATTTACTATCAGGTTTACGACACCCGCCAGTAAAAAAAGAGAGGCGTGCACCTCTCTTAAAATTTAACTACTGACAAAATTTTTCCGTCGGCGTAGCGACAAAAAAATTTATCATCAGTAATTAAAGTATCCATTCATCCTCAAAATGTACTCTCGCGGTATTTTTAAATCGTTAATGACCGACAAAAGAGCATTATAAGCCTCTTGCAATCTTGTTGCTTTGTCATATAATTGCTCCGAACTGTATTTTTCTGACAATTTTTCAGAAATATCGCTCCCATATAAAGCCGGATGTGGGATTTCATGGACAATAGCATCTTTTTTTATGTTCCATATCCGCAAAATTATCTCCATCGGAACACCATAGCGTTCAACGATCATTTTTGGCGCAACGTCCTTTACTAAGGAAAATTTTAATCCCATATACCCGCTTCTAACATCAGTTATATTCCATCCGGTTATTTTTCTTATCATTTCCGTAAAAATACCATTCAAAAGCACCCTATCCACTGGCGTATGGCTTTGATCCGATAACGGATGAAACCTTGAACAAATTACCATGTCTGCCCCATTCTCCAATTCCGCTATGATATGTGGAATGTGTTGTAAATCATGCTGGCCATCAGCGTCAAATTTAATCAGATAATCAAAATCAATCCCCATCTTTGCCGCATACTGGAGCCCCGCTTTTGTGGACACACCCACACCGCCGTTCTTTTTTAGCCGCATTACAAATGGAGTGAATTCCGATATTATGTCCGCGCTTTTGTCCGTAGAGCAATCGTCAGCCGTTATAATGATTGTTTTATAATCAAATACTTTCTTTGGAATTGCGGCCAAGACTTCAGCTATTGTTTCTTCCTCATTATAAACAGGAATAAAAACCGCAATACGCTTAATTGGTTTTTCTAATATATTTGTCATTTTCGCCTCCTACCCCTTAATCAATGAATGAATTTTAAAAGAACATTTCTTTAAAAAATATACCTTTCCACAATCTCAAGTTGTTCACAGGTATTCACCCCCATTCCTTCAATGGGATTATTTATTGTTATTGAATTGATTTTTTCACCTTTCTCCGCCGCCATCTTTATCAAATCGGTTAAATAATATTCATTGGCATTATTATTATTGATAAGCTTGCCAATATTTTGCCACAGCCAATCAGGATTAAAACAATAATAACTAACATTAACTTCTTTAATATTTTGTTGTTCTTTGTTTGCGTCGCGAAGCTCAATAATCCCGGATACGTCACCATTTTCGTCTCGCATAATCCGGCCGCAATTATAAAATTCTGAGAAGTCTCCGGAAAAGTCAGGAACCATAACCGTCGTTATGGACAACTTTGCGCCGTTTTCCAAATGGCTTAAAGCTAATTGCCTTATTGTTGACGACTGCACTGATGGATGATCGCCGGGAAGCACAATCATGGCATCAAATTTTTTATCAAAAAGGGCGTCTTTCGCGGAAAAAACCGCATGCCCGGTACCCAGCTGTTCTTTTTGAAAAACATAATGATATTTATTTTTTGTATGAGCAATAACGTCTTCGGCTTTATATCCGACAACAACTGTCGGGATAGCGCAAATCTCCATCACCTTTTCCAATACGCGATCAATCAAAGCAATATCTTTCACCTTGTGCAAAACCTTAGGAATATCAGAATTCATTCGCGTCCCCTTCCCGGCGGCAAGAATAATCGCATGAATATTCATATTGCTATAATTTAATTTTAAAATTTGCGTAGCGCCAACATTAAAGCTGTTTTATTGAATATTCAGAAAATTCAACATCCATAAAATCCGTTCTAATTCCGCCATGTCCCGCAGAATCAATTATTGCGCCGCCAAAGTTTTTGCCGTCATCGGTTGCCTCCAAAACTAGTTTCCAGTTGCCGCTTCTATTTTCATCAAAATATAATTTTATGTCCACTGTGCCGTCGGGATTATCGCTGACTTCGCTTTTTAGCCCAAACCACATTCCCATTGGCAACAGATTCGGATTAGTATCTTTGTTATACACTCCAGTTAAAATTTTTTCATAAGCCATTGTAAAATATTCTCCACCGACCTTTTTCTTGACAACAAAAGCCCCGTCCACCCTGATGCCGGTGTAATAAACATTATCTTGATCCTGGTATCGGTTGAAAAAAAATATTCCATTAGACTCGTTTCTTTCTTTACTTTGTGTCTTGTTATAGTTAACAATCCTAAAATAACATTGCTGTTCAAAACTTTTTTGGGTAACTATGGAAACCAAACGAAAAATATTCTGCGGCAAATAACCTCCGTCGGCGCTATCGGCAGTACTGTTCACATATCTTACTTGCCATTTTGAACCGGCGCGGAGGCGACCGATATTGGTGCTACCGATGCCATTTTTCGTAATAAAATACGCACCGGAAGAAAGCCACCAAGCCGAGCTTTTGCTTTTTAAAATATTCGGCATTTCCTCCAAGACGCTGTCTCTATTAAAGTTATCCTGAAATGAGGAAGCATTTAAAACAGCTCCTTGATTCGGCAGGGATCGCCCCAAAAATGAAAAACCTAAAACAACCGCAACGGCTACAATAAAAATAATTATGATTGGCACATATTTTTTCATTTATTTAACTTTGTTTACGTTCAATTTTTTAATTAGTAATTCCGAACCAGCAACTTGCCCGTCCCAAGTCTTCACCCCTACTCCTCCATAATTCAAACTTCTATCTATTTTTGCAGCCAAGACATTTTTTCCATTCATGGAACAAATCACCACGTCTCCCGAAACGCTCATACCGAGCCTGGCATCTTTCTGCGGCACGGACACGGATAATTTTCTTTGCGCAATTATTTTGGTAACATTATTCAATCTTTGTTCAATCGTTGCCGCACCGTTTCTAAAACCGCAGACTGCAAAATTGGCACTATTCTTATATCTGGACACCAATGAAGCATAATCGCCCTTATTCCAATCGGCAATAATCTCAAAATTATAATCAGACCAAAGATACGAACCGTCCAAATAATTCATGGAACTCGTTGAATTTTGATTGCTCTTAAAAAGTACGCTGTCTTTATTGTAAACTTTTGTTCCCCAAAGAGTTATCCAATCGCTGGAATTATTAAATTTTTCCGAGTAGGGCAAAGTCTTTTCTTCTGACGCGCCAAGTTGCGAAAGCAGTTTCTCGGCTGTTGTGCTTTTAAAAAGCCCAATGCGCATAACCGGATAAAAATTGCTTTTCTTGTCATTGTAGTTTCCCGTGTAGTCCGCGCCTTCAACCGGCCTGAATTGGAAAAAAACCATATTGTAATCATTCTTGTATAAATCAAAAAGGACAGATTGCGCCGCAGGATAATTAGATCCCAATTGCCCAAAATTATTATATGGTATGGCAAAGGCATAAACGGAATGCCCCAAGGTTTCTTCCAGTTGAGTTTTTGCTTTTTGCAAATCAGACGAAACTCGCGCTTTGTACTCCGCATCCGTTTCCAAACGTTTTTCTTTCTTCAACCACATTTTATTTCCAAAAAACGGCTGCTTATCCCCCTGCCCGTCAATTGGTACTTCGGCGTGTCCCAAGTAACTGTGCGATTGTATTTCCCATCGGCCGGTCTTTTCCATTTGCAATAATTCATCTTTGACCAAATAATATCTGTTTTTTTCATGGTCCAAAGAATATCCGGAAATGACAAAAATAATAGCATTGTAACCCAGCTCTTTCAAAACGGCGTCAGTATTGTAATAAGAACTTTTTATGCCGTCGTCAAAAGTTAACAAAAAAGATTTTGGCGGTAATTTTTTTTCGCCTCTTAAAAAAGCGTAAAAATCTTCAAGTTTTACAGTTTGATATCCGTTCTTTTTTAGGGCAAACATTTGCTCCTTAAAAGTTTGACTGGAAACGTCAATATCTTTTCCCGCCGTTCCCGGGATTCCGTGATATGCTAAAACCGGAACCGTATTTATTGAATCAGCCGTATAGCTTGTGCTCTGGCTAGCAATAGAATAATTATTAAACTCTTCGGAGATGCGTTTTGAAGCCATATAATCAGCCACGCGCTCTTTGGCAAAAGCTACGGCGTTTTTTCCCAGGTCGCCAACGGGATTGTAATATTTAAGCAACATCACCGCAGAGATTATAACCGCCGCAAAGATTGCTATGAAATTTAATTTTTTTATTTTTTTCATAGATTTATAGTTAATCTCTCCTCCAGGAAGTTCTTTTTATGGTAACAATGGAATAAAATATAAGCCAAGACAAAAAAAGCGTGGACATAATGCTCATCATCGGCCGATAAATCCATCTGGGCGTGGCATACTTATCCTGATTTTTCAGTCTGTAAGCATAGCTGAATAAAAATCCAATAAAAATTATCCCCGATAGATATAATAAGATAGCGGAAAAATCACCAAAGATAGGTATATAAATCAAATGCCTGAAAATTATAAAGGGAGCGGCAAAGACAAAAATAATATGAAAGTAATAAATGAACGCCGGAATAAAAGGCCTGTTCCAATAAAACCGCCCGGTAAAAAAAATATTCCTTAAAAAACTTTTTTTCCATCTTATCTGTTGCCTTAAAAATCTTCTAAAATTGTCCGGCACCGTGGTCCAAGACTTTGCCGCGGCGCTGTAAACTACTTTCCATCTTTTTTCCGGATAATCAATCCTTTTTACAAAAGCCGACTGCTTATATTTATCTTTCAATTTCTTCCCGATTTCCAAAGAACCCAACACAAAGCCCGTTAACGTCCGGTCAGTTGCAAACCTGAATTCTTGCCCCAAAAAAGAATCCTTTTCCCAAGCCGGTATATAATTGAAAATCGCTTCTTTTCTAAAAACCGCCAGCGGCCCGGATACGCAAGTTACGGCTCCAAAATGACTTTCAAAAGCTTTTCTTATACTGAATTGCCCTTCGTACCAAGAATCTTGAATCCTGGTTAAAAGATTTTGTTCAGCATTTAACGCCCGGCAATGTCCGCTGATAGCACCCACTTCCGGATCATGGTCCAATATCTTCACGGTTTTTGAAATTGCATCCAAAGCCAAAACTGAATCGCTGTCCGTAAATGCAAAAATTTCTCCCTTGGCTTTGAGCATTGCCTTGCCCAAGGCTTTCTTTTTGCCGATATTCTTTTTTAAATTGATTAATTTTATTTTTCCTGTGCTTCTGTACGATTCCAAAATGTCTTTCGTTCCATCAACGCTGCCATCATCTACAATAATTATTTCTTTATTTTGATAATCTTGTCGTATAAGCGAATCAATGCAATCTTTTATTTTTTCTTTTTCATCTTTTACCGCCACCATCAAGCTAACTAAAGGATTGCCCGCGATTTCGCCGTCCATCAAGCTCTTCTCTGCGGCTTCATACGGATCTTTGTATTTAAAAAGCGCGATATAGAATACAATAGAGATTATGACAGTTACAAAAAGACCGTAAACATATAAAATTATGCTGCCCGGTTTGGCGCCAAATAAAATTTTTCCGCTTAAAATAACAATGAAAGAAAATAAAATGAAAAAAGAAACGAATTTGTAAGAAAATCTTTTTTTCACATTGCAAAAATTAATTTTGAGGAAATATTCTTAAAAATTTTGAGCAAAAATCTCTCTTAAAGAGCCATATGATATCAAATATAAAAGTCCATGTCAAGTCATCCGCATTAAAAACAAAAAAGCCGTCCCGCAATGGGACGGCTTTTTTTATCTGTTATTAAATTTCAAATCTTGCGAATCTGCCGATTTTGACATTTTCTCCAATAACACCGATTTTATGTTTTACAAAATCTTCAATAGTTGTGTCTTCATCTTTTATATAGCGCTGTTTCAAAAGGCAAACTTCTTCAAAATATTTCTGCAATTTTCCGTTGATTATATTATCAATAATATTTTGCGGCTTACCACTGCCGGCAAATTCTTCCGCATAAATTTCTTTTTCTTTGTTTACGATTTCCTGAGGCACATCTTCCGGCGACAAATATAATGGATTCAAAGCGGCAATATGCATCGCAATGTCATTGGCGAATTTTTTAAATTCTTCGTTTCTGGCGACAAAATCCGTTTCGCAAAGAATTTCAACCATCACACCTAGTTTGCCATTTCCATGAATGTATGTTGCCACCAAGCCCTCGCGCGTTTCGCGTTCACCGCGCTTTGAAGCTTTGGCAATGCCCTTTTTACGAAGAGCTTCCGCGGCTTTTTCCAAATCGCCGCCAGTCTCTTCTAACGCAGTCTTGCAATCCATCATGCCCGCGCCCGTCATTTGGCGCAATTTTACAACGAGTGAATTTTCCATAGAGTTAGCTTCGTTAGCTTGTTAGCTTCGTTAGCTTGTTAGTAGAACCTAAAAAGCTACGGAAGCTATGGAAGCTACAAAAGCTGTGAGTTATTTTTATTTTTTCTCAGCTTTTTTGTCTTCTTCCATTTTCTTCACCTGTTCTCTTGCGCCTTGAAGACTCTGCCCTTCTTTAAAAGATTGCGCAACAAAATCAATCATCATGGCAACTGATTTCACGGCATCATCATTGGCCGGAATAACATATTTCACGCCTTCCGGATTAACATTGGTGTCGCAAACGGCGATAACCGGAATATTTTTCTTGGTCGCTTCCAAAAGCGCGGTTTTTTCCGTTTTTATATCCATAATAAACATGGCCGCTGGCGTTTTGTCCAACTTAACCAAACCGCCGATTTTCTTGCGAAGCTCTTCAATTTCCTTGCCAAATTCGTTCTGTTCTCTTTTTGTATATTTTTTGAGCTCACCGCTTTCCTGTTTTTTTAATAAATCAATAAAATGCTCAACACGTTTTCTGACGGTTCCAAAATTGGTAATTGTTCCGCCAATCCAGCGTTCCGAAACATAAGGCATGTTGCATTCTTCGGCTTTTTGCTTAATCATGGCTTGAGCTTGTTTTTTTGTTCCAACAAAAAGAAGAGTCCCGCCTTCCATACCCAGTTTACGCAAATATTCCGCTGTTTCCTCCATCTTTTTTTGCGTAACCTCAAGGTTTATAATGTGGACTCCGCCTCTATCGCCAAAAATATATGGCTCCATGTTTGGATGCCATTTTGATGTCCGGTGGCCAAAATGCACACCTGCCTTTAACATCTCCAAGAGAGATGGTATATTCATATTATTTTCCGCCGCTCCATCATAATTTCTATATTACTTAATGATATAGAAAGACACAGAGCGTGTGGGATTAGTTAACTTAAATTTTATACTAAATTATCATATATTAAAATAGTTGTCAACGGGTACAAAAAAGGCCCTTTTTAGGGGGCCGTTCGGGCGGGTTAAGAGGTTATGCTTTTTTATTCACCATTTGGCCTTTTTCTATATCAGCCAATGATTCTTTCAACAATTTTATGGCATGACTGCCATAACGGTCTATCTTTAGGGCGCTCCTTTGTGTTTCCCCAAGATATACCTCCTCCTCTACCCCATTTAGGTAGCGGCGATGGGTAAAAACTGGTGCGCTCCGATTTGGCGGGACTTTGATGTCTAAAGTATAATGGGATTCAAAATAGGAAGAATTTTTTACTATGTTCTTCACGAGATTTCCCCGAATCACAATAAGATTGTTCATTGGTGGGGCATCTGCTATTTTTGCCGTTTTATCCTCAAGAAGCAAGACAGCAATGACAAAAATCACTCCAATTAGTATCAAAATAGCTAAAATTTGCAAAAAGAGCATTTTCCTCTCCTGTTTGTTGTTTATAGGCGTAACATACACCTTTATTGACATTTTGTCAAGAGTCTGATAAAATTATTTTATATTCTTAAATTATCTTATTTTATGAGAAAAGAAATACACCCGACCTATTATCCGAAAGCTAAATTTACATGCGCTTGCGGAGCTGAATACGAAATCGGTTCAACCGTAGAAAGCATGAAAGTTGAGCTTTGTTCAGCGTGCCATCCTTTTTATACCGGCAAACAAAAAATCGTTGATACAGCAAGACGCGTAGAAAAATTCCACGCCAGAGCATTGAAAAAAGAAACCGCAGTAAAAGGCAAGGCCATAAAACACGCCGAAAAGAAAGCAAAGAGAGCTTCCAAGACCAAAACCAAAAAGGAAGAAAAATAAATTTTCTAAACTAAGAAAATCCGCCGCTTTTAATTTAGGGCGGATTTTTATATAATCAGAAATATGGCAGACGCAAGATTAAATAAAATTAAAGAAAGATTAGCCGAGCTTACGCCGCAGTTATCTGATCCGGCGATTTTTTCCGATCTCAAAAAAATGCAGGCATTGAATAAAGAATACGGAAAACTGAAGGATATTGTTACTGTAGCAGACAGAATTGACGCCATCTCGCGCGATATCTCTGACCTTAAAGACACAACTGATCCGGATTTAAAGGCAATGGCGGAAACCGAGATTCCGCAACTTCAAAAAGAAAAAGACGAGCTCCAACAAAATTTGGAAGAAAAGCTGGCGCCAAAAGATCCCTTGGATGAAAAAAACATTATCGTGGAAATCCGCGCCGGAACCGGCGGTGACGAAGCCGGCCTTTTTGCGGCCAACCTTTTCAGGATGTATTCCAAGTTCGCCGAAAAGATGGACTGGAAAACAAAAATAATTTCTTCCAACCGCACTGACATTGGCGGATTTAAAGAAGTTGTTTTTGAAATTGATGGAGAAAATGCTTATAGCTGGCTCAAATACGAAAGCGGCGTGCATCGCGTCCAAAGAATTCCTGATACGGAAAAAAACGGCCGGGTGCACACTTCCACCGCCACCGTTGCCGTCATGCCGACTGTTGACGAGCTTGATTTTCAAATTGATCCCAAAGAATTAAAAATAGAAACGTCCACTTCCCGCGGACACGGCGGCCAATCGGTTAACACCACTTACTCTGCCATTCGCCTTACCCACATCCCCTCCGGTGTTGTCGTTATCTGCCAAGACGAAAGAAGCCAGCAACAAAACAAAGCCAAGGCTATGGAAGTTATGCGTGCCAGACTTTACGCTTTGGAGTTGGAAAGGAGAAAAAAGGAAGAAGTTGAACTTCGTCGCTCCCAAATCGGCACGGGTGAACGATCGGAAAAAATTCGCACCTATAATTATCCACAGGACAGGATTACCGACCACCGCATCAAAGAATCCTGGCACAACATCGTCAAAATATTGGATGGCGATTTAGAACCGGTAATAGAGAAACTCCGCGCCGCCGGCGCCGACAAATTACGAGCCGAAGATTCCGACTAAATATGTTTCGCGACCGCGAGACATATTTTTTTAATATCTGATATAATAAATTAATAATTAATTTTAAGATATGCCGAAATATATATTTGTAGTAGGAGGGGTAATGTCCGGCGTTGGCAAGGGGGTGACGTCGTCTTCAATTGGAAAAATCTTGCAATCAAGGGGGTTTAACATAACGTCCATGAAAATTGACCCGTATGTCAACGTGGACGCCGGCACAATGAACCCGACCGAGCACGGCGAGGTTTTTGTTTTGGACGATGGCATGGAATGCGATCAGGATATGGGAAACTACGAGAGGTTTTTAAATCGCACGCTTTCCGGCGAAAACTATATGACAACCGGCAGTATTTACCAAAAAGTCATTAACCGCGAACGAAACTTAGAATATAACGGGCATTGCGTTGAAGTAGTCCCACACATTCCTTTGGAAGTGATAAACCAAATCAATCAAGCCGCAAAAAAGGATAATGCCGACATCGTAATAATAGAAGTGGGCGGAACAGTCGGCGAATATCAAAACATTCTATTTTTGGAAGCAGTCCGCATGTTAAAGTTGCAAAGTCCGGACGACGTACTCCTGGTTTTAGTAAGTTTCCTACCGCTTCAGCCTCAAGGCGAATTAAAAACTAAACCTACTCAATACGCGGTGCGCACCATAAATTCCGCGGGGCTCCAGCCAAATATCATTATTGCCCGCGCCGCTCTGCCTTTGGATGAAAAACGAAAAGAAAAAATCGCCATGAACTGCAATATTCAAAAAAACGACGTGATTTCCGCGCCGGACGTCTCAAGTATTTATGAAATTCCCTTAATTTTTGAAAAAGAAAACATCAGCGATGTGATTTTAAAAAAATTAAATCTGGAACCCAGGTCGCGCGATTTGGCGGAATGGACCGAATTTGTAACAAATATTAAAGAAACCAAAGACGAAGTAAGAATCGCTGTCATTGGCAAATACTTTAACACTGGCGATTTTGTGCTCACAGATTCTTACATTTCCGTATTGGAGGCTATAAAACACGCCGCTTTTTCTTTAAAAAAGAAACCGATAATAGACTGGCTTAATGCCGAGGATTTTGAAAAAGACAAAACTTCTTTGCAAAACCTTTCTTTGTACCAGGGTGTGGTCATTCCCGGCGGGTTCGGCAGCCGCGGCACCGAAGGAAAAATCGCGGTTATAAAATATTTGAGAGAAAATAAAATTCCGTTTTTGGGATTGTGCTACGGAATGCAAATGGCGGTTATTGAATACGGGCGCCACATGGCCGGCCTGGATCGCGCCAACACAACTGAGGTTGACCCAGAGACACCGCACCCGATAGTCACTATTTTGCCGCAACAGCGGGAAAATCTTCTGCATAAAAATTTTGGCGGGACAATGAGGCTTGGTGCCTACTCAGCCATTCTTGAAACCAGCTCCATTGCTTTTGAAGCCTATGGAAAACAAACGATTTCAGAAAGACACAGGCATCGCTATGAGGTGAACCCGAAATATCTTGAAATCTTGCGGCAAAAAGGCTTGATTATTTCTGGGCTTTCGCCTGACGGAACATTGGCAGAAATAATTGAATTACCAAAATCAGAGCATCCTTTCTTTATTGCCACGCAATTTCATCCGGAGTTTACTTCCCGGCCGCTCGCGCCGCATCCATTGTTTAAAGAATTCATAAAATCGGCTTTATGACCATAAAAGAAGCTTTGGCTTTTGGCGCCAAACAACTAAAAAAAAATTCAGCTAAAGCGGCTCGCCCGCCTCGCCGGATTGAAGCGAGTCCGCTTTTAGATGCGTCAGTATTGCTTTGCGAAGCATTAAAAAAATCAAAAGAATTTATTTACACCTATCCGGAAAAAAAGCTAACCGCAGAACAAATTAAAAAATACAAAAGTATGATCGGCCGGCGCGCCAAACACGAGCCGCTGGCCTATATTATCGGAAAAAAAGAGTTCTACGGATTAGATTTTTCTGTGGCGCCGGCCGTCCTCATTCCCCGCCCTGATACCGAAATCCTTATTAACGCCGTCCTCTCCACTGTAGGACACTCAGCTACCTACAGTTATCCACAGGTTATTGATGTGGGAACCGGAAGCGGGGCGATTGCCATTACGCTGAAAAAACTTTTTCCCAAAGCCCAAGTTTTTGCCACCGATATCAGCCAAAAATCTCTTAATCTCGCCAAGAAAAACGCCCGCCGTCTTAACGCAAAAATAACTTTCAAAAAAGGCAACCTACTAAACCCCTTCAAATCTTTACTATTGGATACCAGGTACCCAATAGTAATCACGGCCAATCTCCCCTATCTTTCTCGCGTTGAATGGCAAAAAACTCAGCCGGAGATAAAAAACTACGAACCTAAAGGCGCGCTCGTCGGAGGCAAAAACGGCACGGAAATTTATGAAAAATTATTTACAGAAATATCTGCCCTCCTCCGTCATTCCGCACCGTCATTAAACGGCATAAACTCCGGCGGGAATCCAATGTATTTATTCATAGAAATTGGTTATAACCAAAAAGCGCCAATAACAAAACTTCTAAACAAAATTCTCCGCCCAAAAAAAATTAAGACCTTTAAAGATCTCAATAATAAATGGCGAACTGTAAAAATAATCCTAAGCTAAATATTCATAACAACAAAACCCTGCTCCTACATTATTTTCATAACAAAAACCCCGAAAATCAATCGGGGTTTTTGTTTTAATTTTTGTTTATTCCGCGACCACTTTGTCAGCGCCGTCCACCACTTCCACCCAAGTCATACCGCGGACAAATTCTATTTCTTTTCCTGATTTGTCATAAAATCGGAGCCGTGACCACATATCTTTTTTCTCCCACGTCGCTTCTATTTTTTTACCATCTTGGAATATCAGCGCATCACCGGTTCCTAAAGTCTCAATTTCTCTCCTGCTTACGGAATCAATCACCGTAATATCGGTTTCAATCACTGCAATATTTTTCGGCGCGATTAAATCACCCTCGGCATCTTTTACCGTTTCACCTTTCACCTGCCTCACATAAATATTTTGCGCCTTGTCATAAAGCCATTTTACATTGTAAGTATCACTATAACTAAACGTAACCGAAATAGTTTTTGAATCACCACGGTCAGTTTCATCCGCTTCATCTTTAAATTTCCAAGGAGAAAAATTTAAATCCTGAGAATCCAATTTTTTATCTCTAGCCTTATCAAGATTGGCGGAAGAAGTATAGGCATTATGCGGAGCAAACCTGTCTTTGCTTCTCCAAAAATATTCCGCCGAAGAATCCATGTTTAATTTATTGATTTTTGGATCAGATGCGATTATATCCAATGCCGCCGGACTGCCGCCAAAATGTCCATATAATGCCGAAAACTCCATTGCCCAATCAATAAAATACGGACGAGAGCTTCTGACCGGTCCGATTTTTTCCACGACCTTATCAGTTGAATAAACAGTCATAAACCTGGTAATACCGCCCTCAACCGGCGCCTCAAAAACCAACCCCGCTTCCGAAATTCCCGATTGCGGCCACGCCTCAAACATATTATCAATCATAATGGCGGCGGGATATTTTTCCGTTTCACCTTCGGCCATATAAACACCATCCAAAAGCCGTGCCCTCATGTCTTTCCTATCCAAGATGGTTCCT
>Ga0265297_10007483_pt1 | contig 15102 bp, 15 predicted proteins | sample Munlanlwell13791_FD_192502 | JGI IMG/M metagenome (GOLD analysis project Ga0265297, IMG submission 192502) | Leachate microbial communities from a municipal landfill in Southern Ontario, Canada - Leachate well 137-91 | ecosystem: Engineered > Solid waste > Landfill > Unclassified | place... | reverse complement strand
TCCTGGATACGGTTAAAGCGTATGATCTCGTCCATATCAACGCCATAGGCCCGGGAGATACTCCAGAGGGTCTGGCCGCTGCCCACAATATGATATACTCCCCGCTGCGTTACGGGAGGCCGGGTAACAGGCAGCGTAGCGCATCCTGAAAGGAAGAAAACCACAAAAAAAGCGGCAATAACGCGTTGATCGACGCCCTTCAGGGTTGAAAAAAAATGCTGGATTTTGATCTTGCTCTCCCTTCAAATTCCATGATGATATTATTAAAAATTACAACGACTTAAAAAAACGGATAATATTAACTAAGAACCATAGACCCAATCCGATAAGGCTGACCTGAAAAAGAAATCCCGAGAGCGCGTTAGCCTTCCTTAAGACCTGGATATCCTCGACGTAAATGACCTCGCAGGCGCCTCCCCCGGTATCCTCCCGGTTAGTGCTCGAGTGCCAGGTAATACGCGACTGCGGCTTTCCCGGGACCTCGGCCACCACGCTGACCAGCTTACCCTTGATCTTAACCTGGTCTCCCCTCAAGAGCCGGTTAAACTTAGATTCCAAATATTTATTGTTTATCAGCAGGTGGTTATTGGATAATTCCCTCATACTAAAACCCACATTACCGTACCATTGTACCCAGCACCAACGGCAATCCTGGGAAAACTTAACAGCGCGATCTCGATATACCCTGCTGGCTACGTTGGGGCCCCAGATAATACATAAGTCTCCCGGGAATACGGAATCGTACTTATCGATACTAAACACCCTGTAATCCATCTTGCCGACGATAAGGCCGCTTATTTCGTAATCATACAGAGGAGTAAGCGAATATTCATACCCATCCCTGGAAAAAACAATACCCTCGGGATACTCTGTTTCGACCTGGACCGGGTCCTTAAGAAGTTCCGGCGCTATATCATCAACGTTACGGAACGTATTCCGGGTAAAGAATGTCACCGCCAGGCAGGCGCTTAAAGCAAAAAAGAGCCCCTTATTGAGGTTTATTTCCATTTTTCCTGTAGTAGATAAACACCATCAAGAACAAGCACGCCGCTATCAACGGCAGCTCCAGGACAGAACAGGCAATATTAGAGCATGCTGAAGCTGCCAGATCCTCCCAGACCTCGATCGCCGTTACGATAATGCCTACCGCTGTAAAAGACGGCAGTTCCTTTTTGACCCAGCGCCATTTTAAAGGCAGAAACTGGCGTAGTTCGCCTTCAAGGAAACCTGATAATCCCGGAAAGTATGCCGGGACTCTTTTGCAATATTCAAGGTACTTTTCGCCGAACCTCCCGCTTAATACTTTTTTTTCGCTGCGTATTTGAGGGACATATATGGACAGGTATATCGCCAGGAACAGCGGATACGTCCAAAGATTCAGGATGATAAGAATGATGCCCGACCCGATCAGGAAAGTGCCGAAATACATCGGATTTCTTATCAATGAGTAGGGCCCGCCCGTAACCAGCTCGTTGCCGCCGGCGGTATTATCCTGCTTATAACCCCTGGCGGAAATACGGAATAAGAAGCCGCAGATAAGGATCCCCATCCCCGCCACATCCAGGAATATATCGACAAGCTGTATCCTGTACCGCGCGAAGAAATACTTTGAGAAAAAGAATGATAAAATAAGGAACACAAAAACAAATGAACTCTGGATCTTGATCCGTCTTTTCATGAAGTCGCCTTTCTAAGCGTATGCTTTTAAACCGGTCATTTATTTGCGGTAAATAATTCGATTATTTGCCAGGACACCCAGTCAACAGGCACATCGGACATGGACGCTGTGACGCTGCTGAGGATGCGCTGCGGAGTGCCTAACAACTCCAGGGGTATATAAAGCACAACCTCCCTGGAACTACGGACCAGGCGGACGCTATTTTTAGGCAGGGCGCGTCCCCTGTCGTATATACTATGCCCCACAAACCCCAGATGGATGCGCAGCTTAGGCATCTGGACGAAATCCGTATCCTGGCGGAAACCAAAGACATATACCGTTATTCCCAGCCCCTTGACCAGAGGGCGCGAAAACCTCATTGAAAGCACAAGGTTGCCCTTTTCCAGCTGCACATACCTGCGTTCAATACCAAGCACCCCCGCCTTTTGCGTATCAGTAAGCTGTTCCTGGGTCGGAAGCTGGTGGCATTCATCTTCGTTAAAAAACACGGGAAGAGCATCGGGAATTAGTTTTATCACGGAATAATCCCCGAATAACTCATTACGCCTGATAAACGAAGAAAGATATCCGGGACAGGATTTATACTGCGACCGATGCGCCCTTATAGCCGCCTCTTTTTGTTCCACGTCGGGCAGCGCCAGATTATCCGCCGACCAATCGACTTTTTCATCAAAAAAACCCGGCGGTTCGATGGACATCTCGGGACGATATCCGCGCGGAAGAGGCCAATTCTTAAAATGGATCAAATACGGATAAAGCTGCGGCTGCATCCAGCCCTTAAGATCCCAGAGGGCCACCCGCGTAAAAAGATAAAGCGCGCGATGGTCGCCGTTATGGTCTCCGGGATGGGAAAGAAATATTTTAGTCGGCTTAAAATCGCTCAATACTGTCTCTATATCCTTGAGTATATCATCGCCTTTATAGGCGGCGTCAGGCCTTAGAGCGTTTGAATAAGGCACAGCCCTGACCTTGGTAAGCATGCTCTTAAACGCCTTGGCCGCGCCCCAATGCGATAACCATATATTATACGTCCCAAAATCAGGATAACCTAAAAAGATGAGGTTATCCGCGGATAGGCCCATCTCTTTTGCCGCGGCAATAGCCTCATCATGGCGGACCTGGCCCATCCCCTGCACGGACCTGGATACGAATACGGGGTGTTTACGATACAGAAGAAAAGCCCACTCGTTATTATCGCCATAGGTGAGAAATACTATCTTTACCGGAAGCTTTGCCGCCAGCGCCTTCTGGATGATACCGGCGCACCCCAGGACCTCATCATCCGGATGCGGAGCCATGATCAGCACGCGGTCCTGCGCCGTTAATTCAACCTCCGGAAAGCCCGGCTGATCGGAGGCCACAGCAGGGTATAACCATAAAAAAAACAATATAAAAACTAAAAAATCAGCCCTTTTTATCATTAAACTTTCCTCCCGAAAATAAGGGTATAATGTATGGACGCGGTATTATCGTTAGGCAGAAAAACCGGATAGCGCCGCACAACACTGAATCCCGCACGCGAGAAAAACTCGCAGGCCGGTTTGTTATCTTCAAGCACGCTGGCGTGTATACCCTTAACGCGCCCTGATCTGGCCTGCTCGATAAAACGCTCGATCAGGCGCCGGCCCAGGTGCCGGCCCCGGTAACCATCGCGCAGATTTATATGCATATGCGCCGGATAATCGGCAAAAGGCATATCACCGCGCAGGCCTCCACGTAAAATACTTTTTACACCCGCCCTGAACATCCTCATTGTCTCTCTGCGCCAGAGCGATCCGCTCAGAACAGCCCTGACCAGGCATCCGGGCATGATCCGCCAGGCCATCACCCTTGAATAACGGGCGCTATCCAGGCAGCCGCTAAGATAGCCGACCACCTTCTTTTCGCATTCAGCGACCCACAAAGCCCCCGGTTCATAATCGGTATAATAGCGCATCAGCATCTCCGCCGCTAGCTTGCGATCGGGAAAAAAATTCTCAATGGGCTTGCCGCGGTCGGCAGTATCACAGGCAATATCCCATACTGCCTGGCGGTCCGCGGTCCGGTATAAACGTATCAGGGTCTCATCGGCCATAGATCAGGGGTTCCCGTTCTTAGATCAATCCTGCCAATTTGTCACGTCGTCGGAGCTTTCCGAGCCGTCTTTTCCCAAAGAGTATAAGTCGTAATCATAAGTGCGGTGCACTCCCGGGCATTTATACTGGTATTCCTTGCCCCAGGGATCAAGAGGCTTTTTTTCCACGTAAGGACCTTTCCAATTGTGCGCTGAAGCGGGAGCCGATAGCAAAGCATTCAACCCCTCTTCGGTCGTGGGAAAAGCGCCGTTATCCATCTCGTAGAGTTTTAAGGCAGTGGCAAGATTGACCCCCACGTCCGCCTTAGCTACCTGGACCCGGGCCTCCTCAGACCTCCCGGTCATACGCGGCACCACCATCGCCGCCAGGACCCCGATAATAATAACCACCAGCATCAGCTCAACCAGCGTAAACCCTCTATTTTTCATATTCGCCTCCTTACCATTCTCTCCACTGTTTTATCTTATCTTTATCAAAAACCACCGCATAACGCATCGCACTCTTTCCCGATACATACGCGTCAATATTTACGCACAGGTTCTCCGCGGCGGCGCAAACATTGCCGCTTGTAGAAAGCTCGAGCAATTCCGCCTCCTGCTGTCCCGAAAAGCCGCAAAAAGAACGCAGCTTATCCAGGATCTGCGCCGTTGATTCAAAAAAGCCGTCATCCTCGGTGGCTTCAAGATCATCCGGGCCATGACGAAAAGCCTCGATATTTTCAACTAAAGACGCATCCAGCCCCAGGGCCGCCAAAACCTCTTTAGGGGCGGTATTGATATTAACCTTACCATTACTATGCGTGGTGATAAAATCCTTGCAACCGTTAAAGATCTCTTCGGTAAACCCCTCCACCTGCATAAGTTCTTCCTTATATGTATACGGCCTTAAGGAAGAATTGATCACCGCCTGGGCCAGATCGTTATTTAATCCGGGCAGGCGGGCCAATATCTCGCCGGAGGAATTATTGATATTTATTTTACTCTCTTCATCGCTTAAAGTATAAATAAATTTATCGCGCCCTAATTCCTTTTCGCGCTCTTTCTTCAAACTATACAACGTATCGTAACCCAAAGAGCCGCTTTCCCGTTCCTGGCGCGCGTAAACAACCGCGCTGCGCGCCAGATCCGACCCGATAACCCTGCCCTCCAGGCGCTTGACTAGGCTTATCTGCGCCGAGACCATCTTAAATAAGGTCACGCCCAGGATAGAAAAAAATACCAATACCCACAGGGAAATAACGATAATGCTGCCCCTTTCAATACACGGGCAGGAAGACCGTCTTGGTGAATTCTTCATCATTAAGCTTTGCCTTCAATCTTATTGCGGCAAACACGCCGCTGTCTTCATCCCAGCTGTTCTCCCAGGAATAGGTTTTTTCCTGCGCGTCATATAAAAGATACGACACGGAAAAATCATCCAGGGATGCCATTTTCTTTTCAGCTAAACCTTCTTCTTCCTTCTTGTCCAGGATATCCGCCAAGGACACGGATTTTTTCAATAAGACTTTTTCGTCGCGGTTGAATTCATAGGTCATCCTTACCGCCGAATCCCCCTTCAACACCGGGAATGAAAATTTATAAAAGTCACCCTCAAAACCTACCTGCGTAATATCCGCGCTCTGCCGTAATTCAGAACAGATCTCCTCCAGGACCAGAAGAAGATTATTTTTCGGGAATGAAATATTGCGGCTGCGGCTCCATATCCTCATCCCGGACATAAATGAGAACCCGATCCCGGCCAGGACAAAAGAAAAAACGACCGCGACCACTAAAGTCTCAACAAGAGTAAAACCCCTATTTCTGGTTCTTAATATAGCATGATACTCTGACATCTTTTTCCCGGTCCGCCTCCTGCCATTTTACCGATACGTCCGCCTTAAGTAGTTTCTTCTGCCAGGTTTCCTCGTAAAAATCCTGAACCTTGACCTCTTTTACCGCGCTCCGGTTATTTACCGCCGCCTGTTCCCGTGTCATGGCGGATACAGTAAGCTTCCCTTGGAGAGCCTGTTCTTCCAAAGCATCCATCTGGGATTGCGCTATTTGCAGGGCGCTGACGCGGTCCTCCAGCGCGGCCAGCGCGGAAGCGCTGGAGAGGAAAGAACGCAGGACAAATACCGAGCCCACCGCGAAAACAGCTACGGCTACCATAAGCTCAACAAGAGTAAAACTGCGCGGCGCTTCTTTTTTTCTCATAGGGGCTCTTTAAGGGATGGCGACGCTGATAGCCGCTTCCACGCGAAGGCTGCTGGCGTATTCGTCTTTAGGCGTGATACTGAGGCTTTCCAGCCGTATCAGCAATTTGTCATCCTGGATCCTGGACAGGAAACTGACAAGCTGTTCCATAGTCGCTTCGAGGCGCAGGTCGGCTTTCATCTTCTTATATTCTTTAAACGGCTGCGGCTTATTTTCAGGGTTCAGGCTGATTATGGAAACGCCCGATTCCTGGCTCAGCTTTTCTATCTGTTTGACGAACTGGGCGGTATTCTCATCATCGCTTAAAAGCGAATCCAGATACGGGGAATATTTATTATAATCCTGCAGGATACTGTCTTTATCCTTCTGGATCTCCAGGGCCTCTTTGAGCTTTTCCTCTTCCACCCTTATCTGCTGCTGCAGCCCCCTGGATTTGGAAGCGAAATTAAACAGCGAGAACTTGCTCAATAGAAAGACCAGCACTATCGCGCCGGCAACGTAAGCTAATATCTTCTGCGTCCCAGATAATTTTATCATTGGACCGGTTTAAAATTGAGTTCGAAGTCGGTGATTTCCTTGTCTTTTAATTTACGCTTACGGGTGTATTTCGTCTGCAAGTCTTTAAAAACTCCGGAATTCTCGATATTATTAATGAATTTAAATACATCGGACAACGCGACTGCCTGCCCCCTCAAGGTGACGTTGTATTCGTCATTAATATTGAGGTAGCTTATCGCTATTTCGGAAGAAATATTTTTCTGCAGCTGCTGCAGGATAAAAAGCGGCAAGCGCCGCATCGCCAGGTAATTCTTGATAAAACCGATCTTTTTCACTTTCGTGAACAGCCCGCCCATCTCTTTTTCGACGGAAGCATAACGCTGCTGTATGGCGCTGAGATAACTTTGCCTCTGGTATATCCTCCCCAGGAATATGCCGCAAATAAGCATGAACAGGTATATGGATAAGCTGCCCAGGACAACAAGCTCGCGGGTCTTTTCTTTCAACGTCTTCTTGATCTGGATCTCGGGCAGGATAAAACCCAGACCCTCCTTATCCTCCTGCAGGCTTAATTCCAATATCCCTCCCATGGACACATCGCCCGGCATATCCGCCCCGGACTTATTATTTAACGCATCCAAGCGGACGCAGCGCGCAATGACCTTCGCGGGCATGTCGAAGCCTGCCTGCGCGATATCGGCTAAAGCCCTGTTGGAAGAAACCGCCGTCCTTCCGCCCATAATAAAGATCTTGGCCGGCTTTTTATTCTGTTCTTCATTATAGAACATTATAAGGGACTGCTTGACCTCTCCGAATAACTTCGTCAATATGATATCGTTTATGGTGGGGACGCCGCCTACCCCGATATTGATGCTCCTGGTAAAAAGAAGCCCGGCCTTGGAACATATGATGAAATCGGTAAAAGCCGCGTCTATGTCAAGAAGGATGTAGAGATCGGTATTATTCATTTCAGCTTCGCAGGAATGGACCAGGCTTTTCCACGCTCCGTAGGAACTAAGCGTTATCTTATCCACCGGCCATCCGGCATTTTCCAATATCCTGACCTGTCTTCTGACCATGTCAATATGCACGATAGCCAGGATCAGGCGCGAATAGCCCATATCATCCGTACCGATGATACGATGGGAAAACAATATCTCTTCTTCCTTGTAAGGGACGAGCCGGGTTATGTGCAGCTTGATCATATCATTTATTTCTTTGGGGTCCTGGGAAGGCAGGTGCAGGTTCCTCACCGTTACGAAATCGCGGGAAACGCAAAGATTCACTGCCCGGGGAAACAGCTTCCTGTTGCGCGCGATATCCGCGATACGCTGGCCGATCTGTTCGTCACTCAGGGAAGACAAAGCCTCCGCGTAACAATCGACGATCCTGGCTTGTTTGCCCTGGGAACTTACCGTTGCCAGCTTTAAATACTGTTTTCCGATCTCTACGGTTACGGATACTTTCATATATTATCCTACTATTTGGGATATCATGAACGTAGGCAGAAGGATAGCCAGCACCACAGCTCCTAATATTACCCCTAAAAACAATATCAGCAAGGGTTCAAGAAGCGAAGAGACTATCGCGATATCCTTTTCTACCTGCTGCGCGTAAGAGGCGGCAGCTTCATCGAGCACATCGCTCAAGCGCCCTGATTCTTCTCCTACCGCTACCATTTTAGTAAAAAACTTGGGTAATCCCGTATGCAGCGCCATGCTTGATGATATATTTTTGCCTGTGGCGACCTCACGCTGCACCTTTAAGAGGTCCTCCCGCATTTTCAGGTTGTCAAAACTTAATGCGGCTATCTCCAGCGATCTTAACGCCGAGACCCCGCTCCTTATAAGCAAGCTGAAAGCCCGGCAAAAATTGACTAATTCACCGTTAGCTATCATTTTATTGAATACGGGCAGGCGCGCTTTAGCCCGGGTCAATACCCCGTTAAACACCCTCCTGCCTTTTTCGGAATACAGCGCAGCAGCGCAAAAAATAGCCGCGGCCGCCAGCAGGAACCAGGTCCTGCTGGAAAAAGAACTCACCCCCAGGATGACCTTGGTGATCAGGGGCAATTTATCGCCGAAACTGTCAAAGATGGGCTTAAGGCGGGGCACGACGAAATTTATCAATATGAAGATACTCGCCAGGCCTACGACCAAAAGCAGGGACGGATAGGTAATAGCGACTATTATTTTGTTCCGCAGGCTTTCCTGGCGCGCGAGAAAATCCTCTATCTGCTCCAGGGCCAGGTCCAGGCGTCCGCTGGCCTCTCCGGCTTTGATGACATTGATAAAAAGCGGCGAAAATACATGCGGGAAACGCTCCAGGGACTGCGAGAAGGTCTTACCTTCTTTCGTGGCATTATATATCTCTAAGATCACCTCTTGAAAAGACTGACTCTCCGCCTGTTCATAGAGGATCTTAAGCGAGGAAAGCAGCTCCACCTTGGCCCGGATAAGAGTAGCCAGCTTCTGCGTAAAATTGAGGATCTCCCCCGGATCTATCTTCTTGCCGGCGGCCTTCTTTTTTGCGGCTTTTTGCTGCGGATTTACATAGGTGTTATCCTCAAGCACCGAAATGGGGAACAACCTTTGTTCCGAAAGCTTAGCTAAAGCCTCTTCCCTGCTCTCCGCTTCGACCCTGCCTTCGACTGTAACGTTTAACCCCTTTTTAGCCTTGTAAATAAACCTCATTTTTTAATGCCACGCCCCCTATGGAGTATCGCTGCCGGACTCTTTATCATGCTCCTCTAATTCCGCCACCCTGAGCACTTCTTCCGGAGTAGTCATACCCAGCTTTATTTTTTCAAGCCCTGAATCAAAAAGGGTGCGGAAACCCATCTGCCTGGCCTTCTTTTTTATCTGCGCCGCGGAACGCTTTTCCAATATCAAAGCCCTGATATCATCGTCTATCAATAGTATTTCATAAATAGCGGTCCGGCCTTTATAGCCGACAAACTTGCAATTCTCGCAGCCTTTTCCGCGGAAAATCTTGATGCTCCTGAACACCTCCGGCAACAGGCTCTTATCCTTCATCTCTTCCTTGCAAGCCGGGCAGATGACCCTGACCAGCCTCTGCGATATAAAAGCGTTGACGGAAGATGCGACCAGGTATGGCTCGATACCGATATCCAGAAGACGGGTAGCTCCGCTGCTGGCGTCATTAGTATGCAGGGTAGAAAAGATAAGGTGCCCGGTAAGAGAAGTACGGATAGCCAGTTCCGCGGTCTCCAGGTCCCTGACCTCTCCGACCATCATGATATCCGGGTCATGGCGCAGGATGCTGCGCAGAGCGTTGGCAAAAGTCATTCCTATCTCGGGCTTGACCTGGATCTGCATAACACCCGGTAATTCATATTCGATGGGGTCTTCAATGGTGATTATCTTTACCGCGTCTTTATTCAATTTACTCAGGCAGGCGTAAAGCGTGGTGGTCTTCCCGCTGCCTGTCGGGCCGGTCAAAAAAATGATCCCGTGCGGCTTACTCATCATTTCTTCTATTTTTTTGGCCTCATGAGGAAAAAGCCCCAGGTCGTCGAGGTTGAAAAGCAGCTGCACCGGCAGTATCCTGATGACCACGTTCTCGCCGTAGATGGAAGGGATTATGGAGATCCTCAGGTCGACCTGTTTATCTTTTATCTTTACTATGGCCCGGCCGTCCTGGGGCAGGCGTCTCTCGACAACATTAAGGTTGGAAAGTATTTTTATCCGGGAAACTATCGCCGGATGCAGGTATTTGATCTGTTCCGGAACGCGCATATCATAAAGTATGCCGTCAATGCGGTAGCGCACGCGCACGCTGTTACGGTACGGCTCAATATGGATATCCGTCGAACGCGAAGATATAGCCTCGGACAATATCTGGTTGACTAATTTAATGACCGAGACGTCCTGGGCGGATCTCTCCAGGTCTTCGACTTCTTCGTATGCCTGGGTATCTTTTTCGGTTTTATTATCCCCCTGCGTCAGGATCTCTTCCACGGTCTCCGCGCCGACGCCGTAATAACGGCGCACCGCGGTAAGGATCTCTTTATCCGAGGCCAGCACTTTTTCTATGTCGTAACCCAGCTGAAGTTTCAGGTCTTCCGAATGCCAGACCGCGAGCGGATCGGAAACCGCTATGGTAAGAATGTTTCCCTTTATCTTAAGGGGCATGAATTTGTAGTGCCATACCAGTTTTACCGGGACCACCTTTATTACTTCCGGAGCGACCGTCAGTTCCTTGAGGCTGCGGTAAAAAGTAAGGCCCAGCTGTTCAGCCAGCACCTCCAGGAGCTGTTCCTGGGTGACGAATTCAAGGCGCACCAGGGCAGTGCCGAGTATCTCGCCGCTTCTTTTACTTTCCTTTAAAGCGGCGTCCAATTGCGCGGCGGTAATAAAACCTTTTTTAACCAGTAATTCGCCTATTTTGATCATTATTATTGCGAGATTATATACCTATCTGCCCGAGAGGGCCGATCATAAAAAGCTTGTCTTCCGGCAGTGAATCCAGCCTGCCGCTTACGATCTTTTCGCACGCCGCGATAGTCTCTTCAAGCGGCACATAAGAACCGGGGATGCCGGTATAGAGTTCTGCGGTAAAGAACGGCTGGGTAAAGAAATTCTGCAATTTACGGGCGCGTTCGTAGATTATACGTTCCTGCTTGGACAATTCTTCTTTACCAATAATAGAAACAATGCGCTGCAATTCCTGGAACCTCTGGAAATACCTGCTCACTTCCGAGGCGACCTCAAAATGCCGTTTTCCCACGATACTCGGGTCTATAAAACCGCTGCTGGACTGTACGGGATCGACAGCCGGATACAAACCGCGCTGGATATAATCCCTGGAGAGGACGATGATGGAATCCAGGTGCGTAAATATGGCGACGACCGCGGGGTCGGTAAGGTCGTCTGCCGGAACATAGACCGCCTCGACGGCGCTGATGCTGGCGTTATCCTGCTGCCTTATCCTTTCATGGAAATCGCTGATCTCGCTGAACAGGGTAGATTGATATCCGGTTTCAGAAGGGACCCTGCCCAGAAGAGTGGAAAGCTCCGCTCCTGCCTGGGCGAACCTGAATACGTTGTCCATAAAGAACAGGACATCCCGCCCTAGCTTCTGAATAGATTCGGCTATGGTAATGCCGGTATGCGCCACCTCAAAGCGCGCTCCCGAGAATTCATTCATCTGGCCGAATACCAGGATCGAACGCTCAAGGAGCCCGGTCCTCAAGAACTCATAATACAGCTCATTGCCCTCCCTGATACGTTCCCCTACTCCGGTGAAAACGCAGGTTCCTTTGTGTTTAGTGATGATATTATGGATTATTTCAAGGATGAGGATAGTTTTGCCGAGAGCCGCGCCCCCGAGGATCCCGGTCTTGGAACCTTTCACCAGGGGGAATAACAGGTCAATGACCTTAATCCCGCTTTCCATTATTTCAAATTTGATCCGTAGTTCTGCCGATATCGAACTGCTCTCTTTGGACTTTTCACGCGATACATGGATAGGGATCATCTCGCCTTCGGCGACAGGCTCTTTACCGTCAATAGGCTCTCCCAGGACGTTCACCACCCTGCCGTAAAGCCTCTCGCCCGAGGGGACACACAAAGCCTTGCCGGTCGAAGTACAGGGAGAATTCCTTACCAGCCCGAAAGTCGAGGTCAGGGCGATACACCGGCAGATATTCGGTTCGCGGTGCTCGATGACCTCCAGGATGATCTCCATGCCGTCAAAATTATAGGTCTTGACGATCTCATGTATCCCGGGCAGGGATGAATTGGAGAACTGCACATCCACCACCGCTCCATAGACAGCTACGATCTTACCTTCCAATACATGGTCCATATTTAGCCTATGTTTGTCTTGCTCTTTATAAGCAGGTTCCTTGAAACGGATATCTCCCGGATAGTCTTATCGCTTAATGAGTGCACCTGCCTGAAATATTCAAAAGTAAGTTTGCGGTTAAGCTGGGTCAATTCCTGGGTGCTCCCTTCAAGATGCATTATCCTGGCCGCGCATTCGGACTGCTTGGAAGACCAGAATATCTCCAGGAGCTTAACGCCCATCCATAATTCGACCAGCACCTCAAGCACGCTTCCGAAAGACGGTTCGACCATGACCTCCTCCGGCAAGGCCCTGACGGGCCCTTTTGCCCTGTTATACCCCTGGTAAGGCAGCATCCGGAAAGTAGTGATCTTCTGCGAAGAAAGCGAAATAAACTCCGGATAAACGATAACGATCTCTTTATAACCCTTACGATAGCCGTTGATCAGGTAATCACGCAGGTCCTCTACTTCCTTGTAATTGATCTCGTCGGTGATCCCGGGAAAAAGAGTGAAATCCGCGTTAACATCTTCCAGGTATCTTGCGCCGCGCTCCCCCAGGACGATGATCTCATCCTCCGCGGAAGCGCGCTGGTCAAGCCCGGCGTTGACCAGCGACGTGGTCAACCCCCCTAAAAATCCTTCATCCGAGGCGACCACGACTATCGCCCGGGCCTTGCCCTCCCGCGCGAAAAAATAGGGATGATTGATATTGCTCCTGATAAGGCGCAAGGTCGAGAAACAAGATTCAATGTCATTTACAAATTCTTCATTGATCTTCTCTCTAAGCTGCAAAGAACGGAACTGCGCCAACGCGGTAGTTTTTAATACGTCAATGATATCTCCCAGGCCGCGGCTGAATTCCAGGTCCTGTTTCAGGGTGGATAGGGTGATCATTTAAGCGTTTTGGCCATTCTCGCTCTCAACGGCCTTAAAGAACCTCACAAAGGCCTTGTCGAGCTCGTTTTTTACGTCTACCGTAAGATCCTTATTGGCCTCCAGGCTGGCAACGGCCTGCGGGTTCTCTTTAGATAAGTCCCTGAAGAACTCCACGATGAACTTCTCCAGAATATGCGGCGGAACGACTTCGAGTATGCGCCGCTTAAAAGCGTAAAAAAGGATTATCTCCTCGATCTCGGAAATCGGATGACCGTTTAACTGCGTCAGCAGGGTCCTTAAGGTATCCCCGCGCCGCATCTTCTCCATCGCCTCGGTAGATAAACGGGTGCGCAGTTTGGTCAAGCGCAGCGTCTCGCGGTATTGGGCATACTCCAGCCTCAGGCCCTGGCTCACCTCTTTAATGGCGCTGGATTGGACTTTACTGCCGATACGGGAAACTGAAAGGCCCAGGTCGATGGCCGGCTTAAAGCCTTCGCGGAAAATAGACGAACCGATGTAGATCTGGCCGTCGGTTATGGAAATAAGGTTGGTCTGGATATATCCGGTAATATCGCCCTGCAGGGTCTCAACGATCGGCAGGAAAGTCATGGAGCCGCCGCCCAGCTCCTTCTTTAATCTTCCGGCGCGCTCCATCAACTGGGAATGCAGATAGAATATATCGCCGGGGTAAGCTTCACGGCCCGGGGAACGCTCAAGAAGCAGAGACATCTGGCGGTATATCCAGGCATGTTTAGTCAGGTCATCGAAAATTATTAAAACGTCCCTGCCGTTGAGCATGAAGTATTCGCCCAGCGTCGCCGCGGTATAAGGAGCCATATACTGCTCGGCCGCGGCGCTTCCGGCCGGAGCAGCCACGATAATAGTATGTTTCATGGCGTCATGCTGGCTCAAGGCGGCGATCACCTTCTTTAACGCCACCTTGGGCCCGCCTACCCAGCAATATATACAGATGACATTTTTATCTTTTTGATTGATGATCGTATCGATACAGATACTGGACTTACCGCTTTGCCTGTCGCCGATTATCAGTTCCCTTTGCCCCTTGCCAATGGGGATCAACAGGTCGATCAACTTGATACCGGTATGTAAAGCCTCGTTGATCGGCTCCCTTTCCATGACGCCGGGAGCCGGACGGAAAATAGGAAAGAATGCCGACGGCCTGATCTCACCCATCCCGTCTATCGGTTCAGCAACACTGTTGACGATCCGGCCCAGGAATTTTTCTCCGACCGATATCCCCACCAGGGCTGAGAGCGATGAAACGCTGTCGCCTACGTATATATTACTTTCATCTCCGAGAATAATGACCAGGACTTCCTGGGTGTCAAATCCCGTAACCAGCCCTCTGGTGCCCCTGGAGAATTCCACGAACTGACCGTAAATACAAGATGGCAGTCCATTGACCCTGGCAACACCCCCCCTTACGTCCTTGACATATCCGACCTCAGAAACTTCCAAAAGAGGTATATGGATGTCGATGCCCGTTCTTTTTTTGTCAATATCCGGCATAGAAAGTTTATTTCTCCTTGGTCAGCCCCAGATAGGGGACTACTTTGGCTAGTTTATTCCTCAGACTTCCGTCGATAGTCAAAGGCCCGGCATTGATGACCAGCCCGGCAATGATCTCGGGATTTATAATCTCCTCTAATTCAACTTCCAGGAGGAGCTTCTGCGAAAGCGTGCGCGCAAGGCCGGCTTTTTCTTCCGGGGACAGCGCGAAAGCGGAGGTCACCTTAACCTGTTTGGCCTTGACGATGAACCTGTCACTTTCCAGGTTCTTTATCTCTTCAAGCAATTCCGAGATCAGATGATGCTGTAAGACTTCATTGCCCTGCTTGGTAAAAGCGGCTTTAAGCATCTGGATAGACAACTCCAGCGCTTCCTGCTCATACTGGGAAAAAAGATCATCCCGCATCTTGTTTACTTCTAACTTTGCCTTCTCCAGGATCTTC
>Ga0265297_10007482_pt1 | contig 15103 bp, 18 predicted proteins | sample Munlanlwell13791_FD_192502 | JGI IMG/M metagenome (GOLD analysis project Ga0265297, IMG submission 192502) | Leachate microbial communities from a municipal landfill in Southern Ontario, Canada - Leachate well 137-91 | ecosystem: Engineered > Solid waste > Landfill > Unclassified | place... | reverse complement strand
GCCTGACTTCTCCATCCGGCCGCTGGATGCTGACTTCATATTCAAAAGGGACGAATTCCTTAAGCGTTCTCTTTTTCTTACGTTCCTGGTGGGCTGCATAGCTTTCCGGCGTGTAAATTTTATCGCGGGGGACTGCCGCCAGTTCCTGTGGTGTTTTATAGCCGCAGATATCCAGAATCGCCTGGTTGGCATAAATCAGGGAGCCTTCTGCAGTAATGATGCGTACGCCCAGGGGGCTGGCGTCTATCAGGTTCTTGAAGTTTTGTTCAGAGGCTTTATAGGCTTCCAAATACTCTTTATTTTCTGATACGGAATTAAAGGCATTATTTTTGGCTTTTTGCAGCTTGGCCAGAAGAGCCTCGGTTTTTTCCAGCTTACCTTTCAGCTCTTCGTATGTCGGTTTCTTGGTGCTCATATTTTTGGTACCTCTCCTGAAGTATTTTCTTACCGGATACCATAAAATAAAAAGTCACTGTTTCCGCTGGCTTAATATTTTCTTGATGGGTTTTGGTTTTAAAGTTTATATTTATACTGAACATGTTGTCAAGTGTCAAACCGGTAACGCGGCATCAGCCATATGGCAGGTATTTTGTACGTAAGTCTCCCTTTTTCCAATCTACGCTAATGCGATAAAAATGACGTTATTTACTTTCTTTCCTTATACCTCTCACGCCCCGATGCTACACTTTTCTTGCCTGTTTTTGGTACAATAAACTGGACAACATAAAATGAAAATAAAAAATGTCGGCATTTTATATCACCCCCGGGTGGAGATTACACGAAAAAAAGCCAATGAAGTAATTGGCTTTATCAAACAACAGGGCATCAACGCCTGGATATGTTCCGCCTGGGAAAAAGAAAAAATCCGCGACCTTCTTAAAGGCACCGATTTAGTCCTGACGGTTGGCGGCGACGGCACGATTCTCCGCGCCGTGCAGTCGGTCACCCCCGGGGCGACGCCGGTCACCGGCATCAATCTGGGCAAACTGGGCTTTCTTACCGAGCTTGACGCCGATGAAACCACCGCTAAACTGCCCCACCTGCTTTCCGGTAAGGGCTGGCTGGAAGAACGCGCCATGCTGCAGGTCGAACTTAAGTCAAAGGGTAAAAAACCCCGCGTCTTCCACGCCCTGAACGACGCGGTTGTCGGGCGCGGCGGCATTGCCCGCATTATCCGCATCGAAGCCGCGGTGGACGGGCAAACTCTAACCACCTACCGGGCGGACGCGGTTATTGTCGCCACCGCCACGGGCAGCACCGGTTACGCTTTAGCGGCCGGGGGGCCCGTCATGCGCCCCCAGTCCCGCGACTTTCTAATGATGCCGGTGGCGCCGCATCTTTGCTTTGCCCACCCCCTCGTCCTGGAAGAAAACTCCGAGGTCATGTTAACGCTAGATACCTATCATGCCGCTACCTTGAGCATTGACGGGCATATTAATATCCCTTTGTCCGACGGCGACAGGCTGTTCCTCAGGCGCAGCCCCAATATAGCGCGGTTTTACCGTATTCGCCCCCGTGATTGTTTCTATCAAAATCTGGAAGACAAATTGAAAGGAAAACAAGGTGATTCAGATAGAAAAAGCTAAAATAGCCGATGCCCCCCAGATACACAAGCTGATTAACGGCTTTGCCGATAAAGGACTGATGCTCCCCAGGCCGTTGAGTGAAATATATGAAAGCCTCCGCGACTTTTTTGTGGTCCGGGAGAATGATAAAGTTATCGCCTGCGCCGCTTTGCACGTCAGCTGGGAAGACCTGGCGGAAATCAGGTCAGCCGCTGTGGCGGAAGCCAACCAGCGTAAGGGCTGCGGTGCTAAACTCGTCGAGGCTTGCCTTAAAGAAGCCGCCGATCTTGGCATCAAGACAATTTTCTGTTTCACCTACCAGCCGGAGTTCTTTAAAACCCAGAAGTTCGTTGATGTTGAAAAAATGGAACTGCCGCGCAAGGTGTGGTCGGACTGTCTGCGCTGCCCCAAGTTTCCCAACTGCGACGAAATTGCGCTGATTTACCATGCCGAATAAGAAAACTGAAATAAAACCGGAAAAGACGCTTTCGAGCAAGTACATCTTTAAAGGCGAAGCCATCAACCTGCGGCTCGATGCTGTGAGGACAGGCGACGGGCGCCATACCACGCGGGAAATCGTTGAGCATGAGGACGCCGTCGTTATCGTGCCCATCGATTCTAAAGATAACGTTCTGCTGGTCAGCCAGTTCCGTACGCCTTTAGGCAAGAATCTTTTAGAGGTTCCCGCCGGCGGCATTGATAAAGGCGAGGACGCCGAAGCCGCGGTTATCAGGGAGATGCAGGAAGAGACCGGTTATAAGCCGCGTAAAGTGGTGTTTTTAGCCGGCTTCCATTCTGCCCCCGGCTTTACCAACGAATACCTGCATTGTTATCTGGCGATGGACCTGAAGCCCTCCCGTCTTGAAGCCGAAGACACCGCCGGTATTGAGGTTATACGCGCGCCACTGGCTAAAATCAGGGAAATGATTTTCTCCGGCGAGATTCAGGACGCCAAAAGCATCGCGGGCTTGTTATTGACGCTGGAATATCTTAAGAAAAAGTCCTAATTTTCCCACTTAAGCGGACGCCCACCCAACAGGTGAATGTGCAGGTGCTGTACCAGTTGCCCCCCGTCCTCCCCGCAATTAATCGTTAGCCTGTAGCCCCGCTCCGCCAGCCCCTGTTCTTTAGCGACTTTGTTCGCCGCCGCCACCATTTTCCCCACCAGCGGTGCATCGTCGTCGGTCATCGTTGTCAGCGACGCTATATGCTTGATGGGGACAACCAGCAGGTGAACCGGAGCCGCCGGGTTGATGTCCGCAAAAACGGCTACGTCATCATCGCGGTAGGCTATCTTGGAAGGTATCTCCCCGGCGATTATCTTGCAGAAAATACAATCATTGTTTTGAGGGTTCATATGAATACCCCCTTTTGCCAAATATTTATTAAAGGTCAGTCCACGTTGTTGGCGCCGCCATATCCTGCATCGTCCAGGTGGTGGCTTTGCCCTTGAGCCGCATGACGCCCATGCCATCCAGGCTTTGCCCTTCATAAGCTGGTTTTAAGAACGGGCGTTTTGATATGATTTCTTTTTTCAACGTTTCGTCTTCAACGATTTCCACCTTGCCCCTGACTCTTACCTGGATTCCCTTAGCAAAATAGCAGACCTCAATATCGGGGTTTTTAGCCAGCTGTTTAAAGACGTCTTTATTTTTGCTGGTATAGAAGATTAACCCGTTTTCATCGGCGCGGAAGGTGTCCATGCCGCGTACCCTGGCCGCCGTGCCGTCCACCGTCGCCAGGTTGGCGATGTTGTTTTGTGTGATGAATTCCAGAATTTCTTTTTTATCCACTTTCTTTACTCCATCTTCTTTATTATTGCGTCCGCCACCTGCGATGTTCCCACCGAGCCGGGGTCGTCGCGGCGCTCTTTCATGTCGTAGGTGACGCTTTTACCCTCTTTTATCACGGCGGCAATGGCGCTTTCCAGCCGGTCGGCCGCTTTAACTTCCCCGATGTGTCGTAGCATCAGCACCCCGGAGAGCATCATCGCCATTGGGTTGACCTTGTTCTGCCCGGTGTACTTGGGCGCGCTGCCGTGGGTCGGCTCGAAGAGGCTTATCCCCTCTCCGATGTTCGCTCCCGGCGCTAAGCCCAGTCCCCCCACCAGCCCCGCGCACAGGTCGGAGATTATGTCCCCGTATAAATTCGGCAGCACGATTACGTCGTATTCCTGCGGGCGGCGCACTAATTGCATGCACAGGTTGTCTATCAGCGCCTCCCCGAACTCGATGTTGGGGTAGTCTTTAGCTACTTCCCGCGCCGTGCTTAAAAACAGCCCGTCGGAGAATTTCATGATATTGGCTTTGGTTACCGCCGTCACCTTTTTACGCCCGTACTTTTTAGCGTATTCAAAGGCGTACTTCACGATGCGCCGCGTGCCGCTTTCGGTAATCATCTTGATGCTGATGCCGGAGTCGGCTTTAATGACGTTGCCCTTTTGTTTGTTGATAAACGCAATCAGGTCTTTAGCTTCTGGCGTGTCTTTTTCGTATTCCACGCCGGCATAAAGGTCTTCGGTGTTTTCTCTCACGATGACGATATCTATGTCTTTATAATGCGTGGGCGCGCCGGGATAGCTCTTGCAGGGGCGCAGGCAGGCGTAAAGGTCTAACGACTTGCGTAAAGCAACGTTGACGCTTCTAAAGCCCGTCCCGATGGGCGTGGTGATGGGCCCCTTTAGCGCTACTTTATTCTTCCTGATGGATGCCAGCACCGATTCCGGCAGGGGCGTCCCTTCTTTTTCCATGACGTCCGCCCCGGCATTCACCACTTCCCAGTCGAACTTAACGCCCGTGGCTTCCAGCACCCGCCGCGTCGCCTCGGTGATCTCCGGCCCCACCCCATCTCCCGGTATCAACGTTACTTTATATGCCAATTTGTCCCTCCATGTCATTCCGCGTCCGCTAATCCTGTTATAAAACCAATATTCTCCTCGATTTAGTCATGGATTCCCGACCTGATCGGGAATCCATCTCATGCTTTAAATAATACCTTTGTATAAATCCTTCCATTCTGGATTATCTTCCTCAATCAGTTTAATTTTCCACTCCCTGTTCCATTTCTTCAAACGTTTTTCTTCCAATATTGCAGTTTCTATATCTTCGCACTGTTTATAATACACCAATGTATGTACATTATATTTTTTCGTAAAACCGTCTACAAGATTGTTTTTATGCTCGTAAATCCGTTTTACTAAATCAGCCGTGACTCCTATATAAAGAGTACCTCTGCATTTGCTGGCTAAAATATAAACGTAAGAGTATTTTGTTTTGATTTAATACCTTTCTGGATTCCCGCTTTCGCGGGAATGACGGTAAAAATTAAACTGTAATATCTCCGTGTTTCTTCACGTAATTGATTATACCGCCCTCGTTGAGAATCTTCAGCATGACTTCTGGAATCTTCCCGAAGGTCAGCGTATTGCCGTTGGTAATGTCTTTTACCGTCCCTGCCGTCAGGTCAACCTCTAACTCGTCGCCGTTGGTGATTTTGTCCGTGTCGCAAATCAAAACCGGCAGCCCCAGGTTGATGGCATTGCGGTAGAAAATTCTTGCCACGCTTTTCGCCAGTATGGCGCTAACGCCCGCCATCTTGATGACCAGCGGTGCGTGCTCGCGGCTGGACCCCAGCCCGAAGTTATTGCCCCCCACCACAAAATCCCCCGCTTTAACCTTTTTCACAAAGTTCACGTCGGCGTCTTCCAATACGTGCTTGGCAAGCTCCGGCAGGTTGCTTCGCAGGGGTGCGTAGCGCCCCGGTATAATATGGTCGGTGGATATGCTGTCCCCGAATTTGTGTGCTTTGCCTTTAAGCATTTACATCACCTCCCGCGGGTCGGTAATTTCACCCGTTAGCGCCGAAGCCGCCGCCGTTGCCGGGCTGGCAAGGTAGATAAAGCTCTTGGGATTGCCCATCCGCCCCTCGAAGTTCCTGTTGGCGGTGGAAAGGCAGGCCTCGCCGTCGCCCAAAGCCCCCTGGTGCAGCCCCATGCAGGGCCCGCAGCCGGGCGGCAGTATGGTTGCTCCGGATTCTATCAAACTCGTTATATAGCCCTTTTCTATCGCGGTCGTCATTATCCTCCGTGACGCCGGCCCCACAATCAGCCTGACGCCTTTGGCGGGTTTTTTGCCCTTTAAAATGGATACGGCAACCGCCAGGTCTTCCATCCGGCCGTTGGTGCAGGTGCCGACGACTACCTGCTGTATCCTGGTGCCTTTTAAGTCTTTAGCCAGCGCGGTGTTGTCCACCCGGTGCGGCTTGGATACCGTCGGTTCCAGTTTATTGGCGTCTATCTTAATCGTTTTTTCATAAACGGCATCGGGGTCGGCCTCTAACGCTTTATAGTCGTTGCCCCGTCCCACCGATTTTAAAAATTGTTTCGTCGTTTCGTCTGCGGCGAAGATGCCGGCTTTAGCGCCGGCTTCCACCGCCATGTTGGCAATGGTGAAACGCCCGGTCATGCTCATTTTTTTAATGGTGCGGCCGTGGAACTCCAGCGATTTATAAGTCGCGCCATCGGCGCCTATGGTGCCTATCAGGTGCAAAATCAAGTCTTTGGCGCTAACCCATTTCTGGAAGTCGCCGTCCACCTGTACCTTGAACGATTCCGGTACGCGGAACCAGTTCTTGCCGAGCCCCATAGCTACCGCTACGTCGCTAGAGCCCATGCCGGTGGCGAAGGCGCCTAAAGCCCCCGCCGTCGTGGTGTGCGAGTCCGCTCCCACCACCACATCGCCCGGCCGCGTGAAATCTTCCTGCACTACCTGGTGGCAGACTCCTTCCCCGATATCCGATAACTTGCACCCGCATTGGTCGGCGAATTCGCGTAACAGCATGTGGTCGTTGGACTGGTTGGCGTTGGGGCTGGGCACCGCGTGATCGATGAACAGCACTGTCCGTTCCGGGTTCGCCAGCTTGCTCATGCCGCTGCTCTGGAACTGCCGCACCGTTAAAGGCCCGGTGGTGTCCTGCACAAAGGCTAAATCCACGATGGCAATGACGATATCGCCGGCTTTAGCGTCGGTGCCGCTTTTTGCGCTTAGTATTTTTTCCGCTAATGTCTTACCCATATATCACACAGTATATCCTCTCTAGTCTCCCTTTTTAAAGGCGCATAATCTCAAGAATACACGCTGTATTTTACGATGATTATATCTTCGCCGTAAAAATACCTGATTATCTGCTCGCAAGTGTAACCCTGCTCCGCCGCCAGGGCGTTAGCCTGGATTTGTCCCATGCACCCCCGGTTATGCGGGGTCTGCGAAGGGGGATAAGAGTGGTTAAGCAGTGTTGTTTGCGTAATGTCGTTGCCGCTCTTCCCCTCGTTATAGGTGACGTATTGTGCGGTGCTGGTTTTACCGCTGACGTAGCAGCTGCAAACGATGACGTTGGCGTACCTTAGAATTATGCCATTTGTTTCCCGGACTGCCCGCTTGATTTCCTCCTGTTTTTGCGGCGTCAGGTTATCCCACCTCGCTGGGTCGTACACCTGGTCGATTTCGTAATCATATACGTCAAACAGAGTTGAACTCGGCTCGTATACCTTTTTGAAAAACGCGAACGTCCGCGCCGCTATTGCCTGCGCTTTAAGCGATTCGTAAGGGGCTTCGGGGTTTTCGCTGGCTACCACCACCGGCAGGTATTCGCTTTCCATGTCCAGCACTGCAACTTTGCCGTCACCGTGCTGTGTCCTTTTTACCTTAATCGTAATAACCGTGGCGGTAAAGGTCTCGGTGACTGTAGCTGTTTCGGTAAGTGTAGCCGTCTCGGTCTGTGTGGCCGTCGCAGTTTTCGTCGTCCAGGTGGTTTTGGTGACCACCGTCGTTAACGTGGTGGGATCGACCGCACACGAACAGCAGGTGAAAAGCAAAAGTAGGATACTGGCCAGTATCAAAATTTTATATCTCATTCTTTACCTTAAAAACAGAAAATTTTATTTGCCCGTGATGTATTTTTTGAAGGCTTTACGTCGCGGTATAATGTGCCTGATGCAGGCGCAGGTAAAGACGACCCCAAGGACGATGTGGAGCACCATCGGGTCGCGGTCATGGGTGACGATGCCGGAAATAATTAAAGCCAGCCCCGACAACGTCATGAGGTAAATGTTTATACGATTCCCGATTTCTTTAATTTTAGTCGTCATGATAGGGTTTCCTCTACATCGGTATGTTGCCGTGTTTCTTGCACGGGCGGCTTTCCTGTTTATCCTTTAGGGCCTCCAGCGCCGCAATGATTTTAACGCGCGTCTCGCCCGGCTGGATGACGGCGTTAATGTAGCCCATCTTGGCCGCCACGTAAGGGTTGTACAACAACTCGCGGTATTCATTAACGAGTTCCTGTTGTTTGGCTTCTTTATCCTCCGCCTTTTCCAGCTCCGCCCGGAAGATAATCGGCGTCGCCGCTTCCGCCCCCATTACCGCAATCTCCGCCTGCGGCCACGCCAGCGTATAATCCGCCCCCAGCCCCTGGCTGCACATGGCAATATAAGCCCCGCCGTAGGCTTTGCGCGTTATTAGCGTGATTTTCGGCACGGTCGCCTCGGCGTAGCACCACAATAGTTTGGCGCCGTGGCGGATGATGCCGCCCCACTCCTGGTGGCTCCCCGGCAAAAAGCCCGGCACGTCCGCTATCGTGAGTAGGGGAATATTAAAAGCGTCGCAGAACCTGATGAACCGCGTCGCCTTATCCGAGGCGTTGATGTCTAAACAACCAGCAAGGTAGCTTGGCTGGTTGGCGATGATGCCGATAACCTGCCCGTTCATCCGCGCCAGGGCGGTAATCATATTCTGTGCCCACTGGCGTGAAGGCTCAAAAAACTCGCCGTCGTCCACTATCGCCTTAATGACGTCCTTCATGTTATAGGTCTTGTTCGCATTTTCCGGCAATATAGTATCCAGCGCCTTATCCGCGCGGGTGGGAGTATCTTTAGTCGGGATATAAGGGGGTTTTTCCTCGTTGTTGGACGGCAGGTAGCTCAACAGCTTCTTAATTTCCATAATTGCTTCCTGGTCGTTCTCGCAGGCGAACTGCGTCACGCCGCTCTTGGTGCTGTGGGTCAATGCCCCGCCCAGCTCCTCATTGGTGATTTCCTCGCTGGTGACGCTTTTGACCACCCCCGGCCCGGTAATGAACATATAGCTCGTCTTTTTTACCATGAAGACAAAATCCGTCATTGCCGGCGAATATACCGCGCCCCCCGCCGCCGGGCCCATCACGGCGGATATCTGGGGTATCACACCGGAAGCGCAGGAGTTGCGGAAGAAGATATTGCTGTAACCATCGAGGGCGTTAATGCCTTCCTGGATGCGCGCCCCGCCGCTGTCAATGAAGCCCACCATCGGGACCTTCATTTTCATCGCCAAATCCATAATGCGGCAGATTTTCCTGGCGTGCATTTCGCCCAGCGTGCCGCCCCGCGCCGTGAAGTCCTGGGCGTAAGCGCAAACCGTCCGCCCATTGACCTTCCCAAAGCCGGTGATCACGCCGTCGGCGGGTATGTTCACCTTATCCAGACCGAAGTTGCTGGAGCGGTGCTGCACGTAAAGGTCGGTCTCCTGGAACGTCCCTTTGTCATAGAACAGATCGAGCCTCTCCCGCGCCGTCAGCTTGCCGCTTTCGTGCTGCTTCTGGATGCTCTTTTCCCCGCCCTGACCCTTAAGTTCAGCTTCTAATTTGCTTAATTTTTCACTTTTTTCGTTCAAGTTAACTCACCTCGCAGTTGCAGCTTGAAAACAAGTTAATGATATCATACGAGCAAATAGGGGGCAAATGAAAAAATCGTGTCTTTGAGGTCTATTAATGCGCTGAACGCCGCATCCCGTTAACGGCGGCTAGACGTGAACGAACACGGCGGTGAGGTGTTTGTCACCGTCCATGGTGATGAGTATCGAGATGTCGGAACTGTAAAAGACGCCGTCCAGTTCCCAGTGGTCAAAGACGTAATCCGTGCCGGCGGTTGCCGTCAGTGTGACAAGCGTGCCGCTGTCGTAAGTGCCGCTCCCCGGCGTTACCGTGCCGCCGTCTGTTGGGGAGACGTCCGTGGTCAGCTCATAGGTTTTCACGAAAACGGCAGTGACCGCTCTATCTTCGCTCATGGTGATGGTAACCGTGGCATTAGTGCCGGATACAGCACCCTCCCAGTGGTCGAAGCGGTAGCCGTCCGCTGCGGCAGCGGTGATGGTTAACCGGCGACCTTCGTCATAATCGCCGCTCCCGGGTGATACCGTTCCCGCGCCCTCGGGGTCTATCGTAACAACTAATGCGTATGTCTTTACAAACACCGCGGTGATATATTTATCGCTGTTTATCGTAATGGTTATCGGGTTTGTCGAGCTGCTGATTTCGCCGCCCCAGTGGTCGAAGCGGTAGCCGTCTTTCGGTATAGCGGTCAGTGTCAGCCTTGTGTTTTTAGCGTACATGCCGCCGCTCATTGGCGCCGGCGACGCCGTAACATCCCCCTCGACAAAGCTTAAGCTGGAGTTGTATAACTGCAGGTTGTTAATTGTTACTACGTAAGCCTGTCCCCAGTTCACCGTGATGTGTTTATCGCTGTTCATTACCACCGTCGTCGGGTTGGACGTATAGTCGGTCACGCCCGACCAGCTTTGCCAGCTGTTGCCGGTGTTGGGCTGGGCCAAAAGCGTTACCTCGGTATTCAAAGCAAACTTGCCGTCCGGGCCGGGCGCGGGGTCAATCGTTATCGAGCCTTCTTCAAAGGTGAGGATGTTGCTGGTGACCGTTTGGCCGTTAATCGTGAGTTCGTAGCGCCCCATGAATGCCAGCGTGATTTGCTTGCTGTTGTCCATCGTCAGCGTGGTGGGATTGGCGGTGTCGTCGTCCGTCCCCGTCCAGTTTTTCCATTCGTAGCCGGGATTGGTCTGCACGGTTAAAGTAACCACAGTGCCGTTGCGGTATTTGCCGTCCAGCCCCGATGGCGCCGGATTTATCGTTACCTGCCCCTCGGTGAAACTCACCACCGACCCGATTACCAGTTGATTATTAATGATTAACGAATAACGTTCCTCAAAGTTAACTGTGACGGCCCTGTCGCTGTTCATCATCACCGTAGTAGGATTGATGGTGTCGTCGTCGGTGCCGGTCCAGCCCGCCCAGTCGTAGCCGCTGCCGGGCTCCGCGGTCAGGGTTACCACGGTGTTCTTCGTATATTGCCCGTTGACCTGCGGCGCCGGATTAACCGTTACCGTTCCTTGCGGCATGGTGATGTAAGTGCCGGTTGCCTCCATACCGTTAATCGTCAACGCGCCTGACGGAGCTCTTAAAAAGTAAATTCCTATTGCCCCCGCCACGAGTAGCACCATAATAGCCAGCAGCCACCATTTTCTATAAGTGACGAACAGCCGCGCCATGGCGTATATCGCCGTCGCGCCCACCAGCACCGATATTCCCAGCGTCGGGTCGTGCAGCCAGAAAAAGATGTAGGAGCACATCGATAGGATAATCGGTATCCAGAAATAGAGCAGTAGCTCGTGTAAAAATTTATTCCAGCGGGTAGATTTCATACCATTTTTCCTTAAAAGTTAAGGACGCTGCCATGAGCGCCCTTTAATTGCATCTTATTCAAATACCTTATTATTATAGCATTTTGCCGGCTATTCGGTCTATCTTTGCCCGTACCTTTCTTCCTTCCACGGGTCGCCGTGCATATGGTAGAGGCCGCTTTCCCAGAACCCCGGCGCGTCTTTAGCCATGAACCTCAAGCCGGTTACCCACTTGGCGCTTTTCCAAAAATACAGCCGCGGCACCACCAGCCTTACCGGCCCGCCGTGCTCCGCCGTTAGCGCTTGCCCGTCGTGTTTTAGCGCGAATAGTGCATCCTCCTGGAAAAAATCGTCCAGCGGCAGATTGGTCGTAAAGCCTCCTGCCCCCTCCACCATCACGAACCTCGCCTCTTTATTTAACGTAACAAGTTCATTAACGATAGCGGTGCTGACTCCCTCCCACGTGTTATTTAGCCGCGACCACGTGGTGACGCAGTGGATATCGGAAAAAACCTCCACCATCGGCAGCGCCGTGAATTCTTCATAAGTGAGGGTGCGTTCTTTAGCCACCAGTCCGGTTATCTTGAATGTCCACGTTTCAGTATCAATATGGTGGACGTTTCCGTGGTGCAGCACCGGCCACTTCTCGGCCAGGTACTGCCCCGGCGGCACCCGGTTCTCCCTTAACGTGTCGGGGCTGACGATGCGCTTTATCATAGTTACATCACCCGCTTTTATTCAGGAAAATGTCTTTCTGGATGCTGGAGATATCGAATATCTCCTCCGACCATGCTTCAATGGCGTAGCCGGTTGCTGACACCGTAAAACTCCAAGTGCCCGATGCGCCGCTGATGGTGGCGTAGCCCTCCGCGTTGGTGGTAACGCTGAATGCGTTGCCCAGCCCGTCCGTGCCGCTTATTTCCACTCCCCCAATGTATATACCGTCTTCGTCGCTGTCATAAACGTAAATCGTCAAATCCGTTTGCCACATTTGCTGCAGTATGGCATAGAAATTCTCGGCATAGTCTTCCGTCGTGTGCGCCTTATCGAGTTTATAGACAATCCGGCGCGCGTGGTAGTAATCCGTCAACTCGTCGTTGAGGTATTCCTCCAGGTTGTGGCCCGTAAAAGCGCCGGTGCGCATCCCGTAAGATATGATGCTGTAAGCAGTTTCCGCGTCGAGCGCTAAATCCGGGTTATTCAGCAGGTCGTACCCTAAAGCCTCCCCGAGCACCCGGTAGTTGCGCTTGCCGGTGATTTGCACATAACCGCGCCCGCGGTAGGTGTATCCGTCGCCCACTACGTCGTTGCCGTAGTTCTTGTTCATGCCGTATCTTTCCTCGAAGTGGGTGTATTCGTCCGCGCCTTCCGGGAAGTATTCGTAAATCGGCTGGAAGGTGGAGACAGTCTCCAGTTTCACCGTGGCGAACATGTAAGCCGCCCAGCGTATATCGGTGATGTTGATGTCATTGGCGATAAAGTGATAAAGCTGGATTAGTCCGGCTGTCTGGCTCTCGTTAAGCTCTTCCTCAAAAAGGATTTCGTACTGTGAGATGAATTCCATTTCCTCCGCCGTCATTTCCGGGAGTTCAGCTGGCGAGTTGCAGGAACCAAAAACATAACTTGTTGAAAGCAGCAACACCGCCAGAAACGCCAGTAATGTTTTTTTCTTCATATATATCTGCCTGTCTTAAATATATCACACTTTACACCATTCGGGGTTTTCTATATCTCATGGAGGTGCTACAATAAATTTACGATGAAAGCTGTTTTACCTCCTACCAAGTGCGGCAAAACCGAATTCCGCTGGGGCGAAAAGACCTATGTCATGGGCATCGTCAACCTCTCGCCGGATTCTTTTTCCGGCGACGGCATCGGCGTTGACCTCAAGCGGACGGTTGAGCAGGCGCAGCGTATGGTGGCGGAGGGGGCGGACATTATAGACGTCGGCGGCGAGTCCACCCGCCCCGGCACCGAAGCCATGTCCATTGATGACGTTGAAGACGAGCTGCGGCTCGTTATCCCCGCCATTACCCGCCTCGTTAAAGAAATCTCCGTCCCCATCAGCATTGATTCCTATAAAAATCGCGTCGCCAAAGAGGCGCTGGATGCCGGCGCGAGCATTATTAACGATATCTGGGGCCTTAAGCGCGACCCCTCCCTTGCCCAGCTCGCCGCCGAACGGGGCGTACCCATCATCTTAATGGCCAACGAGCGTGATGCCCCGCCCCGGACCGGTATTGTCGCCAAAGTCATGGCGGATTTAGAGAGCGGCATTAAAATGTCTTTAAAAGCCGGTGTCCCCCCGGAGAATATTATCGTTGACCCCGGCTGCGGCTTTGGCAAGACTCTGGAGCAGAACCTGGAACTGGTCAACCGCCTCGGCGAGCTAAAGAAGCTGGGCAAGCCTATATTGCTGGGCACCTCGCGCAAGAGTATGATTGGCTTAATTCTAGACCGCCCGGCTGACCAGCGGCTGGAGGGGAATCTGGCGGTGACGGCTATCGGCATCGCCAACGGCGCTGATATCGTACGCGTCCATGATGTTCAGGAAACGGCCCTTGTCTGCCGGATGAGTGATGCTATAATAAGGAGGGGGTTTATCGGTGAATAATATGCATACGGTTTATCTTTCGCTTGGTTCGAACCTGGGTAACCGCCAGGTCAACCTCGACCAGGCATTAAAGCTGATTTCGGAGCGGATGCGCCTGGGCAAGGTTTCTTCGATATACGATACCGAGCCGATAGGGCTGACCAACCAGCCGCGCTTTCTTAACTTGGCCTGTGAGGTTTTCACCAACCTGACCCCGGACGGACTGTTGGCTTTAATCAAGGGCATCGAGCTGAAGATGGGGCGCTATAGCCGCACCGGCGAGCCGCGCATTATAGATATTGATGTCGTCCTCTTCGGCGACCAGGTTATTAATACCCCTAATCTCATTATTCCCCACCCCCACATGCACGAGCGCGCTTTTGTCCTCGTCCCCCTTAAAGAAATTGCCCCGGACGTCGTCCACCCCGTTTTGCATAAGACGATTAAGGAGCTGGACAAAGCCGTCGTCGAGGTTCAGGGCGTCCTTAAGTTCGATAGTTAAATTTTGTTTACCTTAAGCGGAGTCATATGAAATTTCATATTAAATTAAAAACAAACCTCTTACGAATCTCTTTATTACTGCTGGCCGGCATCTTGCTGCCGTTAACTTCATGCGGTATCCCGAGCACGGACTACACTACATACAGCCATCCCGACCTGGTGTACACCATTGATTATCCTGTAGATTGGGAACCGGAGTACAACACCGATTTTTCATTTGTCCGGCTGCTTTTCGCTGGCTATATCGGCGATAGCGAAGTCCACGTTTCTGTAGTTGCCAGGGACGTACCTTATCAGGAAAAGTTCGATGAATACAAAAACGCCGTATCGGCGGAAATCACCCTGGAAAACCAGGACTTGGTCATCAACGGCATAACGTATTCTACGTTTACCCAAACCGTCGGCATAACATTTTCCCGGCTTTATATGTGTAAACTGGGGGAACAGTATACTTTATTGATTAACGAATACATAAATACCGATGCCCCGCAGGGCGATAAAGACACCCTTAGCGCCTGGGTAGTGCATATGGTGGGCTCTTTGCAGTTGGTGGGATAAGATGACGTATGAAATCACGGTAGAAAAGCACTTTGACGCCGCGCATTACCTGCGGGGCTATAAGGGCAAGTGCGAGAACCTCCACGGACACCGCTATAAGGTCGTCGTTAAGGTATCCGCCCAAAAACTGGATAAAATAGGCCTCGCTTACGACTTTACGGACTTAAAAAAACATCTGGGGAAGATTTTAGACCGCTACGACCACACCTGCCTCAACGACGTTAAACCCTTTGATAAAATAAACCCCTCCTCCGAGAACATTGCCTCCACGATATATGACGAGCTTAAGAAGTCCCTTGGTAAAGAAGTAAAGCTGGTTAGCGTAAGTGTTTGGGAAACCCCGGAGCAGGGGGTTGTTTACACCCCTTAATATGACTTGGTATAAA
>Ga0265297_10007481_pt1 | contig 15104 bp, 8 predicted proteins | sample Munlanlwell13791_FD_192502 | JGI IMG/M metagenome (GOLD analysis project Ga0265297, IMG submission 192502) | Leachate microbial communities from a municipal landfill in Southern Ontario, Canada - Leachate well 137-91 | ecosystem: Engineered > Solid waste > Landfill > Unclassified | place... | reverse complement strand
TGTCTAAAAAGATGACTTGGCCAGAAAAGGAGTTTCTAAAATTAATGAAACAATTAAAAATAGAAGTAGAATTGCAGAAAGTGGTTGGGGGTAAAATATATGATTTTTATGAGCCAAATTTAAACATACTTTTTGAAATTGATGGAAATTATTATCATGGAGATGAAAATTTATATGAAGAGATGAGTCCAATGCAAAAAAGAAACAAAAAAAACGACACCTATAAAAATGTTCTGGCAAAAGGGTTAGGCTATAGAATAGAAAGAATATGGGAGTCTGACTTAAAAAACAATTATAGTGTTGTTAAGAAAAGAATGATGGAAATTTTTGATATTTAACAAAAAAAAACTATTTATATTAAAAGGAAGGATATATAAAATGAACAAAAAAGTATTAGTCAAATATATTAGAGAACAAATTGAGTTGTTTTTTGAGGAAGAGACAGAAGTTGACCCAGTAGAAAGAATAAAAAGCAAAGAAGATGAACTAAGAAGTTCTGAAGAAGAATTGGAAAACACAAAGCAACAGCAGAAAAATTCCAATTTACAAATTCAAAACAAGCAAAAAGTTGTTAGCACTCAAGTTGGCACCATGGGAGACCCACAGTCAAAAAGCATAAAGACATCAGATGTAAAAAAGGACATTGAGTTGTACAAAAAGCAAAAGGAAGAACTTAGGAAAAAAGAAGAAGAAATGAGTTCAAAAATAGAATTACAAAAAAAAGAATTAGATTCGATGAAAGCAGATGTTGCATCTGGAAAGTCAACTTCTGTTTAGTTTTAAAAAAAATACTGTTAAAAAAAGTTTTTTTTATTTACATTGTTTTTTTATTTTAATATAATTATATAAAAAATAATGTAAATTTTTATAATTATGGAAACCAATCAAGAAGAAAAAAAACAAGAAGACAAAAGAATTGTAATAGGTCAAAATAAAACAGAGCATGTAGATTCAACAAATTCTATACCTCAGCAATTTATAGACGATGAATTCATGGTGCCCACGGAAGAAATAGACCTCCCATCCAAAGGGGCTTTTTATGAAAACGGGAAAAAGGCTGTTAAAATCAAATATTTAACAGCAGAAGAAGATGACGTCTTGTTTTCTCCAGAACTAATCAAAAGTGGAAGAGTGTTAGATGCACTTTTGCAGGTTGTGGTTGTAGATAAAGACCTGAGTCCAGACGATATGGTTGTTGGAGACAGAAATGCTATTTTAATTCATATTAGGAAAACTGGAATGGGCGAGAATTACAAACCAGGAAAAGTAACATGTCCAAGTTGTGGCGAACAATATGAGCCAGTTGTTGATTTAAATCAATTAAAACTTAAATATTTGGAACACATGCCTGATGAAAGGGGCGAATATGATTTTTTCCTTCCTACAATGAAAAAAAATATTAAATTCAGGATGCTTAACGGGAGAGACGAAAACAGAATATCTAAGGCAACACAGACAACAAAAAAAGGAACAGGGTCAAGTTTTAAGGTTGCAAAATCTGTAACAGAAAGATACAGGCTTCAGATAATGGAGATTGAAGGAAGTAGGGATAAACTTCGTATTGCCCAATTTATATCTGCAATGCCAATGAGAGATTCTCTTGTTTTTAGAGAATATACAAAAATGATTTCACCAGGTATTGATTTAAACTATACTTTCGAATGTTTGAATTGTGGACATGTTTATGAAGATGATGTTCCAATGACCTATAAATTATTTTATCCAAACGCAGAACTTTAATGGATGACAATATTCAATATTTTACAATAATTGAAGATCTTAAAAAAAGAATAGAAAATTTAGAAGAAAAAAATTATAGTGCTAAAAATAAAAAAATTGACCTAAAAAGGCAGTTTAGCATATTAAATTTTCCTTCAAATGGGCTATATTACAAAAACAAAAAAAAATCCATTTTAATTAGATATTTAACTGCGGTTGAAGAACATGTGCTTTGTGATTATTTATTAATGGAGAATGGTGATGCACTAAAACTTATTATTTCAAATTTGGTTTTAGATGAAGATTTTGATTTGAAAAATATTTTGTTAAATGATTTTCAGGCTATTTTAATTTTTTTAAGGTCAACTGCGTATGGAGATTTTGTTGATTTAAATATAACATGTCCTTATTGCTCAAAAGAGTCTGAATATAAAATTAAACTATCTGAATTAAAATTTAAAGAGCCAAAACACGAGCCAGATGATAATGGCAATTATATTGTGTTTTTAGAAGATTTAAATTTGGAAATAACCATTTGCCCAATTACGCTGGAAAGAGAGATACAAAAACAAAAAGAAAATGAAGATGATGATTTTTTTGTGGTGAAGATGGATGATGGAACACAAAAAAGGATAAAAAAAGAAAAAACTCTTTCTTTAATATATCATATTGAATCAATAAATGGGGTTACGGACAAAAGTCAAATCAAAAAAGTAATTAAAAGATTACAAAAAAAATATATAGATTATATTTTGGATTTTATAAAAGAGAATGAATCTGGAATTGATGAGAGAATAAGTTTGGTTTGCCCATTTTGTGCAGAAAGTTTTTTTCAGCAACTTGCTATTGGGTATGATTTTCTATCTATGCCAGCGAACTATAAAGAAAACATATATGAAGAGATATTTTTGCTGACATATTATGGAAAAAGTATTACAAGAGAAGATGCTATGTTAATGCCTGTTGTTGAAAGAAAATGGCACATTAGAAGAATAAAGGAAGAAGTTGATAAGCAAAATGAAGCCGAAAAGCGTGCTATAAATAAAGCAAAATCAAATAAAGGAAAATTTTAACTATTTATTTTAAAAATAAATATTATGGATTTTCTTGGAAGATTAAACGAGATTTCTAAAAAAAACAAGGTTATATTTGATAATATATTCAAAAAAAATATAATACAAGAAAAAAAAGAATATATACTGCAAAAGCCAAAGCGAGGCTTAGGATATTTCGTCAACGGAAACTACGTATATACTATGGGGAGCGATGGACACGTTAATCCGTTTTCAGAGGCTCTTTGGAGAATGCGTCAATACATTTGGATTGTAAACGCTCGATTTGAAGCAAGTTTGATTTATTTTTTGGGAGAAAAAATAAGATTTAAAGGTAAATGGGCGAATGGATCATTTGAAGGCTATGAGTTTATGCCAAACTCTGTGTTTTTGGGCGGGGAATTTAAGGGAGAGATATATAACTCGTTAAATGAATATTTTAAAGTTTCCCCAGTGCGATTTATTAGCGGAAAGTGGATGAATCCGCAAAATGGAATACTGGGAGTTGAACTACAAGAAAAGCCAGTAGAAAACATGAACCATGTTGAATTGGCATCTGTACCAGTGAATTGGTTTATAAAACTAGTTGGTATTAAAGATGGAGAAAGAAAGTCTTTAAATTTTAAAATTATAAAAAAATTGGATGATAAAAGTGCGGATTTTGTTTTTCAAATATATCCGAACTTAGAAAAAATTGAAGTTCTATGGGAAGATATACGTAGCCAATACAGACAAAAGGGAGGAGCAGTAGTGGGTGAGAAATTTGATTTATTAGGAGAAAAATATTATTTTGAAAACATCGAGTCTATATCAATTGATAGTTCAGATCCTCATGAAAAAATATCTGCAAAAAACACCATCAATTTTGCATCAGATAATAATCTCAAAGGATTTTTGACATATCAAAAAACACCTGTTACTTTTCAGGTTAATTCATCTAGTCAAGAAGGAAAAGATTTTGTTGAAAAATTTAAACTGGATTTATCAAGGGGTGAGTTTTCAAAAAAACTTTCTGAAATAAGAAATTATATAGCATCTGGTATAATAAATGGATTTTTGGATGAAGATTTTGTTGCTCTTATTCCTATATTCAATAATATAAAGGGTGGGAAAATTCAAAATCAAAAAATTTGGGACTTAATGGATTATTTAAACAAGTTTGTTATGTATGTTATAAATGAAGCATCTGATTTGGATACAGAAAAACTTATTTCAGAAGAATTGCTAAAAATAAAAAACATTTTGACAAAAAGATTAAAAGATTTTCTTAAAATAAAAAAAGTTAAACCAGAGCAAAGTAAGGAAGTTGAAAAAGATTCTCAAGCAAATGTGCAAGACAATGGAGATGAAAAAACTTCTGAAGAAAAAAAACAAGATTTTATTAATAAAGTTTCGAAAATAAAATAAAATAAAATTGTAACCTTTTTTGTTGTTTTTGCGTATAATATAATATAAACAATAAAAAAACAAGACAATGGTTTACTTAAAAAGATTATTCAAAGCAATTGCATACGGAACATTAGGTGTGCTTTATATTTTTAGAGATTGGGACGTTTTCTTTGAAAATTGGGCAAAGGGACAAGAAGGATTTGCGCTAAACATGATTTTGTTTGCCAAGTTTGTTGCAGATGTTGCAAGTCTTATCTTTTTGGTTAAAAGTGCCTATTATTTTATGACTTTTCATATAGAAGATCATCCATGTGACTCTGTACGAGACAGGTGGTTTGCCGAAGGTGTTCCATGTAGTGACGAAAAAGAAACAAATTTAGAGAAAATTGTGGAATATAGAAAATCAAAATTAAGCGGAATGTCAAACTCAGATGCATTAAAAGAGTATAAAAAAACAGCATGGGTCGATGGGATGCTGATGAGTGACAATTCTTCTACCCATAGAGGAATGAGAAACTATCTTGACAGCAAGTTGGCTGGTATGACAAACGAGCAAGGATACATGTGGCTCAAAGATATGGGATGATATTTTTCTAAAAACAAAAAAAAATTTGACAAAAGGCACAAACATTGTGTCTTTTTTTTTATTTTTTTTTGCAACCTATTTATTAAAAAAAATAGGAACAAATGGCAGATGCAAAATCAAAAGCTGAAATGTATAATGATGCAATTAAAAAAGTTGACACTTTATTAAAAAAGCAAAAAGAATTAAATAAAAGCACAGAATCATTAAAAACAGCATGGGGATCTATATCTTCAGAAATTTTTGGCATTGGGTCAGCCGAGTGGTTTAAGGAAATACCTAAAACCACTGAGGAAATTGCAAGACAACAAGAGCTGATTTTTGATATAAAAAACCAACTTAAATTTGTTGGAAACGAGTTAAACCAATCAGTAAAAACATATAAAGAATCGCTGTCTCTTTCAAACAAAGAAATAACAAAAAACCTAGATGGGTTATCTAAAACTTTTAAAAGCCAAAAAGAAATTGTTTCTGAGATGATGCAAGAATTAAATTTCGCAATACCAGAGGAAGAAGCAGTAAAGGCATATAATATAATTAAATCTAACGTTGGTGATCTTAGTAATATGCAACAGAAAGATGCAAAAGAACTAAAAGAACTAACGGAAAAATATGGAATAAGCCAAGAATCTATAGCACAGCAAATAAAAGAAAGTCAGGAAAATTCTAAAGATTATTATGAGAATCTTTTGGGGCTTATGCCAGAGCTGAATAAAATAGACGATGAGAGATTAAAAAAATCTTTTTTGACAGCATTGGCTCAAGATGATATTTCTGGATTTTTGTCTGAACATAAAGAGAAGGGTCTTGCTGTTCTACGTCTAAATGAAGATTTAATGAACTCTTTGGGCATTCAGGCAGACCAATACTTGAGAATGGAAAAATCCGTTGAAGAAATTGAAAAAGACTTACAAAAAACAGAAAAAACCATATTTTCTTTCAGGCAAGCATTTCTGTCTATTAGTAAAAACATTGTGGCTGGTATAATTCCAAAATTAAAAGAGTTTGATCAGGTAATAAATGATGCTCAGAAAAATACAAGTATTATGTTTGACGATAATACTAGAAAAATGACTGATTTAACAAGGAGTACTGTCATTTTTGGAATGGGTATTCAGGATGCGGCAAGTTTTATGGGCAGTATGGGAGAAGAGTTAAGGACAACGGACTTTAGTGTGTTGTCAAAAGCAACTGATGATCTAAAAGCCATACAATTAGCCACTGGTATTTCTGCAGAAAACTTAAGTTCAATAGCTGGGGAAATGATGAGAAGCGGTGAGTCTTCAGAGAGAGTTGCTGATGCAATGGCTGAAGCAAATGTTATGGCCAGAAGATTTGGTGTTTCGTCAAAAAAAGTGCTTGAAGGAGTTTCTCGAAACATAGAAAAAATGCGTACAATGGGGTTTGTCGGAGGAGAAGAAAGTTTGATAAAAATGGTTGCCACAGCAGAAAGATTAAGAATGAATGTGGATGAGATTTTTGATGTTGCAAAAAGATCAAGACAAATAGAAGGGGCAATGGAAATGGCTGCAGAACTTCAATTGGCTGGAGGCTCGTTTTCCAACATAAACCCAATGGATTTATTGGCAGCATCAAGAAAAGGACCAGAAGAGTTACAAAAAATATTAACTCAGATGGGCGCAGATGTTGGCCGTTTTGCTAAAAATGCACAAGGGCAAATGGAGTATGTTTTTGACCCAGTAGATGTCGATAGGTTACAAATTGTTGCTGATGCGACTGGTATGACTTTGGATTCTTTGCAAAAAATGATTCAAAAAAACGCCCAAGACAATGAAAAACTAAACTTAATGCCAGATATTTCCTTTCAGGGATTAACTGATGCTAGTGGAAACCCAATAGACCCAGATCAAATAAAAAACACATTGTTGGATTCCGTTGATATGACTGGAAAGGCTCTGGATGGAAGTATTTTAGATAAAGCTGGAATCAAAGACTTAAGTCAAATAACAAGAGAACAGGCTCAGGCAATAATGAGAGACCAGATTGAAAAAGAAAAAAACCTTGAAGAGCAAGCAAAACAAAATCAAAGTTTTAATGATTCGTTGACTGCACTTAAAGGTGCTTTCATGAATTTGTTTACTTATTTACAACCAATTGTGGAAAAATTAACAATGGTTTTTCAGGCAATATCTGGATTTTTGAAAAGTTTAGGACCAATTGCTCCTATATTATTAGGACTAATTGCCACAATGTCAATATTGCCGAAGTTAATTGCCGTTATGGGCAAATTAGCATTTCAGTTTAACCCCAAAAATCTTTCATCAATATTTAAATTTGGAGGGCTTAAAGATGCAATGAAATATAAGGCTGGTGGTGGTGTTGTCCCTCCAGATAAGTTGGCTGGAAATATTAACAGAACAGATGATTTAGGAAGAAAGGCTAGCGGTGTAAGAGGCAAAAGTGGCCTTCAAACATTAGCACAAGGTCTTAAAGCAATGGGAAGCCCAAAAGTTTTTGCTGGAATAGGGGCAGTTGCCTTAGCTGGACCTGCGCTTTTATTACTGTTGCCAGCAATACCTGTGCTGATGGCAATGGCGGTTGTAGGAGTTATGGGAAAAGCAGTTGAAGAAGGGTTTAGGGCAACTGGAAGGGGAATATCTGCTCTTGGGCAATACAAGGGCATTTATAAAGGGGTTTTGGCACTGGCTCTTATTGGGGCTGCATTAATACCTTTTGCACTTGCTGCGGCTTTGTTTTCTGGAATAGAATGGGAAACTTTAATTAAAGCTGGCGTTGCTCTTTTGGGTTTAGTTGGAATATTATCTTTAGTTGGGTTAATAGTCGGCTCTGGTGCGGGAGTAGCACTTTTAATGGGGGCATTAGCACTAATAGCTATTTCGGCAGCTCTTGCTATTGCGGCAGTTGGATTAATGGCGTTTGGAATAGCTATGCAAGAACTTTCAAAAGTTGATTGGGCATCTTTTGATGGAATTGGATCTGCTCTTGCAAAGGTTGCAGGTGGATTGGCACTGTTTGCTCTTGCTGGTTTATTGTTTGCAAATCCCATTACCTTGATTGGAATGATGTTGATGATTGGAACTTTGGCTGCAATATCTGTTGTTTTGATACCTTTGGCTGAAGCACTAAGCCTTGGAGGAGAAGGAATGAATTCAATGGCATCTGGAGTAATGAAGTTAACGGACTCTTTACAGAAGTTAGATTTTGAAAAATTAGACAAACTTAAAGAGTTTTCAACTGAAATGTCTAAGGCATCTTCTGGAACAGCAATGATAAATGCCATGGAAAAATTATCAAAAACACTTGGGTCATCTGGAGTTGGTGGTCAAGGTGGAAATGTAAAAAGAAGTGAAAATCCAATAATTATTCAACTAAAAATGCCTAATGGTAGAATATTGGAAGAGCACATAGTTAAAGATATAGAAAAATCAACATAATTTTTTTTGAACATTATTTATAGTTAAATACAATATCATGTATACAAACTTTGACTACGAAAACGAAAAGCAATCTATAGAAGATCAAGTAGAATATTTTTTCGGAGAATATTCTTCCGAGATAAGAAATAGGCTGTTGTCAAGAAATTTGCCATCACCAACAAGTTTGTATGATGTATTTTATCCATCTGTGAGGAATGATTTGTTAAGCAAAAATGACAATCAATATTCAAAAAACATAGATGAGATTTCAGAAGAGATAAGAATAGGTCAACTCTCAAAAGTTGTTGAAAAAACTATGTCTTTAGAAGAAGTGTCAGAAGACTTTAGAAAATCGTTATTGGCAAGGAACAATTTGCACAAAAGTACAGTACAATCTGAGATGGAGATAGATGAAAAAAGAAAAGATTTATTAAAGAGAAACACCCCATCGTTGTCTGACTTGATGAAAGACTCTGAACAACAAAGAAGGCTTAATGTGTCTAAAAATAATGTAATTATTGCAGAAGAGTTAGAAGAAACACAAAAAAAACATAGAGAGAAGAACTTATCTAAAAACACCCCCCCCACTAAAGATATAGTAGATATTTCTGCAGAATACAGAAAGGATTTATTAGCAAGAAACATAGATATTCAAAAAAGTATTGAAGAAGTTTCAAAAAAAACAAGGGAAAAAAATCTTGCATTAAATTCATCAGTTGTAAATTCCGATATAGAATCTGATTCTCAGAAAATAAGAGAAAGTGTTTTATCAAAGAACACATCATCAGACAGTGACATAGAAACGAAATCTGAAATATTTAGAGACAATATTATGTCTAAAAATGTTTCTAAAAACAGTGATTTAGATAAAGATTCTGTTGAGACAAGAAAAAATATTTTATCTAAAAACGAAGATAAAAATTCTGATATTGAGATAGATTCTGAATTTTTTAGAAGAGAAAGCACTAACAAAAACGTTTCAAAAAATCTTGATATTGAAAAAGATTCGGAAAGGGTTAGAGAGATTGCAAAGTCAAAAAATATTATTAGTGAAAGCACAATTGATATGCAATCAAAAGATTTTCGTGAAGTTTCATTGTCTAAAAACGAGAGTAATAACAATGATTTAGAAAAATCATCTAAAGAATTTAGAGAAAACGCATATTCAAAAAACAAATCAGACAGCAAGGACATAGAAGATGTGTCTGGTGAATTTAGGGCTGAAAATTTATCAAAAAATGAAGAAACTCAATCAGATTTGCTGATTGATTCTGAATTTTACAGAAAAGAAAACCAATCATCCAGCAATTCAAACAGCAATGATATAGAAAAGGCATCTGTTTCTTATAGGGAAAATGTTTTGTCAAAAAACACACCAAAAACAACAGGTGTAGAATCAATTTCTGAGCAATATAGGGAAGACTTATTGTCTTTAAATTCTTCTATTGATTCAAACTTAGAAAACGATTCTCAGGCATTCAGGGACAAGTTAGTTTCGGCTAATGTTTCAAATGTGTCTGACTTAGAATCTGATTCTGAGAATTACAGAAAAAATCTTATATCTGAAAATATCCCTAATGATTCTGATTTAAAAGAAGACTCGGTGTCTTATAGAGAAGATTTGATTGCAACCAACATTTCTAACAGTTCTGATATAAAAGGAAGTTCAAAACCTTATAGAGATAATTTAATTGTGTCCAATGTTCCTAATGGTTCTGACTTAGAAGAAGACTCAGAGTCTTATAGGGACAATCTGATTGCCGTCAATGTTCCTAGTGGTTCTGACTTAGAAGAAGGCTCAGAGTCTTATAGGGACAATTTGATTGCCGCCAATGTTTCTAATGGCTCTGACATAGAAGATGATTCGGGGTCTTATAGAGATAATTTGATTGCAACTAATATTCCTAATGACTCTGACATAGAAGGTGATTCTGGGTCTTATAGGGACAACTTGACTTCTCAAAATGTTTCTAATGGTTCTGATATAGAAGAAGGATCAGGATCTTTCAGGGACAATTTGATTTCTCAAAATTCTGAAAATGATTCTGATTTAAGTGAAGATTCAGAAAGCTACAGGAAGCAAAATTTATCTAAAAATAAACCGAGCATTCAAAGTATTGATATGCATTTTGACCAATATGGAAGTCCAAATACAAGTGTAAACGAAAGGAACAGCAACTTAAACAAAAATGTTGGACTGGGTCCACTTGGGTTTAATGTTTTGGGACCTGGTGGCACATCGGTTTTTGTAGGTGTTTCTGGTGTTTGGGCACAAGGTCTTGTTTTCAGGAACTTGCTTACAATGAAAAACAAGTATAAAATTCAATCTGATTATTATACAGAAACAAGTGGAACTCTTTTAGAAAATACATTAAAAGTACCAAGGCAGAGTGATATTACCATGGGATCGGCATTGCCCATGAACCCAAGGGAGACAATAAATTCAACAATTTCAGATTATTCAGAAATTAAGTCTCCAATTGAAAGAAGTCTAATGATTGCTAAAGACACAGCATCTGCTTTTAAGTATTTTTTAAGTCCATACAGCATTTATTCAAAAGATGGAAAAAGGAGTTATGAAATAGATTATGATTTGGGAAACGCTACTTTAACTGGTAAAAATTTTGGGTTAAAGGAGCAAGTCAGCGAAACACTGCCTAGTAATAACATCAATAATTTAATGAGACAGTATTTGAAATATTCAAATCCTTTTTCTTTAGATGACAACGGGAAACTGAGAAAAGAAAACTCAAATCAGACTATAATTTCTATTGCGAATACAATATCAAATTTATCAACATCATCTGATTATACTCAATCTATAGAAGATTTAATAGCCAGTTACAATATGTTTAATATTGATAGGTTAAACAGCATGGTTCAAACAACAACAAAATCTCTGGTTTCTCCAGACGAAAGTTATTTTTTGAGCGATGTTGAAGGTCAATTTGATGAAAACTATGGGCAGGTGGATAAAAGTATTGCTGCAAAAACAACACCAGGAAATCCGTTTGACAGCAACGAAAGTGGGTTTAATACTTCTTCCCCAAAAAAGGGTGTTAGAAAAATATTGAGAACAATTGCATCAAGTAATATTAAATTTGCAGAAAATTTTCAAAATATACAAGGTGATGAATCTAGTAGTTCAAAATCTTTTGTTATTGGATATGATAAGATTGATCAAAAAAACATAAAAAAAGCATATCAAAAATATACAATAAAAAACCCGTATTCTCCAGATAGTGCTGGAAAACTTCTTTTTTCTTTAACAAATTATTCTATTACATCAGCTGATGATTATCAAACAATGTTCTTTCCTCCTTACATAAGTAGTTTTCAAAACTCTGACAACGCAAGTTGGAATTCTACAAACTTTTTGGGACGGCCAGAAGCAGTTTATACATATAACAACTCATCAAGAGACGGTAGCATCTCATTTTTTGTTTTAACTGATTATGCAGAAAATATTGTTTTGGGAAGATACCAAAACGAAGACATGAGTCCAGTGAGTTTGAACATCAAAAAAAACTTTACAGATACAGTAAGTGATAAAATAGATACTTTGAATTTTTTAGAAGCGCAATCAAGTGAACTATCAAAAAAAATAGAAGAACAAAAAATAAATAAGGATGTTAATTCATCTTCTAACAATGCAAATAACCCAAATGGAACTCTGTCAACATCTGGGAACAACTCATCTCTTGCATACCAAGAAACGCCTTCTGAAACGGAAGAACAGTCAGAGCAAAAAAATGCAATCAGCATCTTACAATCACAAAAAGCAAGAATTGATTCTGAAATAGAAAAAATTAGAGTTGAATTGTATACTGTTGAATATTCGGAATCAAATAGGTCTGTCAGAAATGTTAATGATTTTTTTATGAATGAAGAAAGAGAACGTATTGATGGATATATAGAATCAAAGACATCCGACAATGTGACAAGAATACAAGAAATGATAAAGTCATTAGCTTTTCAGCCAGCATATTTTTCTGGAAACCTTGTTGATTTTAAAAGGAAAATGGAGTTTTTATCAAAATTAACAAGACCAGCAAAAAACACAAAAGAAATCGGAGGTTTTTCTTTTACGTTGCCACCAGTTTGCCACTTGCGATTGGGCGACTGGTTTAATCATGATATAATAGTTAATTCTGTGAGTTTTGATTATTCTAGTGCACCATGGACATTGGTTGATGGTAAAAATCAGCCAATGTGGGCAAGTGTAACAGTAAACTTCAATATTGTTGGACCTGCTGGAGAAAGCGGAGGTGTTCCGTTAACATCAACAGACAAAGAAGGTTTCTTTGGAACAAAAACAGTCAGATAACAACTATTTAAATTATATTTTTTAATTATTATATTTTACAATTATGGCATTTAATTTTAGTTCATTGTTAATAAACAGTAATCAGGCATCTTTAGACAATATGCCTCCAGTTGATATTGACAAGAGGTCAACAGACAAGAGAGTTATCTACAACAAAAACATAACAAGACTAGATAGAATTGCTGGAGACATTTATGAAGATGAAACCCTTTGGAAGTTGATATTGTGGGCAAACCCAGACTATAATTGTGAATTTGATATTCCAGATAACACAACCATAAGAATACCTTGGCCAAAGATTGATGTTTTGGATGAGGTTACAAAAAAAATAATAAATAGAAAAAATTTGGGATAATATTATGGGAAACCTGCAAAGGCCAGAAAATTTTAATATGAGAGACTTGTTTCTTGACATAAGTTTAGAAACCTGCATTAATGGGTCTTCTCGCGATTTTACTGGAAGGAAAACTTTTAGTACTTCTTTTTACAGAAAAAATATAGGATTTGGAATTACAGACATAAATATAGAAATAAACACATCATTACAACCAACAATTGATATAACATTTAAAGATTTATATGGAAATACATTGTTTGGAACGCAAAGAACAGATGATAGCCAAATAGATTCATCCGTGTTATTTAATTGGCCACCGCCAAAATTTATATTTTCTTTTAAAGGATTTTTGGGAAGAAAAGTCACATGGCTTTTAAATTTAAAAACAACAAATGTAACATATGTTCCAACTGATGGTAGTTTTGAGATAAAATGCACATTTGTGCCAAACCAATGGGGGTTTTTATCTGACTTACCTGTGTTATATTTACTTGCGTGCAAAAAATTAAGATATGAAGCATACAAAAACAGTAACTATATAAAACATGGAGATTGCATTTTTACAACAGATAGTGTTTTTTCATACGTAAGAACAGGAAAAAGAGTAGAAACGAAAACTACAGAAACAACAAAAGACTTTGATTTGCTTTTAAAACAACTGGGTAGTATTAAATATGGAATTGGGTCTGCCGTTTGTGGAGCAAAAATAATAAAACCAAATGAGGAAATAATTGGAGTTGTAAACAATATAGAAATAAAAGGATTTACAAACTTAAAAATAGTTTTGCCAAATGATATAACAGAAGATCAACTCATAGAATATTCAAAAGATACCAATAACGTCAGAAAAATAGATGCTTATTTGCAGTTTAATATTCAGGTTGCAGAAAACGCAAATCCAGAAAGTAGTAGTTATTCTTATATACAAAGTAGCAGAAATAGCCTTGTTAATTATCAAGATGTTACAGATAATGGCTTTATACAAAACGAAGATGAAGATGTTGTAAGAGCATATAAGTCTCAATTGTTTAAAATTATAGATGCCAACATAAAGGCCATTGATGATGAAATAAAAAGAAGGGTGTATTCATCAACAAAATCGCAAATACAAAAACTAACAATAGGGGAAGTTTTTAGGCAAGTTGCAAGAGATTCTGGTTTTATATTGGGAAGCATACTTCAGGCTGGTCTTGTTGGATATGCAAAAAACAAAGCATCTAGGGACTCTGACAATGGAAGAAAAGAACTAATAGGAAAATGTTTTCCTTTATTTCTTAATGCTGATGGAGAAGAAATACCAGCAATGAAACCATCTGATGTTGATAGATATGGTGAAGGCCCAAGTACGGATTATGGAGTTGCAGAATATGAAATGGCATTTGTTGATAAATTTATAGAAGCAATCGGAGAAGGGATTGCTGACAACTTAATAGGAGATGATATTTCAGGATCTGGAACTGATGCTGTTAAAAACAGAATTAACAACTTAGAAGCAATAAGACCAAATCCATATAGACCTTTTTACTCAAATATAGCAGAAAATATACTTATAAGATCAGGAATAATTGCATATATAACAAGAAGTTCAGACCCAGCAAAGCCTGGTGATTATCCAAATGATTTAAAAAATGATAGAGATGATTCTGAATCCATAATTACTCTTGCTGAAATGGATATGGAAAATCTCACCAAAGACATAATCGGACAGATGTCTTTTGATGACAAGCAAAGTTTAAAAAGATTTTGTACATTTTTTGATAGGTTTATCTCAGGAAACAGAACAGATACACCAGTTGGCCTTCTTTATAGAACTGGTTATTTTATGGAATACTCTAGTGATTCTGGAAACATATTAGGTTCTATTCAAATAGATGCTAAAACAAATGCAATACCTTTTTCTGCACCCGATATCACAAGTTTAATGCCTTTTGGGTTACCAATAAATACGCCTGTAAATAATTTTATTTTAGATGCAAAAGTAAATGTTGGAGAAAGAATAACAACTAATAATATTATTGATTTATATCAATCTGGAAATCTTTCAAAAGAAAAGGCTGATAGAATGTTGGAAGAAACATTCTTAACTCTTAGACAGTTGATTTCAGAAATTATACCTTTATCTAAATCAAAAATAACTGGATCAACGCAACAATCGACAAGTGAAGAATTGGATTCAGAGTTGTTTCCATCTTATCCAACATCAGACATACCAGCGTTTTACAACGCATCATTAATAGATCCAACTACCTTGACATCATCATTGGTGGTCAACAATGGGCTTTATTGGAGTATTCCAAAA
>Ga0265297_10007480_pt1 | contig 15109 bp, 9 predicted proteins | sample Munlanlwell13791_FD_192502 | JGI IMG/M metagenome (GOLD analysis project Ga0265297, IMG submission 192502) | Leachate microbial communities from a municipal landfill in Southern Ontario, Canada - Leachate well 137-91 | ecosystem: Engineered > Solid waste > Landfill > Unclassified | place... | reverse complement strand
TACACCATTGTCATCAAAAGTTCCAAGTACAGGAGTCCCCGTTTTATCAACAACGCCTGCAGATGATAATGGATATTCTTTAGTGTCTCCGTATGTTGCATCAACATAGATTACTTGTGGAGCCAACGAAATAGTTTTTGTCACCAAATTAACATCAACAATTATTGAATCTCCACCACCCCAGAAATTAATTAATTGAAGTTGTTTCGTATTTCCTGTAATCTCTTTAAAATCTACCGGATAAGTTGCTTCAATTGAGCTATCGGATAATTTATAATCAGTTTCAGTATAACTACCACATAAGAATAATAATGGATTTTTAAGCAATGGTGTTGTAAATAGTTGCATTTCGCTATATGCGATACCATTTTGAGTTATTACATACGCTTTTACATAGTACTCAGTTAGTTCAGATAGCTTATTAACAGTTCCAGTAAAACTTCCACTATCAGCTTTTGCTGAGACTACATTAGTAGTAAAATCTATATCAGTTGAACAAACAAATCCTCTTTCAATATAAGAAGAGTCACTTGTAAAGGTTGAAGTTCCAACACATGCAACGCTTGCACCGGTTATTTCTCCAACAGTCAACATCACAGTTGGAAGTTTAGTTGCGTCTTGTACATAATCGTATTTAGATTTTAAAATATCTTCTGTTGTACAACTAACGAAACTAAAAGCTACACCTAAAAGGAGTACAATTACTTTTAATATATTCTTTTTCATATTTATATAATTATATCTTCTGCCTTATTAATGACAAAAAAAGTGTTTATTGATTATTATCCTCTTCGGAAATAGATGAGTTCTCTTGAACCTCAGACTGTGGTAATTGATAAATCCATGTTTTATCTCCTGCGTCTTTCTTAAATTGTGCATCAACACGGTGATTTGTACCGGCATAAGTACGATCAATTCCTTTATTCAAACGTTTCAGATCGAAATATGCAAACCCTTCGCCCCAAAGTTCAATACGACGTTGCATCCAAATATCGTCAACTGTTACTGTAGTTTTGTTCCATGCGGGATCTCTGTTTACCATCAATTTCTTCAGAGCAGTAGCAGCTTCAGCGCTTTTATTCAAATGAGCCAAACCTTCAGCCTCTATTAAAACCATTTCAGCTGCACGCATGTACATATAATCCATAGTCCAGTTACCATCATATCCAAATTTCACAGTAGCGTAAGGTAATTTCCAAGCTGTTGCAGTTGTTGAAGACATTGCACTTGACGAAAGAGCACTGATATCTATTGTTTGAGTTGCACCTTGAAATAACTTTTTCCTTTCATCTGTTACCGGAATATAATCATAAAGTCTTCTATCAATTAAACGTGCACCATATTCAAGACCGGCATAACCCGGTGTTATATCGGAAATATGAGAGAAGAACGATGCGTATGTAGATTGAGTTTCTGCGCTTTCATCAAAACCCCACATCCATTCTTTATTGTTAATGTCCATAAATCCATCATGCAGATCAGCAGTAGACATAATCTGAAATCCACTGGCAGCAATTACTGATGCATCAATTGCCTTTTGCCATTGTTCAGATAGTAAATAATATCTTGCCAATATGCCATTTGCCACATAATAATCAATTTGATTTTTATTAGCTCTAGTCCAACCATTCAGATTTGTAACTGCTTCTGTCAAATCGGATTCTATCTGAGCATAAACCTGTGTTACAGGAACTCGTTCCAATCTGTTTTCTTTACCTTCGTTGGTTGCGTAATACAAAGGAATTCCCGGACGATCATTAGCTGCTGTAACTCCGTAATTTTGTTGATACAATTGAATCAGATAATAATAAGCTAATCCTCTTATTGCCAGAGCTTGACCCCGATAAGCTTTAATTGTTGCTGAAGTAGTAGCAGGCGATGTCAAACCAAGAACAATATTGGCATTGGAAACCATAGAATATAAATAAGTCCAATCCACATTAGTTCTACGATAAGTTTCATTACGGTTATCATGAAGATAATCATACGTAAAGTGAGTTGCTTTTACTTGTACAATATCTTCTGACATCATATCTGTTGAATGTAATATTGACATGTATCCAAAAGAGTCATGACTTGTTGAAACCAAATCATACTGTATCATTAATGAATAGATGGCATTTACAAAACCTTCTAATTTTGCGGGATCAGCTTCCATTGTTGCAGCGGCATCTTTAGAAGTAAGATTTGCAGTTGTTTTTACTTCTAAAAAATTATCACTACAAGATGTCCCGAATAGTACTAAGCCAAAGGCTATTGCTAAGAATTTATTTGTTTTCATATTTTTTTTTTGTAGAATTAAAAAATTTAGAAATTTACTGTGAGCCCAATAGAAGTAGTTCTTAATGCAGAATAAGTACCCGTATATGTTGTTCCTGTAAATGATTGACGAGGATCTAATCCCTGACGGGCAGTTAACAACATTAAGTTATCTCCCAAAACATATAAACGCAGTTTTTCAACTTTATATTTACTTGTTAATTTCTTGGGAAAAGTATATCCAAATGTAATATTCCGTAAACTGAAATATGAAGCACTCGTTAAGAAACGTGTTGAAGTTGAATTAGCATTTTGATCACCTGACGAAACACGTGGCACATCAGTATTTGTATTTGTTGGAGTCCAACGTTTAAATATATCTTTACTCCAGTTCGATCCCGGCTCCCCTGCAGTCATCAGATTCGCATATACGCCATCGTATACATAACCACCTAACTGAAATGCTGTTTGAACAGACAAATCAAATCCTGAAACAGTTAAAGAAGTTGACAAACCTCCATACAAATCTGGAATAGCAGATTTGCCTGCTTCATAATATTTTGCATCAGCATAATTAGTTGTTGTGACTTTATTATTGTTGGCATCATCCTTATACCACATTGCCAAACCAGTAGTAGGATCAACACCTGCATATTCATATAAATACCAATCATAAATTGTACCACCCAACTTTCGCCAATAGTTGCCTGCACGATATCCAGTCGGATCTTTATCTAATGGCAAACGGGTTAATTCGTTTTTATAGGTTGTCGCATTTAATGATATATTCCATTTGATGGCATTTGTTTTAACAATTTCCACATCCAATTCTACTTCAAGACCTGTATTCTTCATATCAATTTGATTATCCCAAATCCAAGCAGGTGAACCTCCTGATGGCGGAAGTGGTTTTTGATAAATCATATCTTTTGTCTGTTTTACAAAGAAATCGGCATTTAAATTTACTCTTTCAAATAATCCAAGCTCAATTCCTGCATTGAAATTATTTGATTTTTCCCAGGTTAAATTTGGAGCTCCACGGTATGAAAATACCGGAGAAGCATGTACACCATCAGAAACCATTGTAAATTGATCTAAATATAAATTACTGCCACTAATATTATCATTTCCCTGAGTACCATAACTTGATTTTAATTTCAATGTAGAAATTACTTCAATATCTTTCAGGAATGTTTCTTCTTTTACTCTCCAGGCTCCACCAACAGACCAGAAGTTTCCCCAACGGACATCTGGAGCAAATTTTGAAGATCCATCACGACGGTAACTACCTGAAAAATAATACTTATCATTATAATTGTATTCCAATCTCGACAAATAACCTTCTATAGCATATTGAGAAGTATAAGAAGTTAATGCAGTTGTTGCTCCTGCATTTGCAAATTCCGGATTAAATGGATCGTAATAATTTTTCTTAGAACCCAACATATACCAGACATTATCAGATTTAGATTCATGTCCTATTAGTACATTAAAATCATGCATTCCAATTTTTTTAGTATAATTTAATAATTGGTTAACATTCGTTGCTTCGTAACGTTGAGCTTGCTTATCACCATATCCAATTCCTAATGCATCACCTTGTAAAGGAGTTGCAAAATCGGTAGTTGTTGTATTAAATACATCATAAGCCAAATTAAAGGTAAATTTAAAATCTTTCAAAAATTTAATTTCAGCAGAACCATGTGCACTTAAATTATCCATCCCTGCATCAGAAATATTTTCCATTTGAGTGTACAACGGATTTTGTTGGGGTGCCCAAGTCCTGGTTTTGCTTGTGGCAACTCCATTTTCAATTAAATTGGATCCAAAGTCATATTTTCTGCTCCCATCTGCATTTAATAATGGATCTCCTGTGCCTAAATCATAACTATAAACAGGATAAATAGGTGCAATTAACTGTGTGAACATAAACATATTGGAATAATTTGTTCCGCCGGTAGCACTAATTGGAGATTTACTGGTTGTTTTGGAGTAGGTAATATTTGCTCCGAGTTTAATGTTTTCTGTCAGCTTCTGATCAAGTTTTACTCTGGTATTAATCCTGGTAAAATCTGAGTTTATAACATAACCCTGATCATTTAAATAACCAAATGACATATAAGCTGAAGTGTTTTCAGTACCACCACTCATATTGATATTATATTCCTGACGCGAACTGTTTTGAAATGGTTCGGTCAACCAGTTATCATTCCATTTCTTCTCAGTTGCTCCTGAGTTTAATAATCCGGTGGCCGGATTTATAAGTTGATTATCAGCAATTCCTTTAAAAGCATTATATCCCAAGTATTCTGAAATTAAATTATTACTGGCATAATTATTTGCATCATAGTATGATTTTCCAGTATTTTCAACTAAATTATTTCTAACACCTTCCCATGTCATCTCATAATACTCTCCGGCATTTGTAATTACATTGTATGCAGGAACACCTCTTGTATTTACTCCATAACGTGTATCTATATTAATTTTTGTAACGCCTTTTTCTGCCTTTTTGGTCGTAATTAAAATTACACCGTTCGAACCACGGGCACCATACATTGAATTTGCAGCAGCATCTTTTAAAACATTTAACGTTTCGATGTCTTGTGCAGAAATTGAATTTAATGAACCTTCATAAGGTACCCCATCAACAACAATCAGTGGCGCCTGACTTGCAGAAATTGAACCCAAACCTCTTATACGAATAGATGCTTCAGATCCCGGTTGTCCGGATGCACTTGAAATTTGAACGCCGGAGATTTCACCTTCTAATGATTTTGCAACATTTGACGATTGAAATTTGCTTAGTTTGTCACCCTTTATTGTTGCTGCAGCTCCGGTAAAAGATTTCTTTGTTGTTGTTCCATAAGCAACTACCAATACTTCATCTAATTCCGATGTATTGCTTTCCAAAGGTACAATCATGTTGTTTTTTGCTTCAATATCTACTTGTTTCATTCCAACGTAGGAGACGAGTAAATTTTTTTGTTTCCCCTGCAAGTTAATACTAAAATGACCTTCAGTATCTGTAATAGTACCAACAGTAGTACCTTTAACCATTACAGTAGCACCAATAATTGGTTGCCCATCCTCCGCGGAAATTACTTTTCCCGAAACGGACACGGATTGAGCATTAACCAAACCTACGCCAACCAAAAACAGGCAAGCCAATAAGAACGTTAGTTTTCTCATAAATTTAACATTTTGTTTATTAATCTTCTTTAATTTGTAAATAGTCTTCGATTATTCTTTATTATTAAATGCAAAAATAGAGTATTAATATTTAAAAAGCAAGATGTTTCATTTACAATTAGAGATAATAATTATTTTTTTTTATCGAATAAAGTGGTATCTACTCTTATAATTTATTGTTTGTTGCATTTTTGTTTTTATTAATACAACTACATATTTTCATACTTAACTGTATGTCTGTTATTTAAACATTTTAATTTTATCAACAACGAAAGAAACAAAAAATAAATACATATTCAATTACAATAAGAAATATTTTTTTACAATGCAAATGTTTAACATATCAAAATAATCAAATCAATTGAAAATGGTATAAAAACAACATATATCTATTATTTCCAGCATTTCATTTACATAATCATTCAGTTTGTTTTATTTATATTTCTATTTGTAAAGCATAGTAGCTAAAAAAACATTCCCATAGGAACACAAAAAACCCTTTATAAATAAATTTATAAAGGGTTTATCTTTCTGTTATTAAGTGACCGCAGCAGGATTCAAACCTGCAACCCCCACATCCGTAGTGTGGTACTCTATTCAGTTGAGCTATGCAGCCATTTTTCTTTTGAGAGTGCAAAGATAGGGCTAATTTTTAAATCAACAATGATTTTTCTGAAAAAAAGTTTGTTAGTCCGGTATAATTGAAAATTGACACATCCTTTTTATGCGATAACAAAATCCAATTGCTTTTTATCCAGATTTGTACGGGCAACTTTCACAGTCAGTTCATCACCCAATTGGTAACGTTTATGAAATCTACGGCCGACTAAACAATAATTTTTATCATCAAAACTATAGTAATCGTCGTCAAGATCACGAATAGGAATCATGCCTTCGCATTTATTTTCGACAAGTTCTACATAAATACCCCATTCCGTTACACCGGAAATAACTCCATCGAACACCTGCCCGATGCGTTCGGACATAAATTCTACCTGTTTATATTTGATGGAAGCACGTTCGGCATTGGCAGCCAGTTGCTCCATGGCTGAACTGTGTTCACAATAGCCTTCATATTCATCAGCACTCACGCTTTTTCCATCATGGGCATATTTTTCCAATAGTCGGTGAACCATCATATCGGGATAACGACGAATAGGAGAAGTAAAATGTGTGTAATAATCGAATGCCAACCCATAATGTCCCATGTTTGAAGTAGAATAAATTGCTTTTGCCATGGAACGAATAGCCAGTGTTTCAATCAGGTTTTGTTCTTTTTTCCCTTGCACTTCATCCAATAAAGTATTTATAGAACCTGATACAGCCTGTGGTTTACCGGTAGTTTTCAAATTATATCCAAATCGTTTTATAAACACAGAAAATGTAGCCAACTTTTCAGGATTTGGAACATCATGAATTCTATAGACAAACGTTTTTGCTTTTTGTCCTTTGCCGACCTTTCCAATGTGCGTAGCCACTGTTTTATTAGCCAGCAACATAAATTCTTCAATCATTTTATTGGAATCCTTTTGTTCTTTGAAAAATACTGAAACCGGTTTCCCTTTTTCATCAATTTCAAAACGGACTTCCACCCGGTCGAAAGCAATAGCACCGTTGTCGAAACGACCTTTTCGAAGAATCTTAGCTAAACGGTCAAGTGTAAGAATTTCCTCTTTAAAATCGCCTTCACCTGTTTCAATGACTGCCTGAGCTTCCTCATAAGCAAAACGGCGATTGCTGCAGGTTACGGTCTTAGCAATTTCATATTTGATTACTTCTGCATTATCATTCATCTGAAAAATAACCGAATAAGTCAACTTGTCTTCATTAGGCCTCAGAGAACAGATCCCATTGGATAAATGCTCCGGTAACATAGGAATGGTCCTATCGACCAAATAAACCGAAGTGGCACGTTGTTCAGCTTCCGTTTCAATAATTGTTCCCGGACGAACGTAATGGGTCACGTCGGCAATGTGTACTCCTACTTCCCACAAACCATTTTCCAGCTTTCGCAGGGAAAGTGCATCATCAAAGTCTTTCGCATCGCGCGGATCAACAGTAAATGTTGTCACATTACGCATATCAGTTCTTTTGGCAACTTCCTGGGCTGTAATACCTGCATCCATAACCGCAGCAGCAGCTTCCACTTCGGCCGGATATTTATACGGTAACCCAAATTCGGCCAGGATTGCATGCATTTCGGCTGTATTATCCCCTTTATCGCCCAATATATCAATCACTTCTCCAACCGGATTCTTCAAGTTGGGTTCCCACTCAAGCAATTTAACGACAGCTTTTTGTCCGGTTTTACCACCTTTCAATTTGTTTTTCGGAATAAAAATGTCATTTGTCATGACTCTGTTATCCAAAATCAGGAATGCGTAATTTTCAGACACATCCAATATTCCGACAAAAGTATCTTTTGCCCGTTTCAGAATCTCCACCACTTCACCTTCGGGTTGTTGCCCTTTTCGGTGTGCATACAGAAATACTTTTACCTCATCATTTAGCAAAGCATGATTGGTTTTTTGTTCCGGTATGAACACCAAATCACCACCATCATCCGGTATCAGGTAAGTCTTTACCCCATGCCGTTCAATCTTTCCGGTTATGTATCCGTTTCTTGAATTAACTTTAAACATACCACGGGAAGTTTCCACCAGAAAATCTTCATCCAATAATTCGTACAGTATCTGATTAATAAAAATCCGTTGTGATTCGGATTTAATATTTAACATGGTTGATACTTGCTTGTAATTGAACGTTTTTTCAAGATTCTCATTAAAGATATTGATAATATTACGTACCAATTCTGTTTTGCGGATGCGGGTACTTGGGGCAGGTCTTTTCTTTTTTGACATGATAATTTAAATTTGAATAATGTTCGGAGCAGGGAGTTGGAAGTAACAAACATGCAAATATACAACAAAGCTTTGACATGAATAGTTTTTTGTTAATTATTTATTTTATTTCAATTTGAAGAAATATTATGTATCTTCGTATTTCAAACCAGACAATATAAGTGATTAACGATAAAATGAAAATAAAGATTGCTTTTATAATTAATCCCTTTTCGGGAACCGGAAAGAAGGAAGATCTTCCTATGTTAATTCTTGAGGAACTGGATAAAACAGTTTTTGAAACTGAAATTGTCTTTACCGAATATCGCGGCCATGGAACAGAACTGGCCAAGGAATTTGTTGAGAAAAACTTTCGTTTTGTTGTAGCCGTTGGTGGTGACGGAACGGTAAATGAAATCGCCCGTTCACTGATCCATACCAATGTTTCTTTGGGCATCATTCCCATTGGTTCAGGCAACGGTTTAGCCAGGCACTTAGGCATCCCCATGAATGTAAAAAGAGCCATTCAACAACTAAATCAATCGGAAAGTATATTTATGGATTATGGGCTTGTAAATGATCACCCTTTCTTTTGCACTTGTGGAACAGGTTTTGATGCCTATGTAAGTACCGAGTTTGCAAAAGGCAAAAAACGGGGTATCATGAGCTATATCGAAAAAATTATTACAGGCTACTTCAATTATAAATCTCAAAATTACTTTCTGAAAGGTGAAGGAATCGATTTAAAGGCGAAAGCATTTGTACTAACCTTTGCCAATGCTTCGCAATGGGGAAATAACGCATATATTGCTCCGCAGGCAAGTGTTCAGGATGGCAAAATTGACATTTCCATCATGAGTAATTTTCCAATCATTGCTATTCCAACGCTGGCATTGCAGTTGTTTGCAAAGACAATAGACAAAGATTTGTTTATGACTACACTTCGTGCCAAAGACATAACATTAACACGCGAAGAATCCGGTCCTTTCCATTATGATGGAGAACCTTATTCTGAAGGAACAACCATACAAATCAAAACGATTCAAGACGGGCTGAAAGTACTGGTGAAGAAACGGTTTTGAGATTAATTCAGACAATTTATTGTTTCCGTTTAATTAAGTTCTATGAAAAAATTCATTTTATTTATTTTCCTTGGCCTTCATCTCACCTGTATTGGGGCAACAAATGATTTACTGATTTATCAGTACCAAAATATCAGCGGAAAGAATTATAAAACAAATGAAATGATTCTGGCCAATGAATTCGTTTTTGCCGACAGGATTGAACAGTATTATTTAGATACAATTTCAAACTCAATCTTTTTACAACTTTGTGGAACGAGTAAAAATGGTAAATGGCTGAACGACTCAGGAAGCTTTCTTGCATTTGATTTAAAAGCTGACAGTATAAGATGGGATAAACAAATCAGTTATACAGGTACAACCATCCTGCAATCCAACGATGTGATAGTGGGAACATCTGACTTAGGAAGTATTTTTATAAATCCTGTAAACGGAATTATTCAAACCAGAACCAAAAATTCTGTTCATTTTATTGCACCCCAACTAAAAATAGGGATAGGTTATGCTATAAATAATGAGGGGAATCCCAACAAGCTTGTTGGGATAGAATTGCTAAACGGGAAATTACGCTGGAACAGGGAAATTTCACACGAATATGACTGGAATGAGGAAATGATGCTAAATGACTCTGTATTAATGCTCGTATCGGATGGTCTTCACTTTATCAATTTAAAAAACGGAGATGGTTGGGATTTTAAAGCAAAAACAGGAAGAAATGATTATACCGGAACAATAGTAACGAATGTGCTCGGTATTGCGATTGGTATTTTGACAGGTGTTCTTATAACATCAACCGGGCATGATGTCATAACGAACCTGACTTCAAACGCTGTTTGTGATTCTTCCGGCATTTATTATGCATCACGCGAAAATATCTCCCGATTTGATCTGGATGGGAATATAAAATGGACTACAAAACTGGAGAAAAATAATGTCAGTAATTCCACTCTATTTATTCAGGACAGTATACTCTATATGACTAATAAAGGGATCGCCCTTATGGAAAACCGTCCGATAAATTTTGGAAAGTCATTTTTCTCTGCTTACAATAAACAAACCGGGAAACCGATTTTTTATTCATTATTGAACGGGAATAAAACTCAAATTAATGATTCTGAGATGAATAAAGACACCATGGTTTTTGCTTTGAAAAACAGAATTTTAAAATACTCTATGCTTACAGGCGAAAACCTGGCCGATAAATCATTTGGCATTGAAACAATTGGAGAGTTCTATGCCTTTGCCGGTAAGAACTTATACCTGAAATCCGACTCATCATTTCAGAACCTGAGAAGTGATTCCGGTTTTTATTACCTGAAAACATTAAACAATAAATTGCTTGAACTCACGAATGGATTGGAAATTTCAAGGCTTATCGATATGGAGAATGTTTATACCGGTTATCTTTCTCTGGGGAATCTACGATTTCTGGCTAATGAAGATCAAACTTTTGTAATAAACAACGACAATAAAATTGTAGCGGACATCAAAGCATCATCCAAAGCAAAACTTATTGGTAATAAATTAATTGATGTCCACGAAAACAGTGTTATTGAAACAGATTTAAGTGGAGTTTTAAAGTTCTACCAACCTTAAAAACAACCCTCCCATCGTTTCAGACTAACTGTATGTATTCTTTTTGATTTTCTTTCACAAAAGATGTTGCTAAATCAAAATTTTTTAATAGATTTGCATCGTTTAATTATTAACGTTTAAATTTAAACCTGTAAAAATATTGAAATGGAATTACTGACTAATTTAGATCCTTTGCTTAAAGCCTTTTGGTTTGTGGCCATTCCTGCGAGCCTTATATTTATTGTTCAAACGGTTATGACATTTATCGGAGCTGATTCATCGGATGGTTTGAATGCTGATTTGAATGCTGATGCCGGTGGAACCGATACTCCATTCCAACTTTTTTCATTGCGTAACCTGATCAATTTTCTGTTGGGATTTAGCTGGACAGGAATTTCATTTTACAGCAACATCACAAATCCTTTCTATCTTCTGATACTTTCATTGGTTATAGGTATCTTGTTTGTGCTTCTGTTCTTTTTTATCATTAAACAAATGATGAAATTAGCCGAAAACAATTCCTTTAAATACTCCGATACTTTAAACAAAACAGCCGACGTTTATCTTACGATTCCAGCAAAAAAAACCGGAAAAGGAAAGATAATGATCAGCATCAAAGGTTCATTTCATGAACTCGATGCTATGACGGAAAATGAAAGTATTCCGACAGGTTCTGTTGTGAAAGTTATTAGAATAGAAAACTCAGATATATTAATTGTAGAAATCATTTAAATCATAAAAGCTTATGTCATCATCATTATTTATGTCGCCGATATTTATCATTATCGTGGCGGCAATTGTAATTTTCGTAACCATTTCGGCACTTGTTGCAAGATATAAACGTTGTCCATCGGACAAAATTTTAGTTATTTATGGTCGAACTGGTGGAACATCAGCCAAATGTGTGCATGGTGGCGGTTCATTTATCTGGCCTGTCATTCAGGATTATGCATTTCTGGATTTGAAACCATTGTCCATTGAAGCCAATCTGACCAATGCATTAAGTCGACAAAATATACGTGTTGACGTTCCCTGTCGGTTTACAATAGCTATTTCAACCGAAGCAGACAGTATGAATACGGCTGCCGAAAGACTTTTGGGACTTTCATCCGAACAGATTCAGGAATTAGCCAAAGATATTTTATTTGGTCAACTGCGTTTGGTTATTGCCACCATGACCATTGAGGAAATCAACTCCGACCGTGATAAATTTCTGGATAACATTTCCAAGAATGTTGATAGTGAGCTTCGTAAAATTGGTTTAAAACTTATAAACGTTAACGTTACCGATATTCGCGATGAATCAGGTTATATCGAAGCATTGGGAAAAGAGGCTGCTGCTAAAGCCATTAACGAAGCCAAAATCAGTGTAGCCGAACAGGAAAAAATCGGAGAAACCGGAAGGGAATTAGCCAACAGAGAAAAAGACACACAGATTGCCGAAACCCATCGGGATCGTGATGTAAAAATAGCAATTACACAAAAAGATCGTGAAGTGAGCATTGCCGTTGCAGCTAAAGATGAAGCCATTGGAAAAGCGGAAGCTGCAAGAGATACACGTATAAAAACTGCAGAAGCCAATGCCATTGCCATAACGGGTGAAAATGAAGCAAAGATCTCAATCGCCAATTCGGATGCCATTCGTCGCGAGAAAGAAGCTGAAGCTTTAAAAATCGCTACTGCTTCTGAAAAAGTTCAGCAAGCCAAGGCTCTGGAAGAAGCATATCATGCAGAACAAAATGCTGAAAATGCCCGTGCTGAACGGGAACGCTCCACTCAAAATGCGAATATTGTAGTCCCTGCCGAAATTGCAAAGCAACGTGCAATCATTGAAGCTCAGGCAAATGCAGAACAAGTAAGGGTGAATGCAAAAGGTGAAGCTGATGCTATCTTCGCAAAAATGGACGCTGAAGCCAGAGGTTTATATGAAATACTGACAAAACAAGCCGAAGGTTACAAAGAGGTGGTTGGCGCTGCTGGTGGCGATCCAAACAAAGCGTTCCAGTTATTGCTGATTGAAAAATTACCTGAACTCGTTCGCACCCAGGTTGAGGCAGTTAAAAACATTAAGATTGATAAAATCACAGTTTGGGATTCGGGCAACAACTCTGAAAACGGCAACAGCTCTACAGCCAATTTTGTATCGGGAATGATGAAAGCCGTTCCACCCTTGAATGATTTATTTAATATGGCCGGATTGAATTTACCGACCTACTTAAAAGGTGCTCAGAAGGAAGAAGAATCTACTATTCACGTAGAAGTTGAAGATAAAAAAAAGTAGCAGAATCCGGCCATTAGAATTATAATATGATGGGGAACGCCTGCTGAAAGTAATCCCGGCAGGCGTTTTTCCTTCTTTTTAATATGAAACTTTGTCATAAACAAAAAAAAGAACCTCAAAAAAGAACACCATGAAAAAAGAAAATGAAAAGTATTGCTCCGAATGTGGAGAAATTATCAACGCAAAAGCAGAAATCTGCCCAAAATGCGGTGTAAGACAGGTACCTGTTTATAACTCATCCAACAGACCAATAAGTGATAACAGGTGGATTACATGTTTATTACTCTGCTGGTTTCTTGGTGTGTTTGGAGTTCACCGGTTTTACACGGGTCATACTGCTTCAGGCATAGTTCAACTTCTTACTCTGGGTGGATGTGGAATCTGGATGTTAATCGATTTTATCGTAATTGCAGTAGGGAATTTCAAAGATGCAGATGGAAATCCAATTCGGAATGAATAGACATCTTTTAATTATCAAAAAATATGTTGGTAGCAATAAACTCCTGAGTTTTGTTGCAGCTTATTTTTTTGTGTCGGTATTTCTGAAATCGGTTGTAAACATTGATGTTTGCATTCCATGTCTATGGAAGACTGTTTTTGGTTTTACCTGCCCCGGGTGTGGCACAACCACAGCATTTGTAGAACTTACCCGGTTCAATTTCTCAGGGGCTTACCACACAAATGCATTGATTTTCATTATCATTCCTTTGATCTGTGTTAGTATATTCATTGATTTCAACAAGTTTAGAAAAAGAGCAAAAGAACAAAACGAATAGTTGAAATACAAACAGGAGCAGATTCATTTTATTGTTTATTTAAAACCAGACTAATATGAAACAGAACCATTTTCAAAAAATAATCAGAGGATTAAGCCTGACTTCGGTTATGTTTGTTTTTCAGGCTTGTTACGGAACGCCACAGGATCTTGGTTATGATGTTTACCTCTCCGGGGTTGTCACTTCAGCTGTTACAGGCAAGCCCATCAAAGGTATTAAAGTTTCTGTGGAAAATACTTCTCAATATGAGTTAACCGATTCAGTGGGAACTTTTAATATGTATGTTCCCAAATTAAAAAACTACAAAGTTGTTTTTGAAGATGTTGATTCATTAAGCCAGGGTAGTTTTGTGAGTAAAGATACCACTTTGATTTCCGCAAATAATTCAATCCAGGTAAACATTGCTTTGGAAAGCAAGTAAATGAACAATTTACAAAAATACATCTACCGGCAATTCAAAAAGAATGAAACAGCAATTCATGAACTGAATTACCTGTTTTGGGAATGTACTTCGCGTTGCAATCTCAGCTGTTTGCATTGCGGAAGTGATTGTTCAAAAGATACTTCATTTCCCGACATGCCTTTGGACGATTTTCTGAAAGCCACTGACAGCATTTCATCACCTGCAAAAAATTTAACGGTGGTTTTAACCGGTGGCGAACCATTGATGCGAAATGACATTGAAATAATTGGTCGTGAAATCCGCAAACGGAGAATGCGTTGGAGCATGGTAACGAACGGTTATTTATACACGGACGAAAAACATAACGCATTGCTCAATGCCGGATTAGGTGCACTAACCATAAGTTTAGATGGACTGGAAAAATCGCATAATTGGTTACGAAATTCTAAACACGGTTTTACAAGAACAGATAGAGCGATAGAGTTGGCAGCGAGTTCAGCCCGCCTGAATTTCGATGTGGTAACCTGTGTCAATCAACGAAATTTGAAAGAAATGGATGCCGTCTATAATTATTTGAAAACGAAACAAGTTAAAACCTGGCGATTGTTCACCATCGTTCCCATTGGAAGGGCAAAGAATAATCCCGAATTACTTTTAGATGACTTTCAGTTTAAAGGACTTATGGACTTTATCGTTGAAAA
>Ga0265297_10007479_pt1 | contig 15109 bp, 15 predicted proteins | sample Munlanlwell13791_FD_192502 | JGI IMG/M metagenome (GOLD analysis project Ga0265297, IMG submission 192502) | Leachate microbial communities from a municipal landfill in Southern Ontario, Canada - Leachate well 137-91 | ecosystem: Engineered > Solid waste > Landfill > Unclassified | place... | reverse complement strand
ATAACAAATAATAACAGAAGAAGATAAAATGGGTTTCACAGAATTAGCCATAGTTGTAGTCGTTCTTATAATCCTCTTCTTCGGCGGAAAGAAGATATCTGAACTTTCCAGATCTGCCGGTCGCGCCGTGACCGAGTTCAAGAAAGGTAAGATAGAAGCCGAGAAAGAGCTTAAGGAAATGATCGACGAAGACAAAAAAGGCGAGGCAAAGAAGTAAGTTCTTGCGTAACAAATGAACTCTCAAAGGAGAAGATTCCTTAAACTTATCGCCCTGGGCGGAGCTGTAGCCCTTGCCGGGCGAGTTTTTGGCGGCAAGGCGCTTGCGCTCGTATCCGGAGGCGGAGGAAAGAAAAGTCCGAAAGAGTTGAAAGGCGATGAGATGCCTTCCGAGATAAAGACGGTCAAGCGCGGCAAGAGTGTTGTTTTTGTTGACAGGTCGAGCGGTGATGAGATATTCATTCTTGAGAGAGAATAGGAAAAATGGCCATTAAGATATCAAAGAACAGGCTCGATATGGACGGCAAGCCGATAAGGAATGCCGGAAGGATAGATGCGACAGAACTGCATGGAACAGTCTACTATACCGATGTCCATTTTGAGGAAAAGGAGTGTGCCGTCTGCGGGAAAAAATTCAAACCGGGTGACGGTGTCGGCCTTTTCGTTCGTACGGTTTCAAGGAAGGGGATCGATCTCATTCCGGCTCATGTTTCCTGCTTTCCGATATGTTCCTGTTGCGATGAGGTGAAGCCCGCTTCGTCCGTCAAAAGGAAGGGTGAAATATCAAAAACCAAAAAGGCGAAAAAGAAAAGATCATAAAAAGTAAAATGGCATTCGAGTGGAAATCAATTTCAGAGGGAAGCGGCGAGTTCGGCGGCAATCAGCCCGCTTCGCCGGAAGTTCAGAAGAGCGAGCCTGTTGCGGCGGTTCCCGCCGTACCCATGGCGCAGCCCGAAGTTCAGTTACAAGCGCCGGTCAGCACGGTTCCCGTGACGCAGGAAGTTATTGCCGATACGACTGTTGCGGCGGCTCCCGCCGAAGGCGCGGATCCCGAGCTTCCGATGTGCGATGTACATAACGCTGTCGTCAATTCGACGGAAAAGAGCGGTTATAACGAATCGCATGATGCGGAGGTTTATTCTTCTTACGATACCGGCGTGAACGCTGACGAGAACGCGGTGGTTGCCTAAAGGAAGATAACAGGAGGTTCAGGGTTTCATCGGTCCCAAAAAAACAAAAGAAGGCATGGCATTCAGCTGGAGCCCTCTCGGTTCCGGATCAACAATCGAAAACGAGGATTTTAACGAGGCGAAGACGAACCTCGATACGATCTATACGGCTTTGGGTATTTCCCGAGGCGGGTGTACCGGTCCCGGATGGACCGGTTCTTGGCCGATCGTGAACGGCGCCGCCATAGCGAGCGCTCACCCGCAGGAACTTCGGACGGTGACAGATTATGCGGACGATCATTGGTGCCCGGTGCACAACACCGCGTTCAACACGACCGTATATAACGACCAGAACACGGGATATAACGCGACTTATAACGCGACGGTGGATGCGACCGATAATACGACCGTTTATTCCGGACAGCGTTCGACATATCATGTCACGAACAATGCCACCGTGAACGGCACGAATAACACGACCGTCTATACGGGGCAGAACGCGACTTACAATGCGACACAGAACACCACCGTCGATTCGACCGATAATGCGACCGTCTATTCAGGTCAGCATACGACCTATAATTCGACGAATAACGGTACGGTGAACGGTACGAATAATACTACTGTTTATTCCGGGCAGAATACGGGATATAACGCCACGCATAACAGTTCGGTGGACGGAACGGACAATACTACCGTTTATTCAGGGCAGAATACGGGCTACAACGGCACTTATAATGCCACCGTCTATTCCGGGCAGAACGGCACAGTAAGGTCAACCTACGACAGCGGTGTTTATTCCGGACAACACGGAACAGTTGATTCCGCCGATAACACCACAGTTCGCGCCTCCTACTGGGGTCCTTATAATTCGCCGCATAACGCGACCGTTTATGGCAGCCAGAACTCGACCGTAAGGTCCGCCTATGACAGTGGTTACAATGCCACCTATAACAGCGCGGTGGATTCACCGGATAATGCCACTGTCTATACGGGACAGAACTCCACGGTATACGGCACTAACAACACGACCGTCCGCTCGGCGAACAATACGACCGTTTATACGGGGCAGAATACCGGTTATGACAGCGGTCATAATGCGCTGGTCGACAGCGGTGCCAATACCTCGGAGAGGACGAATCATTGGGGTCCCTATTACGAAGTGGTATATACGAGCGTACTGAACAGCCATAAGAGCGCTTATGATGCGACTTATCGGAGCGATTATTATTCGACAGCCCTCGGGTCAGTGAGAACTACTCATCATATAACGGTCTATTCCGGGCAGAACACCGGTAATTATCTCATCGCTTACAGTGCGCAGGATGCGACCTATAATTCCGGCGTCCGCGCGGCGAACTGGAGTCCGTATAATTCGACCTATAACGGTACGGTAAGAAGCGCGTACAACTCCACTGTCCGGGCTTCGAACTGGAGCCCTTATAATTCAAGCTATAATTCTTCCGTAAACTCGGGAGCGAATTCCACCGTTCGCTCCTCCAACTGGAGCCCTTATAATTCTTCTTATAACTCGAGCGTACGATCGTCGTATAACTCGACCGTCAATTCTGGTAATAATTCGAGCGTTCGAAGCGGTTATTGGGGGCCATATAACAGCACCTATAATTCAAATGTCGACTCGTCAGACAATACGACGGTCAAGTCGAGCACTTAAAGACAAATGGCATTTACCTGGAATCAAAACATAGCGGTGGGATCATCGATCGACGCGGCGGACATATTGGAGGTCCGGACGAAGATCGATGAGGTGGACAATAAAAAGTGTCCATCCTATTACGCGAGCCATTGCGCGACGAACAACGCGGCGGTGGATTCCAGCGATCGGGCGGTTGTCTATACCGGACAGAATACGACCTATAATTCGACTTATAACGGCACGGTGGATGCCACTTATCGCGCGACCGTCTATAACGGGCAGAATACGGGCTACAACGCCACCTATAATTCCGTCGTCTATTCAGGGCAGAACGGTACCGTCTATTCCGGGCAGAACACGGGATATAACGCCACTTATAACGCGACGGTGGATGCCACTTATAATGTGACCGTCTATACCGGGCAGAATACCGGCTACAATGCCACTCACTATACCGCGGTCGATTCGACCGATAATGCCACCGTCTATTCCGGGCAGAACACGACATATAATGTGACGAACAATGCGTCTGTCGACGGATCGGACAATACGACGGTCTATACCGGGCAGAATGCGTCGTATGATTCGACCGATAACACGACGGTGCGATCGACGAACAATACGACCGTCAATTCCGGACAGAACACCGGATATAATTCCACTTATAACAGCGTTGTCGACCTAAGTGATTTTCTTGAGGTCTATACCGGACAAAACACCGGTTACAACGCCACTCATAACAGCGCGGTGGACGGTACGGATAACGCGACGGTAAGGGCCGCCTACGATTCGACATATAACGCATCGAATAATGGCACAGTGAGGACGAGTTATAATACAACAGTACGGTCGGCATATGATTCCGGTTATAATTCGACGAATAACGGAACGGTCGACAGCGCTGATCGGACCACTTTCCGTCTTCTCCACTTCACCACCGTTTACAGCAGCGCCAACTCGGCGGTGGATTCGGGTGATTACGGCATCACTTATTCATCCGCCAACTCTCTCTATGATTCGGGAGAAAACGGTTCTTACAACACCACTTATTTCGGATCGGTGCAGACCGCGCTTGATTCTTCATATTATTCCAGTCATAACGGTACGGTAAGATCGAACAATAATGGTGTGGTTGATTCCGGTTATGATTCAGGAGTGAAGATAGGCGTCAATTCGGCGTACAATGGAACCGATAATAGTACGGTGAGATCGACCTATGATTCCTCGGTCAATTCCACTTATAACTCCGGCTATGACGGAAGCGATAATACCACCGTCAATTCCGGACAGAATTCCACGGTCAACTCCACCAACAATTCCGGTTATGACGGATCCGACTACAGCACCGTCCAATCGGCGAACAATACCGGTGTCAACTCGACCTATAATTCATCAGTCAATTCCGGGCAGAATACCAATGTCGATTCGTCGGATAATTCCACCGTCCGTTCCGGTTATTGGGGGCCATGGAACAGCTCGTATAACTCGGGAACATAAAGAGTAAGTATCACAATTAATACAAAATCCCCGCCATATCAAGCGGGGATTTTGTTCGGCTAAACCTACAATGAAGCAGTGGACTTGTGCGAGATAAAGAGATGTGGTCTTTTCTTTTGCATAAGCTCCGCGACTGGTTATAATGGGCCATATGAGATTCGAAGCCGCTGAACTTCTGACCACGGGGCAATGCCCATTGAGTTGCGCCTACTGCTACATACCGAAGGTGCCGATAATGCAGGATGTGCATAAGGACATCATAAAAGGATTGGAGGACGGATCATTCCTCGATAATCTCGAGAAGGTGGCTGGACAGAACCTGGCCCACTTGAGCTTTTGGGGAACGGAGCCGGCGCTCACCTTGGGAGTGATCGAGACCAAGCTCGACGAGATACAGAGAAGATTTCCGAAGGTGAGGAATATGGGATTTTCCACCTCGATGGTGATGCCGGAGCCGATAATCCAGTTCTCGAAGAAGCTTGAGGGAAGGAACATAAAGATGGACCTTCAGGTCTCGATCGACGGACCGGAGTTCATCATAGACAAGAACCGGTTCCCGGGCGCTTCGAAAAAGATACCGGACAATGTCATAGAGTTCGTGAAGGCGATGCAGGGGTCCGGTGTTAATATCGAGATGCACTGGAAGCCGACCCTTACGATAGATAATATCCGCGAGATGAGCGAGAGCACGGAGCTGATCGATGTCTATATGAACTTCTTCCGCGATCTTGAGATAAGGATCAAGGATGTGAACAAGGATTCGAATATAAGAATGTGGGAAGGCGGATATACGCCCTCGATAGCCGTGCCCGGCAAATATACCTCCGATGACGGAATAGCCTTCGCCGAATATCTCAAAAAACTCCATAAGAAGGGATATGTGAGCGCCTATTCGAGCCGCCTTACGAGGATCGTCAATTTCAGCGACGAGCTCGGGCCGAAAAGGAGGATGTTCACCTGCTCGGGAGGAGATTCGAATGTTGGCGTCGGCGATAGAATGCATATTTGTCACAGAACCTTCTACCTGAACGACGAGAGATATGTCGATGCTGTCCTCGGGAAGAAGAACATAAACAATTGGGATATATCGATATTCAACAGAGGAATGGTGGATATCCTGAAGAAGTGGTACATGCCGAAGATAGACGATGAATTGAAGATGATGAACTTTGACTACATCCTCCGCGGTTATCACGATTTTTGGCAGCTTAAGATGGCGATGGTCGAATCGATGACCAAGGAGTTGGCCCTTGCCGGGCAAGCCGAGAAGATATTCCTTACCAATAAGGATTATCTCTCGTTGTTCGCCCTCTTCATGACGGCCGCTCATTCGTGCCCGATGGAATCGGTCCTCAATACCGGCAGTCTTCACCTTACGCCCGTCTCGATGATAAGGATGTTCGCGAACGGCGCGTTCAGGGAGATCGTAAAAACCACAAGATAAAATGACCTACCAAGAAGAAAACAATAAATTGATGGAGTCGTTCCTCGAGAAGACCTTCTTCAAGGGGTATCGGGACCCGAGTACCAAGGAGACGGAGAACTTCCGCGGATTGGAGCTTTTCTTCAACGACAAATGCAACCTTTCCTGCAAATACTGTTATCTGCAGAAGTTCGGTAGCGAGCTTTATCCGAAGGATATACAGGATAGTGGCAATATATTGAAGAATCTCGAGATGTTCCTTGATTGGATGATCGAGAACGAATACGCGCCGCACCACATAGAGCTTTTCTCCGGAGAGGTGTTCATCCAGGAATCGGCATGGACAGCCATGGATATGATACTCAAGAAGTTCTCCGACAAGAGCCTGAAGAGACGACCGGAGGGGCTTATAGTCCCGACGAACTTCACATTCCTTCTCTCGGATGATCTTACGAAGCGGGTAGAAGACCTTCTTCAGAGATCGAGGGATATCGGCTTGCCGATAGGCCTTTCAGCCTCGTTCGACGGAAAATATTGCGAGGCGAACCGCCCGTTCAAGAACGGGAAGGAGATAAGGGATGACGATTATTACGATAAGGCCTTCCAGTTCGCCAAGAAATGGGGTACCGGATTCCATCCGATGGTATATTCGGAGCATGTATCCGATTGGAAGCAGAACTGGTTGTGGTTCCAGAAGAATTTCCAAAAACATCAGCTTTCGTGGAGGAATATCTATCTTCTCGAAGTGAGGAATGTGGAGTGGTCCGAACAGCAGATCAGGGATTTCGGCGAGTTCATGGAGTTCCTTATAAAATGGACCTATCAATATCCTTGCGGAGGGGATAAGGAGTTTTATCTGAAGTTCCTGTTCGATGGAGGATTCAATATATTGAGAAATCCACTTACGACGATAGGAAGGGGAATAGGCTGTTCGATACAGTCAGCGCTCGTGCTCCGACTTGGGGACATGTCGCTCGTTCCTTGCCACAGGACATCATACTCGCCGATGAACTTCGGAAGGTTCAAGGTTGAGGACGGCAAGGTGACCGGCGTTGAGGCGAAGAATATCGACCTTATGACCAGCATCTATTCATTCGACGCGAGCACCCAGCCTTACTGCGAGCAGTGTCTTCTGAAATCGGTATGTTCGTTCGGTTGCCTCGGAAGCCAGCTGGAGGTGACGGGGGACATGTTCGCGCCGATACCGACCGTCTGCCAACTGGAGCATGTGAAGATGGGAGCGATGATAAAGGCCTATCGGGAACTCGGAATATTGGACGATGTGCTTCTCAAGATAAACTCGACAAAGGCCGATACCATAAGAAAATTGGACGAGATGCTGTACGGACCGGGAAAATAGGACGGCAGCCTCATTTTTTGACAGTAGGTCGCCCGAGCCATATCATTTAATCAAAATCAATAAACAGCCAAAATGGAGAACGGAGCCCAACAATCATATAAAGCCGCGAAGGATCAGGTAGATAACATCATGAAGTTCGACGACGAGGTCAGAAAGGCCTTTTCCCATGATGGAGCGAGAAAGATGAAGAGAGCCGCCACCGTCGTCGAATCGCAGATCGAAGCGCTCATCGCCGGGACGACACCCCCGGCTCTTTCGGGAGAGGATAAGATGATGATCAAGGAGACGGTCAATCTTTTTTCGGTAGTCGCCATCGACAGGCCGATAACCCCGATAGTCAGGGACCTTGCCAGCAGTCTTCTTCTTCTCATACATAACTGGAATCAGGCCACCGGATGCGATGAGGATATGAATAAGAAGATAAAGATGGTCAATGCGATCATATCCGCCCAGATGACCCTTGCCGAAACGATCGAAGTGATACAGAAGTTGCTTGAGAAAATAAGGAAGACCTATCAGTACGAACCGCCGGCCTTCAATCTCAGTCGCGCCTACCTTGAGAACATGAAGAAGGCGATAGAGGAACAGAATAAGACCCAATAAACAGACCGGGATAAAATGTCCGCCGAACAGGATAAAAAGGAAAAAACGGGAGAGGATAAAAGAAGCGCGGCTATCCTAAAGATATTGAAGCTTTCCATGACGCAATGCATTTCGGTGCAGGCGTCCGGGAAGGTCATCGCATCGGATAACGATAAGATGATGATCGGAAAGGGGAGCGAAAAGTTCGAGGTCATCATCGATCCCGAGATAACGGATATAATGTCGATCGATATCGATATTGAAAAGGGAACGAAGAATACGAGGAATATCGGTGTTCGCGACATCGAGAAAGGCGAGGAGGTGACCATCAACTCCTTCATGCGTGATGAAGACAATAAGTGGATCGCTACAGGAATAATATCCCGGAGGATATCGGGACAAGATCAGGAGCTCGTCTAAAACCAACTGCGATAAATGAGAAGAACCGTGATATTTGCGGGCGAAGCCGGATCGGGCGTCGACAGGACGGCCTTGATGTTCGGGCGGACGCTTACTGATCACGGTTACTCATGCTTCATATACCGCGATTACGCCTCGCTTATTCGTGGCGGACATAACTTCAGTGTGGTGACTTTCGGAAGCGATCCGGTCAATTCACATGACAATAAGGCTGATGTAATAGTAGCTCTGGGAAAGGAAGCCGTATCGAGGCATAAGAAAGATCTTCTTCGCGAAGGTGTTCTTATAACGACGGGAGACTATGGCGATGATCGGGCGGTGATCGCGCCGGGAGGGAGCGGGAGACATCTGGGAAATAATTCATCGCTCGGGATGCTTGCAAAAATGTTCGGCCTTGATCCCAAGAAGGCAAAGAAAGTGCTGGAAAATGAATTCGGCGGTATTTCCGGTACCGTCGCCACCGCGTTCGATGCGGGATATGATCTTGCGGAAGCGAGTTTCCCGATGAGGCGAGGAAAGGCCTCCGTCCGCATGATGGACGGAGGTGAGGCTGTCGCCTGTGCGGCGATACATATGGGAGTGGAGGCGGCTTTTTATTATCCGATGACCCCGGCGACGGGGGCTTTTTCAAAATTAGGACCTGAATATTCAGGAAAAACGGTAAAGGTAATAAGGACGGAGGATGAGATAGCGGCGGCGAACGCCGCTTTGGGCGCATCGTTTGCCGGAGCGAGGGTGATGACGGGAAGTTCGGGAGGAGGGCTTGCTCTCATGGGGGAGGCGATAAGCCTTGCCGGGATGGCGGAGCTGCCTCTCGTCGTCTATGCCGCCCAAAGAATGGGTCCGTCGACCGGAGTGCCGACATACACGGCGCAGGGGGATATCAAGTTCATCCTAGCTCTCGGCCCCGGAGAATTTCCGAAATTCGTCGTGGTTCCCGGCGATGCCGAGGAGGCGTATGAGATGACGGCCCGGGCTTTTTATTTCGCCGAAAAATACAGGCTTCCCGCATTCATACTTTCGGATAAGCATATAGCTGAAAGCTATTTTTCCGTCCCGAAAAAGCCGATCACCGATGTTCCCGTGGCAAGATCGATAATAAAGAGGGCGGCGAAAAAGGATTACAGGAGCTATGAGATGACAAGCGAGGGGTATTCGGCGATGGCTATTCCCGGAAGCGGCGCCGTGGTGCGCGCCACGAGCTATGAACATGACGAATACGGATTTACGACCGAGGATCCGAAAATGATCACTGCCATGAATGATAAACGGAAAAGGAAATCGGTCGCGCTCGGAAAAGAGGCTTCCAAGTATTTACCGATAGTTTCTTGTGGAAAAGGGAGCAGGGTGGTCGTTTTTGCCGGGTCGGTGAAGGGAGCGGTCATTGACGCTTTACCTTTCATTAACGGATGGAGAGCGATACAGGTAAGACATATGGAACCTTTTCCGAAGAAGGAATTTTTAAAAGCGATCAAGGGGGCCAGGGAGGTGATCGTTATCGAGAACAACTCGACAGGACTTCTTACCGACATAATAAGGGAAAAGACGGGGATAGAGGCAAGAAGGACCATATTGAAATACGACGGCCGTCCCTTCACTTCCGACGAGATCGTGTCCGCTATAAAGATAAACAAGAAGAAGAGATGATCAAACAATTGGGGACGGACCAAAAACCGACATGGTGCCCGGGATGCGCCAATTTTGTGACGCTCGCTTCGGTCAAGAAAGTTCTCTCCGAACTTCATGCCGAAGGATCGATCGACATCAAAAAAACCGTGATCGTGGCGGATATCGGATGCGGCGCCAAGATATATGATTATCTGAACATAAATGCCTTCTATTCGCTTCATGGTCGCGTGATACCGACGGCCATGGGTATCAAGGCGGGTAATCCGGAGCTTACGGTCATCGGTTTCGGTGGAGATGGTGGAACTTATGACGAGGGAATGGGACATCTTATTCATGCTTCGGCGGTGAATCCCGATATAACGATGATCGTCGGAAACAACAGGGTGTTCGCATTGACCAAGGGGCAGCCGACATCCTCCGAAACGAAGAATCCGCTTTCGATAGCCTCGGTAGCCGGAGCAAGCTTCATTGCCAGGGGGTCGGTATATGATGCGGACCATCTTGCTGAACTCATGAAGAGCGCGGTGACCCATAAGGGCTTTTCTTTGCTCGAGGTCATGGAACCCTGTCTTATATTTAAGAACGATGCTGTCGAAATGAACGCGAGAACAAAAAGAACGGAGGGTGTCTCTGCGATCGATCGGCTTCATGTGACAGGGGATGAGATACCGATAGGGGTGTTCAAGAAGGAAGAAAGGGGTTGTTGGGAAGACGGTTTTAGGTTAATGGGTTGATCATTGTCTTTTTAGAACCGATGGTTCGCTCGTTCCTGCGACGAGCGACCATCTTCGTTCTCGAAGCGATAAATCCTACGGATACCGAGCTTATCGCTTCTCCGAAAGATTCTAAAGAAGATAATGATCAGCCCATCTCTGGTACGGTTTTAATTATGGAAACCGTCTTCCCTTGGCAATGAATAATGAGGGGGTTTTGATTTTGGTGAACGGGCGGGATAATATGGGGGTATGGCAAAAGTAACGATAGACCTTGATAGATGCGTCGCTTGCGGAATGTGCGTGGATATATGTCCCGAACTTTTCGAGCCCGACATGAGCACCCTGAAGGTCAAACTTATAGGAGGAGTGAAGGATGGAGATAAGTGGAGCCTTGATGTGGCCGACCCCTCGGGGGCGGAGAAAGCCGTGGCCGGATGTCTTATGAAGGCGATAAGCTTGGAATAGGAAATATTTTTGTGGTGCGTTTAAAGACTTATACCCATTTTTGGACGGCCGTCCAAAAATGGGTATAAGTCTTTTGTGCTCATATCAGATCGTTCCGATCAGATGTCTGTTCCGGCTTTATTCCAGATGGAAGTTCCTTTGGACCTCTTCGACCTTTTTCATGAGCGGGGCGAATTCCTCGAATCTGATATCGCCGTTCACAACCTGCTCGGCCGCGCGACGACTTCCTCTTATGATCGAAGGGTCTTGAAGTGCTCTCATAGTAAGGTCGGGATTGCCGGCCTGATCGTTTCCCAAGAAACTTCCCGGACCCCTCATCAGAAGGTCTTTTTCCGCTAGCTCGAAACCGTTCTTCGCCTCGGTCACCGCTTTAAGGCGTTCGATCGATGCTTCCGACGCGCTTTCCGAGAATAACAGACAGAACGACTGATGAGGTCCGCGCCCGACCCTTCCTTTGAATTGATACAGTTGGGCGAGACCGAATCGGTCCGCGTTCTCTATCATCATGATGGAGGCGTTCGGAATATCCACTCCGACCTCGATGACCGATGTGGAAACGAGGATATCCTTCTTCCCCGAACGGAAATCCTCCATAACGGAGCTTTTTTCCTCCGGCTTCATCCGTCCATGAAGCATGGCGATCTTCAGATCGGGGAATATCTTCTTCGACAGCCTATCGAACTCTTCGCTTACCGTTTTTGCATCGCTCCAAGACGGTCCGCTGATGACCAGTTCCTCCTCGTCTTCCTTCTCTATGCGCGGACAGACAATGAATACCTGTCTTCCTTTCTCAACTTCTTCCCTTATGAAGTCATAAGCCTTTTCCCTTTTATCCGGGGGGATTATCTTCGTCGTGACCGGCTTTCTGTCTTTCGGGAGCTCGTCTATAAGGGATAGGTCCAAGTCTCCGAACATGGATATGGCGATCGTTCGCGGTATGGGCGTGGCGGACATACTTAAGAAGTGGGGGACGAGGGAGTTTTTAAGACCGCTCTTTCTCGTTATGTGACCACGCTGGCCGACGCCGAAGCGGTGTTGTTCGTCTATTACGATAAGTCCCAGGTTTCCGAATTCGACCGATGACTTCTTTGATTCGGCTATCAAGGCATGGGTGCCGATGATCGTTTTAATTTTTCCTTTCTTGATATCTTCCAAGACATCCTTCCTTTTGACGGACGATTCAAGTTTTTCGCCGTAGAACACGACGGTCTCCTTTCCGGTGATGAGCGCGATCGGGTATTCCATGTGGCCGAATAGAGAACGGAAAGTGGAATAATGCTGTCTGGCCAATATCTCCGTGGGAGCCATGATGACCGATTGAAATCCTTGTTCGGCGGCTTCCATGGCGGCTATGGCGGCGACAACCGTCTTTCCCGACCCGACATCCCCCTGCAATAACCGATTCATTGGTCTGCCCGATCCCATATCCTGCATTATCTCCCAGAGACTTCTCTTTTGGGCGAAGGTAAGGGAAAAAGGAATGGACGACAACATTTTTTTGGCGAAGTCGATGTCCGATCCTATGACGGGGCTTTTCATGTCGAGCAACTTCTTCTTCTGTATCAGGCTGCTCAACTGTATGAGAAAAAGATTTTCGAAGGAGAAGCGTCGTTTGGCCCGATCGGCCTCCGATATGCTATTCGGGATATGGGCATTCCTTAAACTTTTGTTGATCTCGGGTAGCCCTTCGGACAAAAGAACCTTTCCGGGGATGAACTCCGTCATCGGTTCGGAAACGGGCAGCACCTTTTTTATGGCTCCCCATATTCCCTTGGAGGACAATCCTTTGGTTCTTCGGTAAACGGGAATGATGCCGAACTCCGTATCTTCTTTAACGAAATCATACGCGGGATTAGATATGAAGAGAGACCTTTTTCCGGCGCTCACCTTTCCTGATCCGACGAGCTCATCTCCTTCCTTGAAGCCGTACTTAACATACGGCTGATTGAACCAGATGAGGGATATCGATCCTGTTCCATCTTTGATCCTCGCCTCTGTCATCGAAATGCCGCGACGGAACATCCGACGGAGAAAAACTTTTTCGATGGTTCCTCTGAAAACGGCGTTATCTCCCTGTTTAAGGCCCGCTATCGGTCGAGGAGAGGACCAGTCCTCATATCTTATCGGCGTGTGTCCTAAAAGATCGCCGACCGTAAGAAGGCCGAGGCGGGCGAATTTTTCCGCCATCTTCTCTCCGATCCCTTTAACCTCGGAGAGGGGGTCTGTCATCTTGAGACGGGAGACCATATACAACATATGATAACCCACAAGGGGATAAAGGCGTAGAAATGGAGAATGGTCCGTTCCTTGCAAAAAGGTACGGCCGGTGGTCTAATAAAAAAAGATATTTTTAAAAAGGGGGTTGATCAGGATGAGGCCTGTCATAAGGGAAGAGGCGATTTACGCCAGGATAAGAGAAGCCATCTCTTTTGCGGGGGAAAGCCGCCCCGTGATGAGAAAAGTGATCGAAAGAAGACTGAAGCACATAGTTCCTTTGGGAGGAGAGCGATTCGAGGGAATGATAGTGATCCATAACTATCAAGGAGAATCGGTCATCGGCGAATACAATATCCATGAAGACAGCATTAAGAGCCTTTCCGTCGAAGATCTTGCGGAGAGGATATCGATCGTCGCTTTATTGATAGAAATGGAGCAGGATGCGAGACCGATAGGGACATGGACGCTCTCCGGAAGGGAAGTGGATTCTCTGATCGGAAAGAGTGAGATATATCTCGCCGCCGTAGAGGACTGATCCAAAAATGACAGAATATATCAAAAGGGGCGCTTTAATGCGTCCTTTTCTTTATCTTGCCGAAGCGTCTTTTATATTGAAAAAAATACAGGGATGGGTTATATTCGTGAAGTCTTTTTAGTTATCTGGATCGCTAGCTCAATCGGTAGAGCAGACGCCTCTTAAGCGTAAGGTTCTGGGTTCGATTCCCAGGCGATCCACTCGACTCATCTTCGACAGGCTCAGATTCGCTCGTGGTAAACCACCTTATCGGTATTTTAAATGAATACCGATATTAAGGTCGAGTGTCCCGAGCTTGGTCGAGGGGCAGGATGTTTATAATTAGTTTATGTACTTTGTATATATGATCAAGAATTCTTTTCGTGATCTATATGTGGGGATAACTAAAGATCCTTATAAAAGACTGAAATGTCACAATGCTCGAAGGGGATCTCAGTTCACTTCCAATAAGGCATCTTTCTTGATAGTTTTTCTAGAATCTTATGACAACCTTTCAGCTGCCCGCAGACGGGAGATACAAATTAAAAAATGGTGTAGAGAGAAAAAGGAAATGTTGATAGGAAGATTTTCGGCCGGATTACCAACGAAGCCTGATCATTTGTAAAACCTTTGATTTAAAACTAGAGTAATATCATGCGCCTTTAGCTCAATGGATAGAGCGTCTGGCTTCGAACCAGAAGGTTGCGGGTTCGAGTCCTGCAGGGCGCACATTTTAAAAGGGGCGACCTGCAGGACTCGAACTGGAAAGGGGTCGGGAAAACCCGCTTGGCAGGTTTTCCCGTGGCGGAAGTATTGAAACCGAAGGGTTTCAAAACGCAGCGAGCCCAGAGCCGAGCGAAGTTGTTCGATTTCCTGCAGGGCGCACCCACCAAGAGTACTTGGTTTGTCGTTCCGCCGTCCGTCAACTGACGGAGGCGGAAACAAACCGGGCGCACAAGAACGGCAAAACTGTGAAAACTGTTAAAGAACAAATACCGGTTGAGGTGAGAGAGGTTCTTCAAAAACTTGAAGAGGCCGGTTTTTTGGCGTACGCGGTCGGCGGAGCCGTAAGGGATACGATGATCGGAAGGCAGCCCAAGGATTGGGATGTTGCAACGAGCGCTGACCCGGAAGAGATACAGAAATTGTTCACTGATTCGGTATATGAGAACGATTTCGGTACCGTCGGAGTGAAGACCAGATCGGATGATAAGACGGTTGCGGTCATCGAAGTCACCACTTTCAGGAAAGAGGGGGAATATTCCGATTTCCGTCATCCGGACAATGTAGAGTTCGCAAAGACCGTCGAAGAAGATCTTGCTCGAAGGGATTTCACTGTGAATGCGATGGCTATGGATATCCGCGGAGATGTGATCGACCCTTTCGGAGGAAGGGATGATATCGGAAAGAAGATAGTGAGAGCGGTGGGTGATCCGGGAAAGAGGTTCAGTGAGGATGCTCTT
>Ga0265297_10007477_pt1 | contig 15115 bp, 16 predicted proteins | sample Munlanlwell13791_FD_192502 | JGI IMG/M metagenome (GOLD analysis project Ga0265297, IMG submission 192502) | Leachate microbial communities from a municipal landfill in Southern Ontario, Canada - Leachate well 137-91 | ecosystem: Engineered > Solid waste > Landfill > Unclassified | place... | reverse complement strand
TCTGCCTTCCGCGCCTTTACCGATGATGGCCTGAAATCCTTCGACGGCTAGGATCGCTTTGAATGAGGCAACGATCCCTTTTGCGATAGGATGTTCGGAACGGGATTCTACGGAAGCAGCATATTGCAGGATATCATTTCCAGAAACATCTTGCGTAAAATTGATTGTATCGGTCACGCCAAATTTTCCCTCGGTAAGCGTGCCGGTCTTATCAAATATAATTGCCTGGATATTCCGCGCTCTTTCAAAAGCAGCCCTATTACGGATAAGCAGGCCATGGCTTGCGGCAAGCGCAGTCGAAACTGCCACTACAAGCGGGACAGCAAGCCCTAACGCATGCGGGCAGGTGATCACCATGACTGTTACAGTCCTTTCAAGAGCAAAAGTAAAATCTTTCTGCATCATGGCTAACCACACAAAAAGAGTTATCGCCCCGGCACTCAACGCTATGATAGTAAGCCATAATGCCGCACGGTTAGCCAGGTCCTGCGTCTTTGATTTGCTCTCTTGCGCCTGCCTGACCAACTCAATTACCTGGGAAAGAAAAGAATCTTTTCCGGTCTTCTTTACTCCGACAGTCAATGAGCCTTCGCCATTAATAGAGCCGCCTATGACTCTTGCGCCTCTGGTTTTAACTACAGGATTCGATTCTCCGGTAAGCATTGCTTCGTTGACAGTGCTCTCTCCCTCGATCACATCTGCATCAGCAGGAATTTTTTCTCCCGGCTTTATAATAATTTTATCGAAGACGTTTAATTCATCTAAGGGAACATCCTCTACGCTCCCATTCGCCATGATCTTATGCGCCTGGCTAGGCATGAGTTGCGCCAATCCTTCAAGCGCCATCGAAGCGCCCATTACAGATCTCATTTCTATCCAATGGCCAAGGAGCATAATATCGACTAAAGTTGCCAGCTCCCAGAAAAATATCTTACCTGTTAACCCGAAGACTACCGCGGCGCTATAAACATAGGCTATAGTAATAGCTATTGCTATCAAAGTCATCATGCCGGGTTCTTTATTTTTTAATTCGTCATAGAGGCCTTTCAGGAAAGGAAACCCGCCGTAAAAGAATACTACGGAAGATAAACCAAAGACTATATACAAATGAGACACGGGAGAGAGAATAAAAATCGGCAGGGTAAGGGCCATCGATACCCAAAAACGCTGCTTAAAATCAGCGACCATACGGGCATGGTGCATAGCATGCCCTCCCATCCCGCAACAAGCGTGTTCTTTTTTCATTATAATATATACCCCTAAAATTTATCGGTAATGCCGAATTTACCCGTGCCTAAAATTATTAGCGCGATACAAACGCAGATGATCACAAAATTATATTCAAAACCGCCTGCCTGAATAAAAAACCCTTTACTCAAATGCACTTTTAAAGTCGCAACCAAAATAAATACTAATATGAAAAAAGCTGCTGTCCTGGTGAAGATACCCAAAATCAGAAAAGCCCCGCCTATTAATTCAGTATACCCCCCGACATAAGCCCAGAATAATGCCGGCTTAAACCCTAGTCCAGCCAACATATCGGAAAAACCGCCTATGCCCGGACCGCCAAATAAGCCAAAGGCAACCTGCGAGCCATGAGCTACAAATACCACGCCCAAACAAACTCTTAAGAGTAATATGACTAAATCTATCATTTTCTACCTCCTTTTATCAGATCCCTGATGATAGCGAATTTATTTTTCAGCCCATAAGAGCGATAAATACACATTATAAAATGAAATATGGTCGGCAAGACGCCCTTCATATTCAAACCCAAGACCCTGCCACAGGACCTGTTATTGGCCATAGGTATAATATAGCCTAAATCCAACGGCCTGTATTTACGCAGAGGAAGCCCTTTTATATCCCTGATGATATTTGCGGCTGCGGAATCTCCCTGAATTATAGCAAACTGCACTGCCATTCTTAAAAAAATATTTTTATATGAAAAATTTGCCGCATCCCCGGCAATAAAACAACTATCGTTTAAACGCAGGTATTCATCTACTTTGATCCTGCCTTGAGGATTCTTATCTATTTTTAAATCCTGGATAAAGCCGGCGGTCTTTACCCCTGCCGCCCATATCGTAAAGGCATTATTTATGATCCTGCCTTCGGAAAAATAAACTTTATCCTCTTCTATTTTATCGATCGTGCTGTTCACAAAAACCTCGATCTCTAATCTCTTCAAATTACTGATAACATATTTTTTCATCCATTCCGGCAGAGGGCCCAATATCGCAGGCGAGCGCTCAACAATGATTATCCTCCCTGGCGATTTTGCATTCTTTAAAAATAATCTTAAATTAGTAGCTACTTCTATCCCGGTATATCCGCCGCCGCCGACAATGAAATTATCAAACTTTCTCCGCCTTAACGCTTCGATTATCTTCCCGGAATCATTTACGCTATCCAAGGTATAAGCGCGCTCTTTAATATTATCATTTCCGTAAAAATTGGTCTCGGAGCCGCTGGCTATGATCAGGTAATCATAATTGAATTTTTCTGAACCAGCCGAGGCTTCTTTCTTATCCAGGTCAATCGCAGTTACCTCTTTTAATATGAATTTAAACCCAAATTTCCTTGCGAGCTTTTCTATTTTATAGCTCAATGCCTGGGGGCAGATCCCCCTTCCTATGCAGTCAGGAAGCATGGGCAAGAAATCAACAGTATCTTTTTTATCTATAAGGGTAACAGAAAGTTTGTCCCTTAATTTATAAAGCCTGCTTGCTGCGCTTAACCCCCCAAAGCCTCCGCCGATAATTAAAATTTTGCTCATAATAGTACCGCCGCAATCAAAACCAGGCCCACAAACGTTTGTATGGCGATAGTCAGCCTGGATGAATCGACTAAACGCATTTTATCACCGGAATGGTTTTTTAAAATAATCCCCGCCTTAATCGCCGGCAGGATAAATATAAAAACAAAGAGCGCCCAGGGCTTAAGATAACCCAAAATAACATTTAACAATACCGATGAAAATGCCGAGAACATCAATAAATAATAGAATAAGAATGCCTGTTTAGGCCCCAGGATGCTTACCCAGGTAAACTTACTCGCTCCCTTATCATCGTTAAAATCCGGGACTTCATTGGCGAAAAGAATTGCAGTAGTTAAAAACCCGAAAGGTAACGACAAAAGAAAACTCATTGGGTCGGGGAATATCCTTGTCTGAATAAAATAGCCGCCCATAACCAGGGCGGGGCCAAAGAGCAGGAATATAAAAACTTCTCCAAGGCGATGATAAGAGAATTGTAATGGTTCCCGGGAATACGACCAGCTTAAAAATATTATCGCTAAATAGACAAAAATGACAAAAGGGCTTTTTAAGGCCAGGGAAAGCAGGATCACCGATAGGCCGGCCAGAAGCGCAAAGATTATTGCCAGCCCAAGATAGAACTTTTCCGAGAATATCTTTTCCTGGATTAATTTCGAGCCGCCAAAAAATTTATAAAAATTCTTGTCCTGCCAGTCTGCCCCGCTCTTGGAATCCGCATAATCATTGATAAGGTTGGCGCTTAAATGGGCGGCTCCTGCAGCAATAAGCCCGAGGAAGAAACCTAAAAAATTAAAATTTCCTCTTTTGATTAATGAACCGAAGATGAAAGGAAGAATACTAGCGGAGAGAAATGGCAGCCTTAACGCCCTGACAACATCCCTTACCATATAGCTTTAAAATTTTAACAAAGTGATATCCCAATCAGGCCTGTTTAAATGATCGTTAAAATCAGGATTATTCTCATTCAGCCATTCATTAAAAGCCTTTACATCGCTGAATTTCTTTTCCGTTACTCCATCGTGATTGGTATCGACTTCCGCCGATTCGAACTTGCCGTCTTTGGTATGCACTACTACATCGGGCTTGCCATCGTAGTTAGTATCTGCTTCGGCTTTCGTTACATATTTGCCATCGGTATGATAAGTCACGTCGGGATTGCCATCTTTATTCAGATCGAAGGTTTTAATTTCGCCTTTCGCGGGAACCGCCGTAGTAACCTGGGCCTGGCAATAACCTGAATAAATATTCAGGCAAAATAAAACGAATAAAAAAATAATTGCAGCGCTGGCTTCTTTCTTCATTAGCTCCCTCCTTCTAAATCCTGCTTTCTACCAAAACATTTCCAGACAAATGTCCTTGAAATCTTTTTACATATCAAAGGGATACTTTCTTCGGGCGTCATGACTTTTTTTAAATTCTCATTCACGGTGCGGCTCCATAGTATCTCATTAGTTTTTGTATCGGTAACAGTATACTCCACCGACATCTCTACATAGTTTGCGGTCAAAGACGCCGCAACATCAAGGACTATCGAAACTCCGGGAATCGGTTTCACGGGCCCTCTCTTTAAATATCGATATTTTTTTATTATAACAGATGCCTGGATATCGCTTCCGTCAGGATCATCCGCTATTTCGAACTTAACTAATTTTCTATCAAGGAGGCTCTGCTGCAGGCTCTCTTTAAAGAATTCCGGCGATATCTGGTCCTCTCCGGACGCGTTTATGACCTCTTTGATATAGACTTTAATGGGTGATTTATCTTTGAATAAAAAGCCAATGGGTTTTTCTTGCGCAAAAACCGGGAACGAGCCGATAAGCGACAATATACTTGCAGCAAGTATTATCTTTTTCAGCATTCTAACGCCCTTTCTTTTTCTTGGCGCCTCTATTCTTTGGTTTTCCCGTCTAATGAAGACAATGCACCGGCGATCTCGCTGCTTAATGATGCGCATGCCGTGCTTAAGGCATTGGTTAAACCAAAATAGTCGCTAGGATTAACCGGCTGCCGGAATTCCGATCTTTTTATGAACACCATTTTATCTTTGTGTAAATCGATAATCGACCACTGCACCACTAAGAACATATCTTTATCCAGCCGGCTTTCCAGCTGGGCAACTTCCACGATCACCTGGTACCTGACCGGTATTGCCGTATTCCAGGGGTACATCTCGATCTTTGCCTGTGGAAGCATGATCCTTAAATCCGCGTTAAGCAGGCGCGCTAACCCAAGATCCAAAACCTCTCCCCAACGGTCGAACTGGGCAAAGTTAAGCGTATTATCTTTATTCCGGGTCACGATCTGCGGCCGGTCTTGATAATCCGGGATTTTTACCGGGCCGACACCAATGATCGCATCGTATTCAAGATTAAACTTTTGGACTGCCTGGTTTTCGTCTATGGCCTGGAGCATATAAAAGCGGGAATTTGGGCTATTCGCCACAGACATACATCCGCCTAAAAATACGGCAAAACACAGACAAACGCAAAATAAAATATAGTTTCGTCTCATCTTAGCTCTCCTTTAGAAGCTGGTTTTCCTTTTAAAAGCGCTTCCGGATGCTGCTCAAGATATTCAAGAAATAAATTCATGGAACTTGCCGCCTTAGTTACCTCGCGCAGCGTCTTATTCAATTCAACGACCCCTTCTGAATTCACTAATCTATTCAAGCCCGTAATGGTCTGCTCCAGCTGATTGGAAATTTCTTTAATGGGGATTTCGTCCACGATTTCAAAAATATCTTTTGAGATAGGCAACGCAGGCAATTCCGGGTATTTTTTTATCAGGCCGTATTTTTTCTCCGGTTTATCCGGATAGAAATTTAATGAGATCATAAGTTGGCCCGTAATAAAACTCTGTATCTCGAGCTTTGCCCGTAAGCCCCGCTTGACATACCTATTGTAATTAGGATAACCTATCGCATCAGGAATACCCTCCACGCGGGCTAATTCCACATCGATAATTACGCCAATCAATATATCCCTGGTCTCCGGGTTATAGACCAGGTCAATAGCACTTACGTTGCCGATCTTCACCCCCCGGAAGATAACCGGAGCTCCCACGGAGAGCCCCTTAATCGAGCCGTCAAAAAATAAAACATACTTATCCGATGCTTTAAACAGCGAGCCTGAACCAAAAACCACTATACCTGCCACTAATAATGCCGCTGCCCCTACCACAAATGCGCCAATGAGCGTTTTATTTGCTTTTCTAATCATTTTCCGGCTCCTAGTTTTTCTCCTCTTGTCAAAAATTTGATGACCCTGGGGTCACTGGAATTTTTCAATAATTCTTTGGGGTTGCCGCTGGCAATCATAGTCTTGCTTTCCGGATCAAGGAATATCGAATTATTCCCCACGGCAAAAATACTGGCAAGTTCATGCGTAACAACCACGATCGTCGCACCCAAAGTATCCCTTAACTCTAAGATCAGATCATCAAGCATGCGCGCGTTTAAGGGATCAAGCCCGGATGAAGGCTCATCAAAAAAGATAATATCCGGATCAAGCGCGATCGCCCGCGCTAAGCCCGCCCGCTTACGCATCCCGCCACTTATTTCGGAGGGATAAAAATCCGCGTATCCGGCCAAACCCACCAGCGCAAGTTTTAATTCTACGACCTGGCGTATCTGTTTAACAGAAAGCTTCGAATACAACTGCAAAGGCAGCGCAACATTCTCTCCCAGGGTCAAAGAACTCCATAACGCACCGCCCTGATAGAGGACCCCGAAACGCTGCATAATATCCTGTTGCTCTTTATCATCTTTATCCCAAAAATTCTTACCGTAATATAAAACCTCTCCCTTGGTCGGGCCCTTAAGGCCGATAAGCGCCTTGAGCAGAGTGGTCTTGCCGCAGCCACTGCCGCCCATCACAATAAAAATATCGCCTTTCTGAATGCTGAAGTTGAGATTACGCATCACCACATAATCATCATACCCCAGATCAACATTACGCACTTCAATTACAGGCCGTAAAGATTCTTCCATAATTATATCCCTAATACCTGACAGACAAATGTAATAATCGCAGTGGCAATCACGACACCGGTAATCGCAGTAACCACCGCCGAAGTAGTCGCCTCTCCTACTGCCCTGGCACTCCTCTGGCATTGGATACCGCGGAGGCAGCCGACAATCGCAATGATCACTCCAAAAACAAAACTATGTATAAGGCCTACCCAAACGTTGCTTAGTTTCACCGCTGCCTGCGTATGATTTAAATATTCTACCGGATTAAGGCCGAGCACGCCTGTGCTGATAACAAAACCGCCGACTATGCCCATTAAGTCTGCGTAGAGGGTCAATAGCGGCAACATAATAACCAATGCCAAAACGCGCGGCAGGACCAAAAAATCGATCGGATTGACTCCCAGGGTCTTCAGCGCATCGATCTCTTCATTCGTTTGCATAATCCCCAGCTCCGCCGCAAAAGAGGCGCCTGTCCTGCCTGACATAAGCACCGCAGTCATCACTGCCCCCATCACGCGGACCATGGCGATACCGACGATATCGGCGATATAAATTTGCGCGCCGAATAGTTTAAGCTGTATCGCCCCGATAAAAGCAAGTATCGTGCCTACTAATATGCTGATCAAAGAAACAAGGCCTAAGGCATCTGCCCCGCATTTTTGTACGGTAGAAACAAAGTCATCCCGGCGAAAACAGGATTTGCCCATAAATAGCCTGCCGAAACTAAGAGCGACTTCTCCCAAAAAATCAAGCCACAAACGTATGCTTTTGATAACCTCCAGGGCCTTAGTCCCGATACTCTCCAGGAAGGATTCTTTTGTTTCCTGGTGCACAACGACCTTCTCGCGCATCTTCAAAGAAAGCGTTAATAATTTCTGCACTCCTTCCGGCAGCCCTTCGCGGACAACACTGATATCTCTACGTTCACACTCATTGACCAGATCAAGTAAAAAAGAGACCAGGCCGCTATCCCATTTACTTACTTCCGAGAAATCAAAGGTGACTTGTTTGGTGTCACGATGAAGAGCAAACTGAGAAGTAACTTCGTCTACCGCAGGAAGCCCTACGGAAATCTGCCAGTCTCCGCTCAGCTTGAGGTGGAGTATTTTTGGGTTCGAATAATCAAAGGTAAGTTTTTCCGGAGACATATATTTAATTATATATCCCCGTTATTTTTTATCAAGTATTATAATTTACCGCCTGTTATCTTAGCCCTGGCAGACAAGTTGATGACTAAGCGGAATAAAAAAATTATCAATATCAGGACAAACGCTACGATACGAAGCATCCTGTATAAATCTATCTTTTTCCTTAAATCTCCGGTAACATCCCTTAAAAATTTATCCGGTGCTTTTAGATCCCCTAGGTTTTTCTCAAAAGTTTTGGCTACGGCCAGCTGGCGGGGCATTTCTTTCTGCAGAAGTACACTCTCCAGTTCCTCATTTAACCCGCGCATCCCGCCGATCTGATAAGCAACCAGCATCTTGTCATAAAAATATAATTCTACTCCGTAACGCGTCAATTGTCTTATTGCATAGATATTGGCAAAAAGAAAAAGCAATAACAGTATTACGGCGATCGTTATCCTGGTTTTATTCATCTCTTCTCCATAAATAGAAACTTTTAGCCCAAACTTTTGCGGAACCTTAAAGCGCTGAAAGTAATGACTGATAAACCGATGATCAATAAGGGCACCAGTTGCACCCAGAGGACATCTATCCCTATCCCTTTCAAGAATATACTCCTGATCACCACCATAAAATAGCGCATCGGGTTTAAAAAAGTAAGATACTGGATGATCTGCGGCATATTGGCAATAGGATACGCAAATCCGGACAAAAGCATCGTAGGCATATAAAAAAGAAAAAACGACATCATTGCCTCCTGCTGGGTCGAAGATATCGTGGAAATGAATAAGCCTATCCCTAAAGTAGTAAATAAATATATGCAAGTAGAAAACAATAATAAAAATATGCTTCCTCTTAGCGGTATATGAAACCAGAGTACGCCCAAGACGGTAATCAGGATGCTCTGGATGAGGGCGATCACGCCAAAAGGAAGGAGTTTTCCGGCGATAAGTTCAATGGGTTTGATCGGGCTGACCGTAAGTTGTTCCATGGTGCCGATCTCTTTTTCTTTGACAATAGCCATAGCGCTCAATAGAAGCGAAAGCATGGTAACGATAATGGCGACTACTCCCGGAAGATAATAATTTGTTGAGATGAGGTTGCCGTTAAACCAGGCGCGGTCTTTTAAATCTACGCTGGGGATGCTGGTTATCCTGCCGCTGGCATCAGCCGTTTCTTTTGCCAGGTCATACTCATAGTTGCCAATAATGGTATTGGCATACCCCATAACAACCATCGCTGTATTGGAATCTGTCCCGTCAAAAGCTAACTGCAATGCCGCGTCTTTTCCGGCATTAATATCGCGGCCAAAACCGCGGTCAATATGGATGACTACGCTGGCTAATCCCTTATCCAGTAAAAGATTCTGTTCGCTTTCACTGCTTATATAATGCTCAGGGATAAAATATTTCGAGTAAGTAAACCTGCGCAGGAGCTCGCGGCTCTCAACGCTGTTATCCCGGTCGAAGATAGCGGTAGGGACATAGGTTATATCTCTATTGGCGGCATAGCCAAAGAGTATTATCTGCAGCAGCGGAGCGATGAAAATGACCGTCTTCATCCGCGGGTCGCGGAAGATCTGTTTGAATTCCTTAACCAGGATCGCCCTTATCCGTTCAAAACTCATCAAACCACCTTCTTCTTGAATTTCTTTACCGCCAGGAACAGCATTATAAAAGCAAATAAGAAAAGAAGGATTGCCTCATCCCAGATAGTCTCTATCCCATTGCCTTTCAGGAACAGATCCCTCAGGACTACGATATAATAACGCGCCGGGACCAGATAAGTAACTGCTTGAATAAACTTAGGCATATTAAAAATCGGATAGATAAATCCGGATAGGAGTACCGTCGGGATCATTGTGGTCAGGCTTGCCAGCTGGCTGGCCATTAATTGCGTCCGGGCGACTACGGAGATGATGATACCCTGCGAAAGGGCACCCGTTAAAAAAAACGCGCTTATAATAAACAACAATAAGTAACTGCCCCTGAAAGGCACCCCGTACAAAAACTTAGCCATAACCACCCCTACCGTAAGATCAAAGAATCCGATGGTAAAATATGGGATGAATTTGCCGAGGATCAACTCCGGGGCTTTTACCGGAGTGGAGATCAACTGCTCCATTGTGCCTCTCTCCCATTCCCGGGCGATGCAGATAGACGTAAGTAACGCGGCGATGATCATTATGATCATCGCGATGACCCCGGGGACGATAAACCAGGTGCTGGTCAGACCCATGTTAAACCAGATTCTGGAGCGTGCATCTATTGTTTGACGCGGTTTAAGGCCGGCCGCGGAGAGCGTAGTGGACAAAAGGTTCAGATTGTATGTGGAGACGACCGAACGCACATAGCCCATGGCGATAGTAGCAGTATTGGCATCGCTTCCGTCGACTATCAGCTGCAGGGGTGCGGCCTTGCCGGATTCGATATAATGGGAAAAATCTTTCGGGATGATCAAGGCCATCAAGACCGTGCCATTGTTGATCTGGCGTTCGATATCCCGGTAATTATCCGTATAACTAGTTATCTTAAAATATTTTGAGTTTTTGAAATTGAGCAGGAAATTACGGGTAAGCTCGGAAGAAGCATCCTGATTCCATACTATAGTGCGCACATGGTCGATATCCAAAGAAAGCCCATAGCCGAAGATCACCAAGAGAAACATCGGGATCGCTAAGGCAAGGCCCAAACTGCGCGGGTCACGCTTGATCTGGACAAATTCCTTCCAAGCCACAGCCTTAACTCTTATTAAATTCATCCCTTATGTTCCTTATCATACTCTTCTATCGAAGAAACAAATACATCTTCCAGGGAAGGAAGGATCTTATTCACGCTAAAATCTTGCGCCTTTTCTTTCTCAAGGAATCCCTTTATTACCGGTATAGCTTTAGAACTATCATGGACAACGGCGTGGATATTCACTCCAAAGAGAGCTGCTTCTTTGACCCCTTCTATTTTACTGATCCTCTCCAGCCAATCCGGAGAATCAACTAAGGTGATCTCCAGCACTTCGTCCTTCATACACTTAGTCTTCATCTCCTGGGGCGTACCCGCGGCAATGATCGTGCCGTGATAGATCAAAACCATGCGGTTACAATTTTCCGCTTCATCCATATAATGCGTAGTGACAAAAACAGTCACGCCCAAACCAGCCAGTTTTTTAATTATGCTCCAGAAATTGGCGCGGGTCAAAGGATCGGCGCCCGAAGTCGGCTCATCAAGGAATAAAATCTTCGGTTTATGCAATAACGCGCACCCTAAGGCAAGGCGCTGTTTCCATCCGCCGGCAAGCGCAGAAGTAATCTTTGTTTCCATTCCTTCCAGGCCCGCAGTGCTAATAGTCTCCTGAAAACGCTCTTTTTTTTCAGCCTTAGGGATCTTATATATCCCGCTGTAAAAATTGATATTCTCTTCGACAGTCAGATCGTCATAGAGAGAAAATTTTTGCGACATATAACCGATATGCTGTTTTATCTTATACTGCTCTTTGATAATATCAAAACCACCCACCTGCCCGCTGCCTGAAGTAGGAGGAATGATCCCGCAGAGCATCCTGATGGTAGTAGATTTCCCCGCGCCATTAGGCCCCAGGAATCCAAATATCTCGCCCTGTTGGACCTCGAAATCGATCCGGTTGACTGCGGTAAACTGGCCGAATTTTTTTTCCAGGGCCTGCACGCTTACGGCAATATTATTTGTGTTGTTCTCTCTCATACTCTTTGATTATAGCGACAAAAGCTTCTTCTAAAGTCTTAACATTATATTCTTTTTTGATCTTCTCCGGAGACTCACAGCGTAAGAGCTTACCTTTATGCAAGAGCCCGACCCTGCGGCAACGCTCGGCTTCGTCAAGATAACAAGTAGAAACAAATATGGTCACTTTTTCTTTAAGCAGGTCGTAGAGTATGTTCCAAAAATCCCTCCGGGAGACCGGGTCAACGCCATTGGTGGGCTCATCAAGGAATAAAACCTTCGGGGTATGTATCAAAGCGCATGCCAGGCCCAGTTTCTGTTTCATCCCTCCGGAGAGTTTTCCGGCGAAGCGCTCTTTAAAAGGCAGGAGGCCGGAAAAACCAAGCAAGTGGTCAATCGCTGCCGCGCGTTTTTCCTTTGCCACGCCGTAAACATCGGCATAAAAATTAATATTTTCTAAAACACTTAACTCTTCATAAAGGCCGAAGCGCTGGGACATATAAGCAATATGTTCTTTCAGGGCTTCAGCTTCCTTTACGGTATGTTTGTTATAGACCCAGGCCTCTCCTTCTGTGGGATCCATGATCCCTGTCAGAAGCCGCATAGTGGTGGATTTACCTGCCCCGTCCGGCCCGACTAAACCAAAGATCTCCCCTTCTTCGACCTCCAGGTTCAGATGGTCGAGGGCAGTCAACGCCCCGAATTTACGGGTAAGATTTTCGATCTTTATTGTTACCATGGATGGTCCTACTCAAGCATTATGTACGCGTCCGCGGGCATCCCGGGCTTCAAGTCGAGGCTGGCATTGTCAGTCTTGACTTTTATCCTATAAACATACTTGACTCTCTCTTCAGTAGTTTGGATGTATTTAGGAGTGAACTCTGTCTGACTGGATATAAATGATACCCGGCCGTCATATTTCTTACCGCGGTAACTATCTGTCTGCACAGTAGCCTTTTGCCCTAATTTGACTCTCCCCAGGTCAGTCTCGTTTATATAAGCAGTGACCCAGATGTTATCAAGGTCCACGGCGGTAAATACCGGCGCGCCCGGCTGCACGACTTCACCGGCAAGAGCGCTCTTTGTAAGAACATAGCCATCAAGAGGGCTGGCCAGATCCGTCCAGCCTAATTTTGTATTAGCTAATTCCAAAGATGCGCGCAACTGTTTGATATTCGCTGAATCAGTATCCATTTTAGTCTTTGCCGTATCGCGGTTTTGGGCTGAAATAGCGCCTGCCTTCAAGAGGTTTTCAGCTCTTATATAATCATCATAATCGAGTTTATACTGGTATTCTGCCAGCTTCAATGCCGCTTCTGCTTCAGCTTTGACTTTGCTCAGCTCGTCTTTATTCAGCCGCGCGACAATATCATCTTTTCTGATCACCATGCCTTCGTCAGTCAGGAGCTCTTCGATCTGCCCCTCTACCCTGAAAGATATGCGCACATCATCGCCTTCGATATTGCCCGAAACTTTAATCACTTTTCCGTTGGCATTCCTTTCTTTTAATATAAAAAAGGCTGCCGCGCAAATCCCGATGATTAAAATTCCGGCTACAATTATAAACTTTTTTTTCTTTTTCATTTTTCCTCCTTAACGCCTCTTCCCATAGTCCTGTCTAATTTTGCCTTTGCCATAATATAATCGTAAATACCTTCAACAAGGTTTTTTTCCACCTTCGCCAGAGAAACCTGCGCATCCAAAACATCCAGGTTCACGCCTACCCCATTATTGTAACGGACATAAGAGATCTTCAAAGCCTCTTTTGCGTCTTCAAGGTTATCCTGCTGTGATTTTATGACTTCCGCTGCTTCTTTTAGGTCAAGACAAGACTGCCGCACGTCAACAGCGACTTGATCCGCTAAATTATCTTTTCCGATGACTGCCTGCATATACTTGGCGCGGGCGGCATCTACCTTGGCCTTCGTGGAGAAACCGTCAAATATAGCTATGCCTACAGAAAAACCTATATTCCAATCATTATGCTTTTTATTAAACATATTCCCCAGATTATCGGATCGATATAAATATTCCGCGCTTGTTTCTAACTGCGGAAGCCATCCTGACTTGGCATATTTGATCGCCCACTTACTGATATCGATCCCCAAAGATTTTAAGATCATCTCCGGCTCATTCAGGTATGCCTCTTTTAAAAAGTCTCCTTCTTTTATCTCAAAGGGATCATAATTTAATTTACCGGCAATGGTTATTTTATCTCCCACTTTCAAACCGAGCAGTTTATCCATCTCCGCGACAATCAAATCTATGGAATTCTGCGCGTTGATCAATTGCGGGACCAATAGCGACACTTGCACCTTAGATTGTAAAACATCGAACCTCGAAGAAGTCCCTTGTTTGAATTTATTATTCACTTCTTCATAATGGCTCTCCGCCTGCTGCACCAGGTCTTCTGCGATACGTTTTGTTTCGTAAGCAAGCAAGAGGCCGTAATAGAGCCTCTTGGCATCAAGTTCTACATTGAGTTTTGTAGCGCGCAAGGTCTCTCCCTGCTCCTTTAAAGCAAGCTGCGCCTGCCTTAAAACAGAAAGATTCGCCCCGCCATTATAAATAGTGTCATTTACGCTTATGCCCATCATATTGTCATTTTTAAAACCGGAGAATACGCGCATATCCCTCTTACCGCTGCCGGCTGAAGAATTCAGCACTGCGCCATTGTGGGTGTAGCCTGCGTTAAAGTCGACTTTCGGCAGGAACTCGCTGCGCGCATTAAGTATATCGGCGCTGGAAATTTTCAGCCCGTATTCCTGTATCTGGATATCTTTATTATTCTTAAAAGCGATCTTAACTGCATCCTCTAACGAAGAGAGCGTTAAAGCCCCTTCCTTTTTTTCTTCGCAAAAGCCGGGCGTAAAAGCCAACAACAGGAAATTTAAAATGATCATGCCGATTACAGCATGGGTCATCTTCTGGACAATATTTTTGAATTCATTATAAAGAGGGTATTTTCTATTCAGGCCGAAGAACCTGGCATTTGCCTTATAATTACTCTCCAGGACTCCCTGCTTCTCAAGGTTATAAAGGGTCCTTTGGAAGACCCCTGGTTTCTTCCTGAGGATCCTGCCTAATTCCTGGATATAAAATTGCTGCTCCGGATGGGAATAAAAGACTTTTAAGATTTTAAGGGTATTCTTCGAGAATTGCATAAATATACCTTTTAGTTATATGCAACTTGCATATAAACATATCTATTTTATATATAATTGTATGCATAAGGCATATACTTGTCAAGTATTTTTTTTACTTGCAAACCCTTTAAAAAGATATATCATAAAATATAACTAGGAGGGTCAAATGAACAAATCAGCAGGTATAGTTATTTTTTCTTTGGTCTTGATCTTCGGTGTTTGCAGCCTCGCCTATTGCCAGGCGATAGATATCGCAAAGCTGGTTGATGATTTTCAGAACGCTACCGACCTGCAAAAAGGCCAGATATTAAAAGATAATCTGGGCAAGGATATTTCCGCAGGCGGCATGATCAGTAACGCCGGAGAATATGATTTTTTTGATACGGCAAATGACTTCA
>Ga0265297_10007476_pt1 | contig 15123 bp, 9 predicted proteins | sample Munlanlwell13791_FD_192502 | JGI IMG/M metagenome (GOLD analysis project Ga0265297, IMG submission 192502) | Leachate microbial communities from a municipal landfill in Southern Ontario, Canada - Leachate well 137-91 | ecosystem: Engineered > Solid waste > Landfill > Unclassified | place... | reverse complement strand
CGTCATTTACGCGCTCATCAAGGAGCATCCCCGCGAAGTGATGCCGCGCGCCGTCAGTGATATCGTGCAGAATATTGACCGGTTCCTGGTGTGCGAAGTCAAGGGGCGGGTCATTGGAACTGCTGCCTGGCAGATTCTACCGGAGATCGGCAAGGCGCTCAACCCATCCATTGAAATCAAGTCGGTCGCGGTCAGCGGCAATTGCCAGCACAAGGGGGTCGGTTCGGCGCTGGTGAAGGCGGCGATCAAACGGATCAAGCGTTTTCATCCCGCGCAGATCGTGGTGCTGACGTTCACCCCTGAATTCTTCCGCCAGTTCGGCTTCCGCGAGGTACCCAAGGAAACGCTGATGCACAAGCTCTACATGGGCTGCATCAACTGCACCAAATACGATTCGCCCTTTACCTGCCCGGAAATTGCCATGACCCTGACAGTTGGTAAAAAAGACGGCGGGTAATTCCTGCGCCGCCGCGTTATTCCGTCCCGTCATAAATCTTCAGCATATCGGCCACTTCTTTTTGCTCCGCCGCGACGGCCCAGTGCAAAGGGGTTTTGCCTTCCACGTCCCTGGCATTCACCTGTGCGCCGGATTTAAGCAGAAGCTCCACAACATCGGCCCGTCCTTTTGCGGCGGCGATGTGGAGCGGCGTGACCCGGTTTTTCCCCCTGGTGGCGAGATTGATGTCGACGCCCTTTTCCAGGAACAACCTGACCAGGTCAGTATAACCCGATTCGGCCGCCAGATGGATGGGGGCCATCTTGATTACGCCGTACTTGGCGCCGAAGGCGAGGGGATCGGCGCCATGTGCCATCAGCATTGCGGCGATCGTTTTTTCGTTGAATGCGGCGGCCTTGTGCAGGGGCGTCATGCCGTAAAGATCGGCGGCATTGGCCCGGGCGCCTTTGGCAAGCAGGAATGCCGCCATGTTGGTCTGATGGGTTATGACGGCCCAGTGCAAGGGCGTAAATCCGTTATCCTTGTCCGGCTTGTTGATGAGTTCGGGATGCCGTTGGATGACTTCGGCCAGGCGGGGCAGCGATTGCGACTGAACCGCCTTTTCCGCTTCAGTTGTCAACGTGCATTTATTAAGGATCGTGACGAGAGCCACCACGGCGGCGCAGATGATCATCAGGAATGGCATTTGCCGGTATGGAATTTCGGCAGGCCTCATGGCGTCATTTTCAACCGCCCGTGACCGCTGCGGGCAACTGCCGCAGCCGTTCTTCGCCCAATTTGGCCCAGGGAGATTTTTTATATTGCTTGACGAGCCGGTCGTAAGTTGCGCGGGCATTGGCCTGATCGCCGACGAGTTCATAGACCTGGCCCTTCAGCCAGAGCGCTTCGGAGACGTAATCGTCGAAGGCTTCGTAGAGGACGATGAGCTTGGTCAGGTTCTCATCCGTGACCTTGAGCAAATCCTTGTAATCCTGGATGCGGTTGCTTTTTTTAAGTTCTTTGGCGCGCTCCAGTTGGCAACGGGCCACGCCGAGCATCGCGCCGAGCTTGGCATCGCCTTTCTCATCTTTCCAGACGGCGGCAAACATCTGTTCGGCCTTGTCAAACTGCCCTTGTTTTTCATAGATCATGGCCAGCCGGACCTTGCCCTGTTTGCCCGGTTCGTACCAGCCGTATTCCTTCAGGACTTTTTCATAATATTGCTGGGCCTCGGGCTGGTCTTTGGTGAATTTGCCCTGCTGGAATTTGATCTCGGCCAGCCCGAACCAGGCCGGCGCCAGGGCCCGCGGATCATCCGGATAATTTTTGATGACTTTGTTGTAAATTGCCTCGGCTTTATCCAGGTCTTTGGCATCCTTCAGGGCCTCGGCATAGTCCGTCAGCATCGCGGCCGACAGGGCGACATCGGGGCTCGCGGTCAAGGCGTTATTAAAGATTTCGAGGGCTTTTTCCTTCTGATCGTTCTTCAGCAGGTAGCGGCCCATGCTGAACAGCAGGCGCGCCTTCAAGTTGGCGTCCTCCGGCCGGCGCGCGATGGCCTTGGCATAATAGGCGGCGGCCGTTGCTTCCGTCATCAGCTGATAGCGGGCTAACAGGCCGATGCTTTCGGCGATACCGGGAATGGCCTGCTGGGCCTGATCCGTATCCGGGTAATTCAGGATGATTTCCTCGTAAGCATTGGCCGAATCCAGCAGGGCCTGGCGATATACATCTCGTTTCTCGTCCGACAGGATGGTGGGCGCGCCCATGGCCTTGGCCTTTTCAATGTAAGCCTGTGCAATCTGGTTCAGGCATTCCGGGGCGCGCGGATTGTCGGGGGCCGCTTCGATGCTGGCGTAAAGATAGCCGACCGCGTCATCATAAAGCGCATCCTTGTTGGCGATATAGCCGAGGAAAAAATAAGCATCAACATTAATCGAATTGTCGGGATAGGCCTGCACCAGCTCATCCAGCACTTTGGCCATCTGCGGCAGATTATTCCTGGCATAATACATGGCGCCGATCTGATAAAGCGCCGCGGGGGCGATGCTGTTGGTGGGATATTCCTTGTAAATGGAGTAAAGGGTGTCTTTGGCCTTGTCAAATTCGCCGGCGGCGTTCTGCGCCATTCCCAGGTAATACAAGCCGGCCGGGCGCGCCGTGCTGGTCTTGGCGCGCTTGGTAAAGGCTTCAAACTCTTTGATGGCGTCATGCATCGCGGTTTTCTTGTCAGCCGCGATTTTTTCGCGGTCCTTTGCCGACGAGGCGGTGTTGGGATCCAGGCTTTCTGCTTTTTGCCAGAAAATATAGCCCTTCTGGTAGATGATCTCGTCCTGTGCCTGGAAAGTTTCGGTTTTTTTCGGGAATTTTTCGAGAATTTCATCCAGCGCGGACAAAGCCTCGTCCCATTCATTCAGGGCTGCCAGGCTCATGCCCTTGAGATAAAGGGCGTTGGGCGCATAGCGGCCTTTTGGGAACCTGTCCAAATAGGCCTGGGTCGCCGCCACGGTGTTGGAGGCCTGATTCAGCAGGTATTCGGCGGAAAATTTCAGATAAAATGCTTCCTCCACGCCCTTGCCGTTGGGATATTGTTCCGTGCTCATGGCGAATTGCACGGCTGCTTTGGCGACGTTCCCCTGCATCATAAACAATTGCCCGATCGCCAGGCCGGCCTGTTCCGCGATAGGGCGGGAGGCCCCGAAGGTCGCTTGAAATCCGGCCAGTTCATTGGCGGCCGTATCCGGGTTCTTTTCATCGATGTAAGAACTCACCAGCAGGTAGCAGGCTTGTTCCTGGTCGGTTTTGGCGTTGCTGAGCGGCAGGTCCATCAAATGGCGGCAGATAATGCGGGCTTCATCATAGCGTTGCATTTTATAATATGACACGGCAATTTGCAGGTACGCGGAAATCATCAGGTCGGAAGATTCCGCCACGGCCGCGCGTTGCGCCTTCAATTTGTCGACATCTTTTTTCAGCGGCGAAACGCCGCGCCCACTGCCGATATCAGCGGCCTGTTGCGCCAGAAGAATGTCCAGGCGGGCATCCAGGTCTTTCAACACGTCCTGTTTGGAGCGTACTTCGCGGAAATAACGGATGGCGCCGCTGTACATCTCGGCGTTTAACCAGGTTTGTGCCAGCGAAAAAATGCTGTTATTGGCCATTGCCAGGTTGCCCTCGCTCCGGGCGAGGTCGTTGAAGAGCCGGCGGGCTTTTTCCATGAATGCCTTGGCCTCTTCCGGCTTATCCGCCTTCATCATGTTCATTCCCTGCCGGCTGTAAACATTGGCCAGCAGGTACTGGGCGTCCTTGGCCACCGGCTTGTTGGGCGCTTTTTGCATCACCGTCTTCAGGTCGTCTTCGGCCTTATCGAACTGGTCGTCAACATAATAGGTGTAAGCCCGGCTGTAGATGGCGCCGGGAATATTGTCGTTGGTCGGATATTTGGTTATGAAATCAGAGTGCAGATCAATGGCTTTTTTGATATGATTTTTCCGCTCAGCGCTGGCGGGTTCCTCCCGGGCGGCCAGGCGGGCGTAAGAATCCGCCAGGAGAAACAGGCATTGCAGCCGGCTGGCCTCATTTGGCGTGCGGGGCCCGGACAGGTCAATGAGTTTAGGGATGGCGTTGGTATATTGTTCGGTGAGGTAATAGCACCAGGCGAGGTTGAAATTAACGGCAACAATATTCTCGTAGGTTTCGGAAATCTTTTCAAACGATTTGATGGCCTCGGTGTAGCGGCCGGCGTCCAGATGCTCCTCGCCTATTTTGGCCAGGTCGTTGTTGTCCGCCCAGGCGATGGAAAATCCGATCAGGCACAGCAAGGCCGTTATCACGCGCGCGCAGACCCGGTTGAGTGTCAACATAATAGCTCCTCCCTGACGCGGGCTTTTGCCCGTCAATCGTCATAAGTTTTTTTCGCCAAAGGCGGATTTGCCCGTGGTTGAAACCGCGCAACATGCTGCATTCGTGAAAAATTCATCAAAAAACCATGTAAGGCTTATATGCCGTTATTCTTAAAAATGCGAGGTTTTTATTTTTTATTTTTACGTTGACATATTCGCGTGATTGCAGGTATCTTCTGGTCCGTTAATTCATCAATCGGGCATTTGCAAAACGCCCGCCTTTTCTCACGGGAGTCATGAAAATACATCTGCGCCATTATGCGGCGGCCGGCGGTATGGCGATCCTGGTGCTGGGCGGCATCCTGCCGGCGGCGCGGGCCGAAGACCAGGTTGCAACGCAGAACAAAGTGTTCCGCGGGCAAGTTCTCGCGGTTGACACCAAAGGCATTCGGATTGCCCTTGCGACCGGCGGTGAAACCGTGATCCCGCGCTCACAGGTGGTGGGCACGCCGAAAGTCACGCCGCCGCCCAGTATCCTCCGCGGCATTGAGGCTTACGAAAAAGGCAATATCAAGGAAGCGCAGCGCAATTTAAGCAAAACAGCCATGCAGTACCGCGGCCTGGATGTGGCCTGGGCCATGAAAAGCCTGCTCTATTACGCGCGCGCCTGTCTGGCCGCCGGCGAGTATGACAAAGCCGGCCAGGCATTTGACGCCTTTTTGGATGCGTACGCAGACACTTCCCTGGCGGTGGCCGCCCGAATCGGCAAGGCCAAAATCAAGCTGGCCGAAAAGAATTACGAGGAGGCCCTGGCCAGATTGCGCGAATTGGCCGGGACCTATGACAAGCAGTTGAAGCCGCCGAAAAACGAACTGGAATATGCCGCCGAGATTTACCATGGCATTGGCCAGTGCCTGGAAGACCAATCGAACGATACCGAGGCCTTGAACGCTTACTTGAAGGTCACGGCGCTTTACCCGGCCGAAGCTTATTGCCCGGAGGCCCTCTACCGGGCCGCCGGCCTTTATCGCAAATTGGATCAACCCCGGAAGGCGGCGGCGCTGTACGACGAATTAATCGAGAGTTATCCGGATAATGCGCTGGCTAAAAAAGCCGCCGGGGAAAAGGCCGCTTTGCCGCGCGTGGCGGACGCCAAAGCCGGAATGCAACCGTGAATTTAAACATGCATCGGAGCGGGGAAATACAGTAAACGAGGTGTTACATGACGAATCACAAAAAGGCGGGCTGGCGTTCGTGGATTAAAATCGTGCCGGTTGTCATGGTCGCGGTCTGGATGCTGGGCGCGATCGGGTCGCAGGCTTTGGCGCAGGAAGTTGAAAAAGCCAAGGGGCCGCCCGAAACCTTTATGGATTACTGGACGTTATCCGGGCCGACGAAGTGGGCGCTGGTGGGGTCCGCCATCTGGTGTACGGCGCTCCTGATCGAAATTCTTCTGCGGGTGCGGGTAAATGTTTTCTGTCCGCCGGAAATTTTGCGGCAGTTGACGCAGTCGTTAATGGTCAAGGATTATACCAAGGCCTGGCAAGTATGCATGAACAATCCCTCGCCCCTGTCGCGGATGATGGCGCCCGGGATTGAGCGTATTTCCAAAGGGGAGGAAGCCGCCAAAGAGGCGATCATGGATGCCGCCAACATCGAGTTCGACAAGTTCAAGGTGAAGAACTCCTACCTGAACTTGAACGCCACGGTTAACACGCTTCTGGGGTTGTTCGGTACGATTTCAGGCATGATCGGCGCGTTCAATAAAATGGCCTATGCCGGCGCCTCGGGCGATCCCGCCAAACTGGCCGGCGATATCGGCGAAGCCTTGATCGTAACCTGGACCGGGCTGGCGATCGCCATTATCGCCATGTACCTGTTTTATATCCTGACCAACCGCTTGAAGGCCGTCACATCCAGCGTTCAGCAGATGATCAACGCCCTGATTGAGTACATCAATTTTGAGGAAGTGAGCCCCGATATGGTTATCGTGCCGGCGGCCATGCGGGCCGAGTATGAGACCGGCGGCAAGGGCGCCGTGGCGGCAGCTTCCGGGGCGCCCTCCCGGGGCGTTAAAACCGGGCCCGTTGCGGCGCCGGCCGTGAAATCAAGCGCCAAGGCGACCGCCGAAACGATCGCCTGCCCGAGTTGCGGCAAAAACATCTCCGTGGGCATCAAGAAGTGTCCGCATTGCAACAGCGACATAGAATGGGAGTAAGCCGTTATGTCTGGTGGAGGTGCTAGCGCTGATGGGGATCGCTGCGAGATCGCCTTGGGTCCCATGATTGACTGCTTCATGATTCTGCTCCTGTATTATATCAGCTGCAGCAAACTGGAGCAGATTCGTTTCAGCAAGGATGTGCTCCTGCCGGTGCCGCGCTTAGGACAGGGCATCAAGGAAGAAAATGCCGCCGGCCGTTTTATTGTTGATATCGAATGGGACGAAAGCCTTGGCGAGGCCACATTCAAATCGGGGGCCGTGAAGTTGACGGATCCCCGGGAATTGGTGGATATGATTAAAATGGCCGCCAAGCTGAGCCCCAGGAATTTCCGGGTGGTGATCCGGGCCGATCGGCAGACGCCGTATGAATACACCCAGCAGGTGATGGCGGCGGTTGCGGCGGCCGATGTGCCGAACATGATGATATCCACGAAGGAACGCAGCTCTCAGGAACAGGCGGCGGTCGAGGCTTCCGCCGGACAGTAACCGGCCGTCGGGCCGGACCAGATTCCGCGGTGCGAAATCAATTCGTAGCAGCTTGAAGAGATTGCCATGCGCCTGAAACAGGATAAAGAGCTCGAAAACTCCATTCAGTTGGGGCCGATGATTGATTGCATGATGATTTTGCTCATGTATTTCATCATTGCGGGCCGGATTGACATGGAGGAAAAATATTTGGGCTTGATGATTCCCGGCGGGGGTACCGCGGCAAAACCGGAGGCGATGATCACGGAAATTGTCGTGTCCATCAATGAAGCCGGCCAGGTGTTCTGCAACAACCAGCCGCTCGGGAATCCCGATGACACGGATTTGCCGATGGTCAGGTCCAAACTGGACCAGGCCCTTAAGTTGTTCGGTGATAAACAGCCGGTGGTTATTCATCCCCAAAGCAGGGTTCGACAGCAACGGATTGCTGACGTGCTGAGCGCCTGTGCGGCGGCGGGCGTAAAGAACCTTTCGTTTAACGCTAACCAGCAATGATGTCAGGTCAGCCTCATGGCCGATAATTTTTTCCGATTATTGCGGAACTTCGAGCTGATGGAGCGGGTGGCGGCCACAAAGGGTGTTGTGGCCCGCTTTATTGTTTCCCTCCTGCAGTCGCGCTATTTTATTATTTCCGCCTCGATCTATCTGTTCCTGGGGCTGATTCTGGCGCCCATCGCTGTTTCGCATTATCAGGTGGTGCGGGGGACTTTTGAACAGGGGGATCAATTGTTGGTGCTGCCCCCGCCGGGTCCCCCCGGGCCACCCCTGCCGCAGCGCGCCATCTCCGAAAAGTCTTCGGCGGCCAAGAAGAATGTGGAAGTCGCGGTGAAGAGCACTGTGGCGGCTTCAACCATGGCATCCGCCAAACAGACCGCCTCCACCCGGCTGACCGTCAGCGCGCCCACCGCCTATGTCCAACCCTCGGTGCCGGTTATCGCGCCCACCATCGGCGCCATTGACATCAAGGTCGGAACGGATATGGGCGCGAAAATTGCCGATGCCGAAATGAAGCGGCTGGTCGGCGTCCGGGATTTCCAGAAAGGATGGCTGCAGGGCGGCGGCGGCAGCGGCAGCGGTGGCAGCGGGCGTGGCGGGAGCGGCTCCGGATCGTACCGGCGCGGCGGCGGCAAGGGTGTCCGCGCCAAATTCACGATCTTTCAGGCCAAGTACCAGGAAGGCGACTGGAACTGCAATCCGACCGCCCTGCAAAACCTGATGCTCCAGATTCGCGCCTGGTCCCGGGATCGGATTGATGCCCAGATCGTGCCGGAAGTGCTCGATATTGGAACGGACAAACTTTTTACCCTTAAGCCGCCTTTTGTTTATCTGACGGGCCATAAGAATTTCCGCCTGTCAGATAATGAAGTCAAAAACCTGCGCGATTACCTGACCTTGGGCGGCGCCATTTGGGGCGACAGCGCCCTGGCCGGGCGCCGCTCCCGTTTCGATATCGCCTTCCGGCGCGAAATGAAACGGGTCTTGCCGGACAGGGATTTCGAGATTGTCCCGGAAAATCACGAGATGTTCGATGTCTTTTTTGAAAACATCGGCCTGCCCACGGGCATGAATAATTACCACGAACCGATTGAAATGATCAACATCGGCGGCAAACTGGCGGTGCTTTACACGCTGAACGGCTACGGGCATTTTTGGGAGGCCCGCCTCAACCGGGAGGGCAAACTTGAATTCGGCCGCGTCAATATGGCGGAGCGCAAGGAAAAGCCGGACTGGCGCTGGGTATACGGGCCCCATCTCTATGTCCCGCGCAGCGAAAGCAGCATCATCTACCGGAACATCAACGATGAAACCACGCGCAACGCCTATAAATTCGGCATTAACGTCGTGGTGCACCTGCTGACCCGCTACCAGCGCGATTTCATGTTGCTGCCGAAGGAACTGCCCACCGGCCCGGCGCCGAAGAGCAAGACATCCCCGCCGGATGACGAAGACGAGGCCGTTACCAATGCGCCGGCATCCGGCAAGACCAAATCATCAGCCGCCAAGGCGGGGGTGGCCAAGTAGGGTGGAGAAGTCGCCTTTGCGGCGGACTAATGGAATGCATAAAAGTTTAAAACAACGCATGTTCTGGATTCCCGTTTTCACGGGAACGACAGAACAGGGTGCATGCATGTCATTCCCGACTTGATCGGGAATCCAGTGGTTTTTTGCACTGCTTTTGGGGTCTGATTTAACGGCTATGATAAAATACATTTACAGTATAGGTCGGCTCATCCCGTTTCGCTTGATGGTGGCGTTGATGGCCGCATTGACCCTGCCGGGGCTGGCGCCGGCGCAGACCAATGCGCCGGCGGCGGGCGCCGCAGGCAGTCCCGCGACCGACAGTTCCGGCAACATGTTTGCGGATAAATTCAGCGGGGAAACTACGACCAACCTGGGAAATTACTGGGATGGCGTGGATGCGGCCAACGATCTGCACGTCAATGTGGCCAATGCGCTTGTGCTGGATGATGCCGGCCGGATGGTGGATACGCCCATGTCGTCCTGCCCGAACTTTGTGGATATGAACGACGATGGCCTGAACGACCTCGTGGTCAGCGACACCCAGGGGTTCCTGTGGATTTATGTGAATTCCGGTGCAAAGGGCAAGCCCCAATTCACCACCGGCACGTTTATTCCCACATTCATCGGCTGGGGCGCCAAGATCAATGTATGCGACTGGGACGGGGATGGGGACAATGACGTGGTGTTCGGTACGTTTTACGGCGATATCGGCATCCTGGTAAACATGGGCACGCGCAAGCAATGGCAGTTCACGCGGCGCATGGGCATCCCGCGCTATGTGGATCCGCAATTCGGGGTGGATGATCCCACGGACCGCTTGCCAACGCTGACGCTCGGCAAGCAGGTCATGATCCTTGGCAATTATATGTCCCCCTGGGTGACCGACTGGAACAAAGACGGCAAGCCGGACTTGATTCTCGGCGAGGGCACCTATTCAGCCAACAGCGTGCGCCTTTTGCTGAATGCGGGCTCGCGCAACAGTCCGGTGTTTGTTGAAGATCGCATGTTCTACCTGTGCTACGGTGAAGGTTACGAACAACTGACCCCCGCGGTGGTGGACTACAACGGCGACGGCCTGTCCGATCTGATCGTCGGCACGCGCACCGGTCAGATCCGACTGTACAAGGGCACCGCGAAGGCCATTGAAGGCAAGGACATGGTGGCCGCCATTCGCGGTATCCTGGCGCCGGCGGTCCTGGAATTCGACGGCTTTGTGCACATTGCCGGCGCGGATGTATTTGACACCATGGCGTTTGTCTATCCCTGCGACTGGAACGAAGACGGGCTTTTCGACATGCTGTTGGGTTCAACGCAAGGCAAGGTGTTTATTGCCCTCAACCAGGGATCCAAGACAGAGCCCAAGTTTCCCAAGGCCGAGGCAGTCAAGGGCATGGACACCGCCAAGGACATGCTGGCGCCGGCAAACTGGATGAACGGCATTACCCGGGTTTTTTGGCATAACTATATCGGCGGATTCTGCAATTCGGCCCTGCTTTTCAGCGCGGAAAAGGAAGTGACCTTGAAGGCCGGCAGTCAGCCGATCCGGCCGGTGGACGGCAACACTTTCATGTATTTTCGCTATGTCAACAACTACCCGGGCTATACCAAGAACCATGTGCCATGGGTTAAGGCCCTCAATGAAAGTCCGACAGTGGAGCGCGTAATCGGGGGGCGGATCATTGCGCCGCTCGGCCAATTCGGGTTGAAGCTCAAACAGCAATATGAGTTGTCCTTTTCCGCCATCGTGGAAGGCAAGCCCGTAATATGGGGCTTCTGGGCGATTGAAACGACCAAGCCTGGCACCGAGGAGGTGGCGCCCACGTTGGAAACACTGAATGTCTCCGATGTAATCCCGACCTCGGTTGCCTGGCAGAAACGGACCTACCGCTTCAAGTCACCCAGCGTAGTTACTTCCAACCTTCAATACAATTTTTACTTCCGGATGCCGGAAGGAGATGTAAAGTTCCTGCTGGATAATCTGAGCTTGAAGGAAGTCACGCGCTGACCGGTTGAATGCTGTTCGGAATCAGGCTCTGCGGCGGGGCTGACTCTTACTGTAGCCGTCGGACATCAGGCCGACGTTTTCCAACCAATTACGCGAGCCTATCGTCTCGCGGCTGCAACTTTGTCCGTTTTTTGCGGAATCCGCCCTTGGCGGCAAATTCCCATACGTTGAATTACAACCATGACCACGCCATTTGTTCACCTGCATCTGCATACCAGCTACAGCATGCTGGACGGCGCCTGCCGGATCGAGCCGCTCATGGAGGCCGTCCAGAAACACGGGCAGGCGGCCGTGGCCATGACCGACCACGGCAACATGTACGGAACGGTGGAGTTTTACAGGGCGGCCCGCGCCAAGGGCATCAAGCCGATCATCGGCTGTGAAGTATACGAGGCGCCCGGCAGTCGGATGGCTCGTAAAACGGACGGGCCCCGGGCGACAGCGGCGCACCTGGTCCTCCTGGCTGCCGACGCAACCGGCTATGCCAACCTGATCCGCTTAGTCACGGCCGCGCACCTGGAGGGCTATTATTACAAGCCCCGTATCGACCGCGAAATCCTGGCGCGCCACAGCAAGGGCCTGATTGGTCTCTCGGCCTGCCTGAAAGGCCGCGTGGCGGAATGCCTCTCGGCGGGCAACGATGCCGATGCCGCGCGCGCGGCGGGCGAATATGCCGAGATTCTCGGCAAGGATAATTTCTACCTGGAAATCCAGGACCACGGATTGCCCGACCAGGCGGTCGTTAATCAAGGCATACTGGCCCTGGCGAAGCGCACGGGCCTTCCGCTGGTCGCCACCAATGACGTGCATTACCTGGAAAAAAGCCATGCCGCGGCCCACGAGGTCCTGCTTTGCATCCAGACCGGCACTCTTCTGAGCGATCCCAAGCGGATGAAATACGGCTCCCCTGAGTTTTACCTGAAAAGCGGCGCGGAAATGGCGCGGCTCTTCGGCGCGGCGCCCGAGGCGCTGCGCAACACGCTTGAGATTGCCCACCGCTGCAACGTGGAGCTCAGCCTGAACCGGGAGACTTATTATCCTGCGTTTGCCGTGCCTGCGGGTTTTACCCCCAAGAGCTACCTCATCCATCTCTGTCGCGAAGGCATGCACCGGCGTTACGGGATTGCCGACCCCGATCAGCCCAAGGACGAGCGCGAACGAGGGATCATCGCGCGCCTGTATTACGAGATCGAGGTGATCGAAAAAACCAAATTTATCGGTTACTTCCTGGTGGTCTGGGACTTTGTGCGTTTTGCGCATGAACAGAAAATCCCGGTGGGGCCGGGGCGCGGCTCGGCCGCCGGCAGCCTGGTATCCTTTTGCATGGGCATTACGAACGTTGATCCGCTCCGCTATAACCTGGTTTTCGAGCGCTTCCTCAACCCGGAGCGCGTGAGTCCGCCGGATTTCGACATTGACTTCTGCCAGTTCCGACGGGGGGAAGTGATCGAATATGTGAAGCGCAAATACGGCCGGGAAAACGTGGCCCAAATCATTACCTTTGGCTCGCTGGGCGCCAAGACCGTGATCCGGGATGTTGGCCGCGCCCTGCAAATCCCTTTGCCGGAGTGTGATCGCCTGGCAAAAATGGTCCCGGAAATTCCCGACTTGTTGCTTAAAGACGCCATCGAACGGAACCCGGAGCTTAAAAAGACCGCGGCGGCCGATCCAAACGCCAAAAAAATTCTGGACTTCGGCTTCGTGCTGGAAGGCCTGTTGCGCAATGCCGGCGTGCATGCCGCCGGGGTGGTCATCGGCGCGCGCCCGCTTGCCGAGCTGGTCCCGCTTTCGCGCGATAAAAACGGCGAAATTATCACCCAGTTCAGCAAGGACCACGTCGAGGCCCTGGGCCTGCTCAAGGCGGATTTTCTGGGACTCAAGACCCTCACGGTCATTGATGAAACCATCAAGCTGGTTCTTGAGACCCAGGGTGTCGCCGTGGATCTTGAGCAGTTGCCCGTGGACGACCCGCAGACTTATGAACTGCTCCAGCGCGGCGACACGATCGGCGTGTTCCAGCTGGAAAGCGGCGGCATGCGGGACCTGGTGCGGCGCATCGGCCTCGATAAAATCGAAGACCTGATTGCCATGATCGCGCTCTACCGGCCGGGTCCCATGAACATGCTCGACAAATACGTGGAGAGCAAGGCCGACCCGTCTAAAATTGTTTATGACGATCCGCTCCTGCAGCCCATCCTGGCGGAAACCTACGGGATCATGCTCTACCAGGAGCAGGTCCAGCAGGCGGCGCATAAGCTGGCGGGTTACTCCATGGGGCAGGGCGATATTCTCCGCCGCGCGATGGCTAAGAAAAAACCCGAGGAAATGGAAAAACAGCGCACTACGTTTGTCGAAGGCTGTCACAAGACCTGCAAAATGCCGCCCCGTAAAGCGCAGAAAATATTCGACAACATCGCCAAGTTTGCCGGCTACGGCTTCAATAAATCCCATAGCACCGGGTATGCCATCATTGCGTATCAGACGGCGTACCTGAAAGCCCACTATCCCGAGGAATTCATGGCGGCCCTGATTTCCAGCGAAATCGGCAAGCCGGAAAAAATGCCGGTTTTCATGAACGAAGTCCGCGCCATGGGCCTCGAAATCCTCCCGCCCGATGTCAATATCAGCGCGGCGCGTTTCGCGCCGCAGAAGGGCGCCATCCGCTACGGGCTGGCCGGCATAAAGAACATCGGCGAACAGGCGGCCGTGGCCATCGTCCAGGAGCGGCGGGCCAACGGGCCTTTTCGCGGACTGGTTGATTTTTGCGTGCGCATGGATGCCCGGATTATCAACCGCAAAGTGCTGGAAACCCTGGCGCGCTGCGGCGCCTTCGATGCCTTCCAGGCGCACCGTGCCCGGATATTCGCGGGCATTGACCTGGGCCTGGCCCGCGCCGCGGCCATTCAGAGCGACCGCCAGACGGGACAGGGCAATCTCTTTGCCCAGGCCGAGGCGCTCGATCACGGCGGCTCGCCGGAAACTTTGCCGGACTGTACGCCCTGGCATGAGAACGAACTGCTGGTCGCGGAAAAGGAATTGCTGGGGCTTTACCTGAGCGGCCATCCGCTGACGCAGTATGAGCCGCTCCTGCGGCGCTACCGGCTGGCGACGGTGGCGGAATTAATGTCGCTGGAAAACGGGACCATCACCCGTGTGGGCGGGCTCGTGGCCAAAGTAGACCGGAAATTCACCAGGGCCAAAAAGGAGCCCATGGCCATAATCCAGGTCGAGGATGTCGAGGGCGCGCTGGAGGCGGTTGTCTTTCCGGCGCCCTTCCAGGAATACCAGGCGCTGCTGGTGGAAGGAACCCCCGTGATGGTCTGCGGCCAGGTTGATAAAAAAGAAGACACCGCCACGCTGAAGGTCTATGAAATGTACGCGCTCGACCAGGTGCCCCGCTGGTTTACCGAGCGCATCAGTCTGCACCTGCCCGCCGCCCACGTCCAGACGGGGTTGCTGACGACGATCAAGAGCCTGTTGCAAAAGAACCCGGGCCCGACGCCGGTTGTCTTTTGCCTGCAGTTTCAGAAAGGCGAGGAAGTTTTCGTGAGTACGGAAAGCGCCTATAACGTGAACCCGTCCGAAGCCCTCGTGCGGGAGCTCCAGCGCCTGCTGGGCGAGGAAGGCATTTACGTGGCGGTCTCCAGCCGCCCCTGCCGCAAGGTCCCCAATGGCAACAAATGGAGCAACGGCCGCTGAAGAAATGCAGAATGGGAGGCAGAGGCCGGACGACAGACGACAGAGGGCAGACGACAAAAGCAGAGGCAGAAGTCTGATGTCCGTCGTCCGATTTACGGTTGCGGAATAAACAGCTTCTGACCCACTCGCAATGTGTAGGGGCTTTGCAGCTTGTTGGCTTCGATAATGGCGCCCGCCTTGACCTTGTAGGCATCCGCAATGGCCGTCAGCGTGTCGCCGCTCTTGACGACGTGCTCGTAACCGGTTGCACTGGCGGCGGCCTTGGTTGAAACTGCCTTGCTTTTACGGCTTGATTTGCCGGCGGTGCCGTCGCCCATGATATCCGCCATCTTGCCGCTCAATTGGTCCACGATCGCCTGCCGGTCCCTGACTCGCGCGCCTTCCAGCAGACTCAGGCGGCGATCAATCTCAT
>Ga0265297_10007475_pt1 | contig 15127 bp, 12 predicted proteins | sample Munlanlwell13791_FD_192502 | JGI IMG/M metagenome (GOLD analysis project Ga0265297, IMG submission 192502) | Leachate microbial communities from a municipal landfill in Southern Ontario, Canada - Leachate well 137-91 | ecosystem: Engineered > Solid waste > Landfill > Unclassified | place... | reverse complement strand
CAACTTCAAGAGAAGGCACTGGTCGCTTGATAATATGAGTCCAATAAACTATTTGGTAAAATACAGAAAAGTGTTACCGATGTACCCAACCAGTACAATATCTTGCCATTTGTCAAGGTGTCAGGTATATTATTTTTTGTAACGCTGGTGTTTTGGGGTTTTGAGTCTGTTGTCTGTTTAGAATTTAGAAATTAGAGTTTGGGATTTAAGTGCGCGGGTGTCGTATAGCGGTTATTATACGTCCTTGCCAAGGACGAGATGGCGGTTCGATTCCGCTCACCCGCTCCAGAAAAAAGACCGCAAGGTCTTTTTTAGTTGGAGCGTGCGGAATCGAAAGCCACAGCGCCGACGGGCGCGAGGCGTGCCCAGAGGCCCCGCCAGCAGGCGGGGACCGGAGGGCGATTCCGCTCACCCGCTCCAGAAAAAATGCCACTAGGCGTTTTTTTAATTCGATAATTAAATAAAAATTGATCATTGGTAATTGAAAATTTTTATTGGGGACTTATCCCCCCCACCCTTCGTTGATCGCACATAAATGTGCTGAAGCATACAATTAATTTATAGTTTCTTATGTAAATAAATAATCAACTTAATGCTCTAAATATTTGAAAAAATATCAACAAAGGGTGTGGGGACTTGACAAGATTGACTGATGTTGTACTATAGTTGCCGTCATGATAAAAATGCTAATTATTGCCGAATACGTTCTAAGCATCTTGCTTATAGTAGTTATTATGCTCCAGCATCGCGGCACCGGCCTTGGTGGCGTCTTTGCGTCCGAGGGCAACGCTTATCGCTCCAAGAGGGGAATTGAAAAATTCCTTTACAACTCAACGATTGTATTTGCGGTTCTGCTGATCGCAAGCACCATCGTGCATTTATTTATCCGGATCAATTCATACTAATATATGAAAGTACCGTTACGCGGCTTGAGCCGTGTCAGATACAAATCGTTGCTGTATATCCTGAAAACTTGGCGAACCTCGTTCACCAGTCCTGAAAAAATCGCCTTTCTGGCGATTGCGCTCTTAATTGCTTTAACCTCGTGGCGTTGGTCGGAGGCGGCCGGGCAGATGAAAAACTGGGTACCACGCGAGGGCGGCGTTTTTATCGAAGGAGTAGTTGCCAACTCCTTGGACGAGGTTGATTTAGGCCGTCTGACCAAATCAAGCTTGGTTCGCTTGGACGAAAAAAACAAAATCACCCCCGACTTGGCGACCAAATGGGAAGCATCGGAGGATAAACTAAATTATAAATTCACTCTGTCGGATAAAATATCTGCCTATGAAGTTTTGGATACTTTTTCCAAAAATCCGACTTATTTGCCCAATACCGGCGTTGAAGTAACTGCCAATAATGTCGTAACCCTCACGCTCGACGAGCCCAACCCCGATTTTTTGGAGGAATTAACCCGTCCCGTCTTCCCGCGCGGACCTTATCAGGTGGAAAAAAAGACCGACAAAGAAATTCGTCTTGAAATAAATTCCAATTATCACTTGCCAAGCCCGAATATTAGCCGCATCATTGTGCGTTTATATCACGATGAGGGCGCTCTCCAAAAAGCGGCCAATCGAGGCAAAATAAAGGGTGCGCTGGACTTACAAAACCTGCCGAAAAATTGGCAACAAAAAACATTGAAACTTGAAAAAAAGCATGTGCTCTTTATTAACTCGTCAAAGTCATATCTCAAACGTACCTCGACGCGAGAGAAGATTCTAAACGGGGAAAAGCCGGACGGAGTCGACACTTTGGATATTTTGGAAGTTAACGGCGAGGCGCAGGACGACGAATATATTCAGCTGAAAAAGAAGCTCAAAGATTCCGGTTTGGCGCTCAACGAGAGAAAGGTTGCTCTTAAAGATGCAGTTCAGGAGGATTTGCCTAAACGAAATTATGATCTTTTATATATTCTCGTTGACCAAAGTCCGCTGAATGATCCTTACTCCTTTTATAATTCGGCTAAAAGAAGCGCCAATGGACAAAATTTTGCCGAAGTGGCCAATGCCGATATTGATGAGGCGACCGAAAATTTCAGTAGTTCGCAGAGCGACGAGGAGCGCGATAAAATGCGCCAGCAAATATCAACCTTGGTTGACGAGGAAAAAATTTCCAAAGAATTTAAAAATATCGAACATACTTATAGTGTTTCGGGTAAAGTCAAGGGCTTTTTGCTCTGCACTAGCTGTTTTACCGACTTTGACCGCTTCGATCTCGCGAGTGGGTGGTATTTTTACTCCAAGCGTCAATAATCTCGACAATTCCTCGGTTTTCAAGTACTATTTCAGGTGGAAGTGCGAGTGGCGCCTGCCCGCCGAAGTATCCCGAGTGAAACACGGATGGACCCGCCTGCAACGTTATGCGTAGCATTTCGGGCAGGTAATCCGAGTGAAATATCGAGAACGAAGGCGGGGAACTGGCAGGCGTGTTCCTTACTTTGAAATTTTTATGCCCAAGTGTTTATTTATGCCGAAGTGGCGAAATTGGTAGACGCGCTACGTTCAGAGCGTAGTGATCGCAAGGTCATGTGGGTTCGAATCCCGCCTTCGGCACCAACTACCCGCAAGGGTTGATTTTTTTTATCTTTCCCCTATATTTACCTCAAATGAGTCGTGTGCCGTTTACGATCACCATGGATAAGGAACTACTAAAAAAAGTGGACTTAATTGTTGATGGCCGGAAAATCAGAAATCGCTCGCATGCACTGGAATTTTTAATCTCGTCGCACTTTAAGCCGTCTATTCAAAAAGCGTTAATTGTCGCCGGAGGCAAGGGGATAAAAATGCGCCCGTTCACGTATGAACTTCCCAAAGCAATGCTCCCGATCAAGGGCAAGCCCATTTTAGAGCACATTATTGAGATGCTGGAAGCGCGTGATATTCGTGAAATCTATATCGCGATCGGGTATTTGGGCGATAAAATCAAAGCGCATTTTGACGACGGTAAAAAATTCGGCGTTAAAATCAATTACATAAAAGAAGACGAAGATCTTGGAACGGGCGGAGCGCTTAAAAATGCTTTGCCAAAAATAGGTAGCGGTCCGTTTATTATGATGTGGGGAGATGTTTTGGTTGATATTAATTTGCGCGACTTTATTTATTTTCATTTGGAAAATGAGCCGTTGATGTCAATTGCGTTGACTTCGGTAGCTGATCCAACCGAGTATGGAGCGGTAAAATTAGACCGTGACACAATGGTGGAATACATTGAAAAACCGCGAAAATCAGCAACTGTTTCTCACTTGGTTTCAGCCGGAGTACACATTGTTGATCCCAAAGTAAAAAAGTATTTTCCGAAGATTAAAAAATTTAATCTCGAGCGCGGTGTAATTCCGCGTCTTATCAAAGACAAAAAGATCAAGGGCTATGTTTTCGGCGGCCAGTGGTTTGATGTCGGCACTCCCGAGATTTATGAGCTGGCGGTGAAGAGGTGGAGAAAATAATTCGTAGTACATTTATCGGTTACGAGGTGCGTATCGTTTATTCGTAGTTCTTTGATTGTCTTTGGGACGAATACCGTAACCGTATAACGAAACGGGCATCGTGACCGACAACCGATAGGCATTTTATCTTGAAATTTGGGAAGAAAAGTGTATATTTTACAGGTGATGCGGACGTGCTGGAATTGGTAGACTGGCTGGCTTGAGGAGCCAGTGGGCGTAAGCCCGTGAGGGTTCGACTCCCTCCGTCCGCACCAACACCGACGGCCAACGGGCCGTTTTTTATGTTGGCTCGTTGCATTTGTCCAAAATATTTGGTATTTTTTACCTGTAAATAATTGGCGCAAAGTGCGCCGGAAAGGGATGATGGCCGAGAGTAAAATTGGTGAGGTCACTCACTATTTCGACAAAATCGGCGTCGCTATCGTCAAGCTGTCTGCCCCCCTAAAGGTCGGGGAGAGTATCAAAGTCAAGGGGGCAACCACTGACTTTGAGCAAGTGGTCGAGTCCATGCAGGTCGATCACAAAGAAGTAGAATCGGCCAAGTCGGGCGATGAGCTTGGAGTTAAAGTATCCGAGAAAGCTCGCGAAGGCGACGAGGTTTTGAAAGCAGAGTAAAGATAGGTTTCCCAGTTGAGTTTACTGGGGCAGTGTTTTTGCTGTGCGCAATATTTGAAATTTGAGTTTTTGAAATTGATAATTGCGCCGAAGGCGCCATAGGCCTGTAGCTCAGCGGTAGAGCATCTCGTTTACATCGAGAGGGTCGCTGGTTCGAATCCAGTCGGGCCTACCACTTCGCATCTTGAAAAAATATGTTTGTCGGTTTTAACTTTTTAATTTTAAGTTTTTAGTTTAATTATTGCCGAGGTAGCTCAGTGGTTAGAGCACTGGTCTGAAAAACCAGGTGTCGACAGTTCGATTCTGTCCCTCGGCACCAGAATTGTTTCGCACCGCTCGGAGAGCGGGGTGAAACAATTATTTGGGGGCGTGACAGAATCGAAAGCCACAGCGCCGACGGGCGCGAGGCGTGCCTGAAGGCCCCGCCAGCAGGCGGAGACCGGTGACCGATTCTGTCCATGCTCACAACAAAGCAAAATTTGATTGATATTTGGGGATAGGACAGAATCGCAGGCCGGTTGCGAGAGCAAAATCGAAAACAATCCAAGCAAAACAAATCCTTTGCAGGCAAGGTTTAAAAACTCAATAAGTATCAGCAATAATATGATCAAACTATACATATAATACGGCCGTACTATATTTATAGTTTGTAATAATTAAATATGAAGGGTTTTTATGGTGACGATCTGGGAAAAACTTATCAATCCGATTGAAAAGCCACAACTTATCTGGCCTTATTTTGTGTTTTTCATTGTCCTCATTATAATCTCAATTCTTATCCATATCGTTGTTGATAAAAGAAAAATTCCCAAATTCCAAAAACGTTTTGTTCGCAAGGTCGCCGACTTTTTGCTTTATATTCCGCTTTTTTATCTGTTAATTTGCTTATCCGTTTATGCGGGCGTTCAAAGTTTGGCTTTGCCCCTATATGTTTTATTGCTTGGTGTTATATGGTTGATTTGGTTAATATTTCTGATATACTATCGCTTAGTTGTAATAAGGGAGTTTTGGAAATTATATTTTAACAAACAAAAAGAGGAAAAATATCTTCATGATAAAAACGGCCCTAAAAAATAAAACCGAAATGGACAAAATCGCCGAAGCTGACGAGCGCGGACTTATTCCTTTTAAAGTCAATGATCCGGTTAAATGCAAAGTCATTTCAGCTTCGGGCAACCGCCTTGTGTGTGATATTGACGGAATTGCTATCGGCTTTGTGCCGGAAAAGGAGTTTTCTTTTGACACTAAAGATTTAGAGACCGGCGATGAAATTACGGCTTCGGTGATGTCGATGGAAGGTCGGGACGGATTGGTCGTTTTGAGCTTGCGTCGCGCTGACCGCGACCGTCTTTGGGATACTTTGAAGAAAAAAATGGAGGAGAACGAAACTTTGAGCGTCAGAGTGACGAGCGCCAATCGGGGCGGTTTGATGGTGGATGCGGGTGGTTTAATCGGATTTTTGCCGGTCTCGCAGTTGTCTGTGGAAAATTATCCGCGCGTCGAGGGTGGGGATTCCAACCAGATTTTATATCGGCTCAAAAAATTAACCGGCAATGCCTTGACGGTCAAAATTATTGGCCTCGACAGGAATGAGGAAAAGCTTATTTTTTCGGAAAAAGAGGCGATTAGCGAAGCGATGGGCGGAGTTGAAGCGCTTTTTGACGTGGGAGAAGTGGTCGAGGGAACTGTTTCCGGCATTGCGCCATTTGGCATTTTTGTCAATTTAAATTCGATCGAAGGACTGATTCATATTTCTGAAGTATCGTGGGAGCATGTATCGGATTTGCATAAAATGTTTAAGCCCGGACAGACAGTCAAGGCCAAAATTGTGAAAATCGAAGACGGTAAGGTCTCGCTTTCGCTTAAAAAATTATCGGAAGATCCGTGGCTCAAAGAGATGAAAAAGCTCAAGATTGGCCAAAAAATCAAGGGCGAGGTGACGAAGGTTACGGCCTATGGCGCCTTTGTTAAATTGGAAAACGAACTCGAGGGATTGGTGCACATGGCCAAGACCAGTGGCGATGTCGCTAAAATCAAAAAACTGCAAGTTGGGGATAAAGAGGCGTTTGAGGTCATCGACCTGAAACCGGAGGCGCGGCGCATTGGTTTAAAACTGGTTGGTTGAGCTTGACTTTCCGTTAAATTACTACTACAATTACAGGAATTTTCGCGTGCTAAGACAAGGCAGCTGCTTTTGGCAGTGCCGTGTCTTAGGACATTGACATGACAGGAAAAGAGAATCGGCGCGAAGCGCCGAAAAAGCCGAAAAAAGGAAAGGGAGGGGTCCCAGTGAGGACCTTGGTTATGGTTGTGCTGGCCGTTGTCGTTCTCTCCGTACCGGTTTTCGCCACGCAGCAGATCTACTATCTCGTGGTGAATGCCCACGAACACACGACTCATTCCGACGGTTACCACACCATGGGGGAGGTTGCTGAGGCCAACAAGAAACATGGGGCTCAGGCGACCATCATCTCTGACCACGCCGAGATGATCAACAAGGAGTACGCGCTCTTCGACACGTATCCCAAGGTCTTCCTCTCTGGATTCGAGCAGTTCATGATGCCCCACCGCGACCCCGGTGTCCACAGTTGGATCGAGGACATGAAGAAATCCTACTCGCTTCCGCTGACACCCGGAATGGAGTGCGGACTAGGGGCGGAACGCCGGTCGCACCTACTCTTCTGGGACGACGACCCCCAGACCTTCTGGAAGGTTGTTGCTTTCACCGAGGGTGGGGAAAGCGATCCCGATACGGCCGCCACAAACTTGGCGAATCTGGCCGCCTCCTGTGGCGGTGTCCTAGTCCGGGCTCATCCGTTCAACAATTCGTACCCCTTCACGGTGAACGTCCCGTATGTCGAGGGCGTCACCTATGGGGTCGAGTTCTTCAACGGGACCTGGGCCCAACAGTGGTCCTGCCTGCGCTTGATGGTGGAGATGCAAGCGCATACCAATCGGCCGATCATTGCCACCGGCGGGGCGGATTGGCATGGGGATCCGTACGAAGTGGTGCGACGGCTCCTGAAGATCTACAATCCGGTCACGGCTCCGTTTCTCGAGCCGTATCTGTACGGTGACTTCAATCCCCAGCTCCTGCGCCGGACTATAATTGGCGCGGCCGGGGAGAACCGCATGCTCCTGATCGAGGGGTTGCGTGCCGGCCGCTGTTATGCCGCTTTCGACCCCAGTATGGACAGACCGAGCCGGATTACTTTCGCCTCGGCTATGCCGGGGGAGAAGTTCCAGATCTCGGCGCAGAACTACAGGTTCCGCCTGGGGGTCTCCGGCCTGTTCGACAACGACAAGGTCTGGGTTGGGGTAATGGGCAAGGACGGACGCGGGCGCATCGCGCCCTCGACCGACCCCAGCTCGGGCGTGACCCACAGTGGAGGCGATGTCGAGATCGACTTGACTCGCTTCTGCTCGAAAGAAACGAACTGCGGGTGGTGGCTCTTTGTGATGACCCCACGGGTTGTCACGAGTGCCATCGAGATCCTCCCGTTCGAGCGGGAGCAGATCGTGCAGACACCGCCTGCGACAACGACCCCACCCGTGACACCTCCATCGACACTGCCGGCAACACCACCCACGACCCAGCCAACTCCGCCTACAACCCAGCCGCCACAACCGTCTGTGCCGACCCCGACTACTCCTTCAGGAGATGTATTGCCTGGGTGCGACAGGGTGTGGTATGACGGGTCACAAAAGGACTTCATATGGTTCGGGGGGTCGTCGGGTCTGGAGCGGATGCATTCTTCCATCGAGCTGTGGTTTGGAACCACAGCGGACGAGAACAATCTCCTCTACCTGGTAAGGCACGACGGCCATGAGAGAACGGGCACTCTCAAATACCGTCTAGATCCGTCCTTTCCGTATCCCTGCTACCGCGAATTCCTGGGGGACCTGAATCCTCCTGTAAGAGTGGGGTATAGGGAGTACGACAGGGTGGGGGTGATAATCCACTACAGAAATCCGCATGTGTGGGGAGTGGGTGAACCCGAGATCCGGGCGAGAATCACCGGGCCCCCTTCCTACTTCATAAACTTCCGCGACTGGCGGAAGTTGAGGTGAGCACCGGGGGCGGCCGGCGCGCGAGCGCCGGCCGCCCCCTTTCAAATTATTCGCATTTGTGCTATATTTAACTACTAACAAGGAGAGGTATTATGCAGATCAAAAAAAACAAAAAAAACGAGCTTGAGGTTAAAACCAAAAGGGCGCTGATTACAATCGGCAACAAGGTTATCATTAACAATGTCGAGCTTGAAGGACCGGGTGAGTACGAGATTGCGGGTGTTTCCGTCGAAGGCGTCGACGATAATATTTACCTTTTAAATATCGAGGACATTCCTTCCGGTTTGGTTGATTTTAAGGGCAAAATATCAAAGGAAAATATTGAAAAATTGTCCAATGTACAGTTTTTAATTGCTAAAATAAACGGCGAGGTTGAAACGGCCCTTGATCAGGTCAATCAAATTGAGCCGAATGTGGTCGTTTATACTGGATCGAAGGAGGTTTTGCCCAAACTTAAATCAGGTGGAGTGAACTTGAGCGAAACCGAGGATCTCAAACTGAAAAAACAAGACGCAGACGACGAGCAAAGATCCTACTTCATCGAATCCAATGGCCAAGCCGTTTGAAGATACGAAGAAACTTTTTACAAAAAGTCGAAGCATTCTGCTTATTCTTCACGAATTTCCCGACGGTGACACTATTGCCTCATCGCTGGCTTTGTATGAGTATTTAAAGAGTGCGGGCAAAAAAGTTGATCTGGCCGTCAAAGGTGCAATTCCCGAATTTTTCCGATTTTTAACCGCTCCCTATAAGATTAAAAGTGACTTTTTACTCGGGGACTATGATCTGGTGGTAGCGGTTGATTGTGGTGATGCCCAGAGGACCGGCTTTCCTGTCCGTGTAGAAAAAATATCTAAAACGAAGCCGATAATTAATATCGACCACCATTTAGCCAATAATTTGAAAAAATATGCCCAGGTGAATCTGGTTGACGAGAATGCCTCGGCTGCCGCCGAGCTTGTCTATCAGCTTTTTGAATATCTTGGCGCCAAAATTAACTCCACTATTGCAACCTTTATCTTAGCCGCTATTTATTATGACACGGGAGGATTTATTCATTCCAATGTGACGGTTGAAACTCTCCGGATTGTTTCGGAGTGTTTGCGCTACGGCGCCCGCATTGGCTTAATAACCGACAATATAGTAAATTCACGGTCGTCTGCCAGCTTACGTTTGTGGGGGAAAGTGCTAAAAAATATGAAGGTCAAGGGCGAGACGGTTATTTCAAGGATTTCGCATATTGACATCGATGCTTGTGGTGCGCAAGCAGAGGATACGGCTGGCGTGGTGAATCTTCTCAATACTCTTCCTCGGTCGAAGTTAGCGATCTTGTTTGTCGACACTCCTGATGGTAAAATTAAGGCTAGCTTACGCACTGAAGAAGACAGTGTGGATGTGTCGCGTCTCGCGCGGCTCTTTGGCGGTGGCGGGCATAAAAAAGCAGCCGGCTTTACAATTGACAAAGATTTTGCTAAAAAGAGTAGTTAGTATTTGCCCGAGTGGTAGTGTGGCGCGGTGTCGGAACTGGTAGACGATACGGACTTAAAATCCGTTGGTGTTAACACACCGTGTGGGTTCGAGTCCCACCCGCGCCACCAAGACATAATGAGGTTCGAGTCCAGCTACACGCGCGAGTATGGCGACACCTTCGGGTACCACCCCTCAGGCCTCGCGCGGCTCGGGCACCATAAATGATATTTTGGCCAAATGGCAAAATATAATTTGCTGGGGACGAAAGGACTTGAAGACGGCAGTGCTGACGAGCGCGAGTCTCACCCGCGCCACCAAAATTAATCTTTCAGCACCTCATAACCAATAATTCCGGCGGAAGTGGCGACGTTTAGAGAATTTGCCATTCCTTGCATCGGAATTTCCACGACAAGATCGGCCATTTTTAAAACTTTGCTAGAAACACCCTTTTTCTCATGTCCAAAAATAATCGCAACCGGTTTTTGATAGTGGGCTTTTCTAAAATCGATACTCTTATCTGTTTGCTCGAGCGCAACGATTTGAGCCCCTTCGTCCTTCAGCTTTTCGATCGCCTCGGTCGTATTTTTCATATATTCCCAATCAACCCAATCAACCGCGCCCATTGAAACCTTATAAATTTTATTTCTCGGTGGAGTAGCGGTAATCCCGCATAAAAATATTTCCTTGACGCGAAGCGCATCGGCGGTGCGAAATATGGCCCCAACGTTATACATGGACTTAAGGTTATCGAGGACAAAATAAAGCTCGTTGCGCTGCGCGCCCTTGATTTTTTCGAGCCCGCCCTTTAATTTAATATTTTGTGCGACTGTCCGCTTTTTCATATTGGTAGATTATAGCAGGTAAATTTTAAAATTAGAACTTAGAATTTATTATTGACTTTCTGTTGTTTTTCTTTTCCAATTTGATACTATTATATTAATGAAAAGAAAGATGGTGCAAACCACGTTGGTCGTTGTGTTGGCAGTGGGCGTTTTTGGCTATAGTTTTTATCGATTTTTTCCCGTTATTTTTGGCGATGATGTCTATCCGCTCGAGTATGTCGATGAAATCAATAAATGCGCAGACCTATTCGGGCTTGATAAACCCTTGCTCGCCGCTCTTATTTTGAAAGAGTCCGGTTTTAATGCGCAAGCGGTTTCTCGTGCTGGCGCGATGGGTTTAACCCAGCTCATGCCTCGGACCGCTCAAGGGGTAAACAGTCGGGTCTTTGATGGCAGGTATACCGATTATTTTGACCCCGAATCAAACATTTGTATTGGCGCCGCGCACCTAGCCGGTTTGCTTGGAACTTATGGTGGTGATGTGGAAACGGCGCTAATTGCTTATAACGGCGGTGACGGCGCGGCGCAACGATTTTTAGCCGCTCGCGACAGCTCGGTTTTGGTAACTGAAACGCGGCTTTATTCGCCTAAAATCATTGCCGCCCGGGAAGTGTATGCCTCGATGTATGGCGATAAATTTACACCTTCCAAGTCGGAATTTAAGCTTCCAGAATCAACCTCCAGCGGTATCAAAATTCCGGGCATGCCGGAACCATCCCCGACAATTATTGAAGTGCAAAAAACTTCGGATAAAACCAAGGCCTTCTGGAAGGGATTTATTAAAGATGTCTTCGCCAGATTTTTCAACCGATAAATTACGAAAATATTTTTTAGAGTTTTTTGAGGCGAGGGGTCACAGAGTGATCCCGTCTGCTTCTTTGGTACCAGAAAATGACCCAACGGTTTTATTTACAACTGCGGGGATGCATCCGTTGGTTCCCTATTTGCTCGGCGAAAATCATCCCGAAGGTCAGCGGTTAGTTAACATTCAACTCTGCATTAGAACCGATGACATTGAGGAAGTGGGTGATAATGTGCATCTGACATTTTTTGAAATGATGGGCAATTGGTCGCTCGGGGATCCTGCCTCGCCTGACGGAGTTGGGGAAGGCGGGTACTGGAAGGAAGACGCAATCAAGTGGAGTTTTGAGTTTTTAACAAACGAGCTGGGGATAAAAAAAGAAAATTTGGCGGTGTCTTGTTTTGCGGGCGATGATGATGCGTCGCGCGATGACGAGTCGGCTGAAATTTGGAAATTGCTCGGGGTTCCCGAAAGCCGAATTGCTTATTTGGGAAAGGAAGATAATTGGTGGGGACCGGCCGGTGAAATGGGGCCGTGCGGCCCGGATACAGAAATGTTTGTGTGGGTTGGTGAGGGTGAAGCGCCGGAAAAATTTAACGGCTCTCAAGATAAGGGTTGGGTAGAAATTTGGAATGATGTGTTTGTGGAATATAACAAGCAAATTAATAATGAAAAATTAAAAATTAAAAATAAAGAGCCGGAATACGCATTTACAGAGTTAAAACAAAAGAATGTAGATACTGGCGTCGGCTTTGAGCGACTCTTGGCATATTTAAATAGCACGGATGATATCTATAAAACCGAAGTTTTCGTACCGCTAATCAAAAAGTTGGAAGAAGTTTCGGGCCAGAAATACAAAGAAAACCAAAAAGAATTTAGAATAATTGCCGACCATATTAAAGCGTCCACATTTATCTTGGCCGAAAAAATTGCACCATCCAATAAATTGCAGGGATATATTTTACGCCGGCTCATAAGGCGCGCCATTACAAAGTCAATCGGCTTGGGGATAAAAAAGAATTTCTGCAAGGATCTCGTCAAACCGGTGTTTGGAATTTATCAAGATGTTTATAGTCAGCTTAATGAAAATCGAGATTTTATTTTGGCCGAGCTTGACAAAGAAGAGAAAAAGTTTAGGAAAAATATCGGTTCGGTAAAGTGGGATTTTGACAAAGTGACGGGCGAAATTTTGTTCGATTTGTATCAATCACATGGTGTGCCGATAGAAGTGAGCTTGGAGGAAATTCAATCAAGAGATATTGACTTGGAAAGTGGTGCTGAAGATAGTTTTAAAAAGCTTCTTAAACAGCATCAAGAAAAATCGCGAACCGCGTCGGCCGGAATGTTTAAAGGCGGGCTTGCGGACGACAGTAAAACTACAACAAAAATGCACACTGCTACTCATTTGCTTCTGGCGGCGCTCCGCGAGGTTTTGGGGGATCATGTTATTCAGCGCGGATCAAATATCACATCGGAGAGAATTCGTTTTGATTTTTCACATGACCAAAAAATGACCGAGGATGAAATAAAGAAAGTTGAGCAGATTGTAAATGAAAAAATTAAGCAAGATTTGCCGATTGAGTGCGAAGAAATGCCGCTCGAGCAAGCCAAAAAATCCGGTGCTATGGGTATTTTTAACGATAAGTATGGGTCAAAAGTAAAGGTTTACTCCGCCGGTGACTTCTCTCGCGAGCTTTGTGGCGGTCCGCATGTAAAATCAACCGGCGAAATCGGCCATTTTAAAATTACCAAAGAAGAATCCTCATCGTCTGGAGTGAGACGCATTAAAGCAACTCTTGGCTAATTTAATCATTCAATTGAAATTTAAAATTAGACATTAGATACTTAAAAAATAATCCCTTTTGAGGATTATTTTTGTAAATATGGTATCATATTTAAAGAAGGAGAGTTTTGGGAATACTTGATCTTTTCAAGGGAAAGGTTAATTTCGATGATTATGCAATTTCGCTCGACATCGGGACGGAATTTGTTAAGGTTTTGATTTTTAAGATTGAGGAAGATAAAGCCAAGGTAATCGGGGTAGGTAAACAACGCCAGCGCCTTGCTGATATTCAGGGTGGCGTGGTGACCGATATTTACGGCGTTATTAGAAATTGCGAGACGGCACTCGAACAGGCGGCTGGTCAGGCGAAAATTATGCCCGAGCAAGTCATTATTGGTATTGCCGGCGAACTGGTTAAGGGTATCACAACTAATGTTAAATATGTTCGCCCCCTTGAAAATGCAAAAATTACGATGAGCGAACTAGAAGATATTGTCAAAAAAATTCAAGAGCAAACCTTTGAACGTGCTCGCAAAATATTAGCGTTTGAGACGGGGCACAAAGAAGTTAATGTCAAGCTTGTCAACTCGGCCGTGGTGGATGTCAAAATCGATGGTTACCATGTGACCAACCCCCTCGGCTTTCAGGGAAGGGAAATTGAAGTTGGGGTATTTAATGCTTTTGCACCAAAAGTGCATTTGGGGGCGTTGCAAACTGTCGCCGAAAGCTTGGATCTTGATTTACTTTCGATCGCGGCAGAGCCATTTGCGGTGGCACGTTGTATGGGTTCAGACCAAGAAAGTGATTTTTCCGCCATCTTTATTGATATCGGCGGTGGTACGACTGATATCGCGGTAGTTAACAAGGGCGGACTTTTGGGCACTAAAATGTTTGCCCTGGGCGGTCGCGCTTTTACCAAACGTATTGCTGCCGCATTGGGCGAGCCATTTCTCGAAGCAGAGGAGGATAAACTCGCGTATTCGGCCGGCAAGATCGCACCGAGCAAAAAAGAAAAAGTTGAAAAAGCGATCAAACAAGACGCGGAGGTCTGGCTTTCCGGAGTTCAGTTAACTCTCGAAGAATTTTCCGATCTTGATCTTTTGCCAAATAAAATATTAATCTGCGGAGGCGGGGGCAATCTGCCCGATATTAAACGCGTTTTGGAGGAAGCGACTTGGGGACGATCGATTGCATTTGCTAAAAAACCAAACGTCTCATTTTTAAAACCCGGCAGTGTTTCGGCTGTCGTTGACGAAACTAAAGAATTAAACGATATTTCCGATGTGACGCCGATGGCTTTAGCTAATTTAGCAATTGATTTAGTTGGCAAAGAAAAAGTGGTTGATGCGATGATGAGCCGTATTATAATGACTTTGAGGAGTTAGGGCATGGATGAAATTTTATATTTAGAGGCGGACGAGGAAATCACTTCGGTGGTTGATAAAATCAAGGGACTTGATGCCAAATCGATCGGTCTGGTTGCTCCCAAGGGTTCGACGATTGTTCAGTCGGTTGTCAGTTTAAAATTGCTAAAAAAACAAGCTGAAGATTTAAAGAAAAATATTGCAATTGTCACGACCGATGAAGTGGGTAGGAATTTGGCATCAAGAGTCGGCCTGCCCGTTTTTGCCGATACTAAAAGCGCCGAGCCGCTCAATATTTTGCAAGAGGACGTGCCGGATGTAGGTGAGGTGGTCGAAATTGATATGAGCGAGAAAGCAACCAAACTACCCAAGGACTTTGAAGTGCACCGTTATGACCAGAACAAAGAAAAGCAAGATGAGAAAGTTTCTGAAGCGCCGGCGCGGCCCACTCGAGCTCCCCAAGCCCCGCCGCCATCAACCAAGCGCAGAGAATTTGTCCAGCGCCCGGTTAGCTCCGCGCCGGCGCAAAGCCGCGCTGAAATCGAAGCTGCTCGTCCAATCAAAGCCGAAGCAAAAGCTCCCCAGATTAAACCTCCCCGAAAAAAAACACCTTGGATTATTGCGGGGGTGGGGGTGATTATTTTGATTGTGCTTGTTGGCGCTGATTTACTGCTGGCGCGGCTGACGGTTACGATTGCCATTCCGGCCGATCCACTTTTGGATACAGCCAAAGTTGAAGTT
>Ga0265297_10007474_pt1 | contig 15127 bp, 15 predicted proteins | sample Munlanlwell13791_FD_192502 | JGI IMG/M metagenome (GOLD analysis project Ga0265297, IMG submission 192502) | Leachate microbial communities from a municipal landfill in Southern Ontario, Canada - Leachate well 137-91 | ecosystem: Engineered > Solid waste > Landfill > Unclassified | place... | reverse complement strand
ACGGGAGACGGCGGGCCTGGTGCTGTGGCACGGCAACCGGGTGGCCCAGGCGTTTTACTCGGCCCGGTGTGGGGGGCTGACCGGGGCCCTGGACGAGGAAACGGGGGTCTGGGAGCCGGTCTGGAATCCGCCGGCGGCGCCGTGGTGCATCGTGACCTGGTGCCCGTGCACGAGGATCGCTGACAGGGACGGGAACAGGACGAAGCGCCGGGGTCACGGCTACGGGATGTGCCAGGTGGGAGCGGAGGCCTTTGCCCGGCAGGGCTGGGTCTGCCAGCAGATCCTGGAGTGGTATTACACGAAGGTCCGAATCGCGCCGCTCGGATGACGGCGCGTCACTTTCAGAGGAGGTGGACGATGAACGGTTGGTTGAAGCTTCGGGTGGGTGCGCTCCTACTCGTGGTGGGGCTGCTGGTGCCTTTCGGGGTAGCGGCCCAGGATGGGGAGGCGATCCCCAGCTTTGACGTCTGGCTGCAGGCCATGAGCGGGCCCCTGGTGGGCACGGCGGTTGCCCTGCTCCTGTCGGTCGCGGCCGAGCATTGGTCGCAGTTTGAGGCATTGTCGCCCAAATCGAAGCGAGTGGTTTACTTCGGGTTGTGCATGGTGCTGCCCCTGGTAGCGGCCAGCCTGCGGGCGCTCCTGGGGTACGTGCCGTGGTCGTTTGATCCCCTGCTGTGGCACGCGCTATGGAACGGGTTCGGCGCGGCGGGGGTCGGCACCCTGGGTCACACGTTCAAGCTGCCCAACGCGTAGGCGCCGACCATGGAGGTCGCGGGCTGGATTGCTACGGCTCTGGCGGTCGTCACCGGGTTGGGGGGCTTGATCATCAGCTGGCGCCAGGCCCGTATCGCAGCCCGGGCCGAGGCGGCACGCGTCGAGGCGGAGAGCCGGCGGGTTGATGCCGAAGAGGACCGAATCCAGCTCGACGGCCGGCGGTTCGAGGTCCAGAGCCTGTGCGATGCCCTGGAGGCGCTGGACGGCCGGCTCAAAAGCGTGATTGCCGACGTGGAACGCCTGGAGGCGGAGAACGAGCGACTGCAAGGCGACGTGGAGCGGGCACGGGAGCAGCTCCGGGCCCTGCAGGCCGACCTGGACCAGGCCAAGGGCCGCATCCAGGAGCTGGAGCAGGAGAACAGCCGGTTGGGGCTGGAGCAGCAGGCGGCCCTGGAGCAGATCCAGGCCCTGCAGGCCGACCTGAACCGGGCTACGGATCGTATCCGGCACCTGGAAGCGGAGAACCAGCAACTGCGCGGGGAACTGGCCCGCGCTCGAGGCAGTACATCGTGAATCGCCCAGCGGAGCTCAGTCCGGGCCTTGGGGCGGGCCCGGGGCGGGCGGCTAATATCGGGAGGGGTATACATTTGACCCTACTCCTGGCCTGTTGCGGGGGTGTGCGCCCTGGACAAGCGTGCTACCCTGCACCCGGGCTTTCGGGTCCGGGCGGCGGCTGCGCTACCCGACGGCGCGCCGGCCCGCTGGACATTGGTGAACTGTGAGTGCCTCGAAGGGCCGGCGAAGGGTGCGGAGCCGGTTCGTGGTCCTGAGCGATGGGCACGTGGGCTCGACGGTGGGCCTGTGGCCCGGCGCTCATCCCATCGAGGGCGGTGGGGAGTACGCGGCCAACCAGTACCAGAGGTGGCTGAGCGATTGTTGGGCGGTGATGCTCGACGAGGTGCGAAGCTTCCGGCCGCGGCCCATCGTGGTGTTCAACGGCGACCCCATCCAGGGGGTCAACACACGTGACGGCCAGCTCATTACCAACAAGGTGGACATCCAGATCGAGGCAGCGGCCCGGGTGTACGGGCCGCTGCGCGCGCTGGCCAGCCGGTGGTACCAGGTGCGGGGGACGGAGTGGCACGAGGGCAAGAGCGCCGAGTTCGTGGAACTGCTGGCCCAGCGCCTGCGGGCGGAAAAGGACCCGGGCAGCGGACAGTGGAGCTGGTGGGAGCTGTACCTGGCCGTGGAAGAGGGCGGGCCGGTCATTCACTTTGCTCACCACGTGGGCACCTCGTCGGTGCCATGGTACGAGGCGACGGTCCCCTTGAGGGACACTTTGCTCCTCCTGGCCGAGCTGTGGCGGTTCTACGGGGCCCGGGCGCCGAACGTGCGCATGGTGGTGCGCTCGCACCGCCATCGCTACATCCACGTGGATGCCCCGCCCGACATCCACGCGGTGGTGACGCCGGCCTGGCAGCTCAAGACGGCGTTCGCTCACAAGAAGGCCGCGTCGATGGTCCCGCAGGTTGGGTACGTGGTCATTGAATGGGACGGGCAGGACCTGGTGGTCAGGCCGCGCATCTTTGAGCTGCCGGACCTGCACGTGGAGGTGCCGTGATGATCCAGCAAGTGCCGGCCACGTTCAGCCTGGATGAATTGTTGTCGTATTTGCGGGAAGAGGAGCACACCGAGGGGTACAGGACGGCGCAGGAGTGGGCGGCACATTTCGAGGTCAACGTTCGGAGGATGCGAGAGCTGTTGGGGGAGGCGAAAAAGGCCGGGCTGTTGCAGTGCAACATGGCCAATCGGGAGCGCCTCGACGGACGGTATACGCCGGTGCCGGTGTACGCGTTCGACCTGGGTGAGAGAGAGTGAGCTGTGAGTTCGTGGCTCAGCGACGAATTGAGGGGAGAGCTTTTTTACCTGACGGCGCAGCAGGCCAACGGGGTCAAGCGTATCGTCCAGGCGGAACTGGACGGCGCGCCCCTCAGCCGGCTCCTGGAGGGGCCGGACAAGATTTGCACGTCGACGACCTATTACGGCAGTGGAAAACGCAAGGGCTGGCGGGACAACGAGCACTTCCAGCAGGCGCTGGCGCTGGCGCGGCGGGATCTGCGGGCCTGGATCATGGAGACGAGCACCGAGGACGCGCTGGCAGTGCTCAGCCAGGCGGCGGTGGAGTCGGCCCGGGACCTGAAGCAGCAGGTGACCGGCCACCTGCCGGCGGTGGACGTGCTGTGCCGGGAGCTGGACGAGGCGATTTCCCGGGAAATGCCCGACCAGGCCAAGGTGTTCATGCTGGCGGCGGCGCTGGGCAACGTGGGCCGGCCGGCAGGCCTGCCCATCCTCGAGCGGGCGCTGACCACGGCCCGCAGGCTGCAATGGGATGGGGAAACGTACGGCGCCATCGTGAAGGCCATCGGCAAGATCGCCGATGCGGTGCGCCTGGACCGGCAGAAGGTGGACGTAAGCGTCCTGGACCGGGCGGCGGAGAAAACGGCTTCGAAGGGCACGCCGCCGGCGGTGGGAGTGAGGCTGGATGACGTGCTTGGCGCCCTCCCCGACGAGTTCCGCGAGGCAGTTCGCAAAGAGCTTGCTCGCGCTCTATCCGAGGGAGGAGATTGAACGGGTTGTGGAGCCCCTGCGGCCGGTCGAGCCCCTGCTCCAGTGGGTGGAGCGGGTGCGGATCATTGCCGACAAGCAGAGCGGCCGGCAGAGCCGCTTTTCCCTGGAGGGCTACCCGTGGCTCCGGCATCTGTACGAGAGCCAGACGCGGGAGCGGTGGGTGCGAAAATGCACGCAGTTCGGGCTGACGGAATGGCAGATCAACTACGGGCTATGGGCCATCATGGTCTACCGGGCGCGGGTGTTCACGGCGCTGCCTCCGGGGGTGAACATGGCCGGTGACTTTACGGCCGACCGCCTCGACCCGGCATTGAACAACAGCGCCGGGCTGGCGCTGCCCAAGGTGGACAACGTGGGGCTCAAAACGTGGGCCGCGGGCGGGGCGTGGTACGTGCGGGCCAGCTTCCTGCCCAGAGGCAAGGCGGAGCGGGCCGCGGCCCTCAGCTCGGTGCCGGTGGACGTCCTCCTGGTGGACGAGGTGGACCGCATCCCGCCGGGAGCGCTGCCGGTGCTGCGCGGCCGGCTGGAGGCTTCGGCGATGCAGGTGGTGCTGGGGGTGAGCACGCCGACCTACCCCGGGGCGGGCATCGACCGGGAGTATGCCGAGTCGTGCCAGTACGAGGCCGAGATCCACTGCGTTTGTGGCAAATGGCTGCCGGTGACCTGGAGCCTGGTGGATGGGCGGGGTGACAAGCCGCGGCTGCGGTGCAAGTGCGGCCGGACGTTGGACGTGGGGTTGGCCTGGGCGACGGGGGGCATGCGCTGGGCCCCGCGGCGGCCGGAGCTGGCCGGCAAGGTGGACGGCTACTGGTTCAATCGGCTGCTGTCGCCGAGGGCGGACCTGGGGGTGTTGTGGCGCCGTTCGACGAGCGCCGACGAAAAGGCGGTCCAGGCGTTCTACAACAACGACCTGGGCATGGCCTACGAGCCCAAGGGCTCGCGGCTGACCGGGGAGCTACTGGAGGCGTGCGCCTCGGGCTACGAGTACGAGATGCCTGACACGGCCCGGAACTGTGCCATGGGGGTGGACGTGCAAGGCTGGGATCTACACGTTTACATAAAAAGGCGGGCAGCGCAGCAAGACCCCGCGTTGGTGGGGCGGGAGCAGGCGGTGTTCATCGGAACCGTGCCCGATTTTGAGGATTTGGACGGACTGATGCAGCGTTACGACGTTGGCCGGTGCGTGATCGACGCCAACCCGGAGGGGCGGGAGGCGCGCCGGTTCGTGGGTCGCTGGAAGGGGCGGGCGTTCCTCTGCTATTTCAACCCGGGAGTGGTCAAGGGCCGGGAGTGGACGCAATGGGATTTCGGGCAGCAGAAGGTATTGGCCGACCGGACAAGTGCCCTGGAAGAGAGCCACGGCAAAGTCGAGAACCGGGTGGACATGCTGCCCCGCAACTGGCGGGCCCTGGAATTTTTCGAGGAGCAGATGTGCGCCAACATCCGCATCCGGACCGAGGACAGCCAGGGGCGGACGGTATACCGCTATGAGAATAGCAGCCGGCCGGACCATTTCGGGTTGGCCAAGGGGTACGCCGATGTGGCCATGACGACGCTGCCGCCAGATCCGGACGTGCGGGCGGCGGGGCAGCGGGTCGAGGTGCCCCGGGCGGGCAAGGCGCGCTGGGGGAGGCAGGAGGCAGGACATGGGTGATGCCAAAATGGGGCAGACGCCCCAGGGGCAGGTGCGACTGGAAACGCCGCAATACCGGCTGCGCCAGATTACGGACGCGACGGGATCATACCCGGGCTGGTTCCGCTCGGCGGGGGCTTTTGGTCTGTCCTCGCCGCTGACGCGCTACGGTGGGCAGCTTCGTCCGGCGCTCAAGGTGCCGATGAACGTCCGGCTGGAGATGCTGGCCGACCCCGTGATTCAGCTCGCCCTGGCTTTTGCCAGCGCCAACCTGGTGGACTCGGTGTACACCATTCGCTGCGCCGACGCGGCGAAGCAGCGCTTTTTTGAGGCGATGTACGCGGGGCTGCATCGGCCGTTCATGGCCCAGGCGGCGATGGCCATTGCTCTGGGCAGCCTGGGGCTCATCAAGCGGTTTGCCTTCGAGGTGCCGGCGGCCCCGGATCCAGAGGATACGGACCCGACCTGGAATGGGGCGGCGACGCCGTACATCATCACCAAGTTTGAGTCGCTTTACCCGGACGGGACACGGCCCGAGTTCGACGACGACGGCCGGACGTTCGCGGGGATCACCACGCCCGACGGCGAGTCGGTGGACGTGGAATTTGCGCTGTGGCTGACGAGGGGCCGGGCGCTGGCCTTCGGCTCCTACTACGGGTTTGGGCGGGTGCAGGTGGCCTACCCGGATTGGTGGCTGAAGCAGTTCGGCCGGGACCTGACAGTGGTGCACTGGCAGAAGAACCTGGACCAGGCGGTGGTGGTCCGCCACCCGGAAGGCGAGGTGGTGGACGAGAACGGGACCGTGCTGGCTACGTACCAGGCCGTTGCCCAGGACGTGGGCGACGCCATTCGGGGCGGGGCGACGGTGACCATGCCCTCCACGCCCTATTCGGTGCCCGACCCGGCGACGGGCGAAAAGAAGTACGTCGGCACGCCGATGTGGGATCTGGAGTTCAAGGGCGGGGTGGAGCACGTGGAGGCGTTCCACCAGATCGAGGATCACCGCGATGCGCGGCTGGCCCTGGCCATGCTCCTGCCCAGCCAGGCGTTCATGCAGGTGCAGCAGAGCAGCCTGGGGGGGCCGACGACGGCGGACGTGCTGACGGAACTGGCCGAGAAGCTGCTGCTGATGGACGCGGCCGAGATCGACGATCACCTGAACCGGTACGTTTTTCCCCAGGTGGAGCGGGCCAATTTTCCGCCGGAAAGCCCGCCGGTGGCCAAGGTGACGGAGCGCCTCTCTTCGGAGAACCGGGCGCTCATGGAGCAGATCGTCGTGGCGCTGGCCAGCGTCCTCGACAGCCCGGTGCAGCGGCTGTTCGACGTGCCGGCGGCCATGGAGCGCGTGGGGCTGCCGGTGGTGGAAGAGCCTAAAGGCCCCGGGGAGCCTGAAAGTCCTGTAGAGCCTGAAGAAGCTGTAGAGCCCAAGGCCCCCGAGGTGCCGCCGGTGCCGCCACGGGGAGCCACCCAGGGCAAGGCGCGGGGAGCGCTGGGCCTGCAGGCCGGCGGGGCGGTGCTGTGGGAGGACCCGGACGGGGATTTCGAGATCACCGAGGAGGACGTGGAGGCGGCCAACCGGGAGTGGGATGCTCGCATGGGGCGGGCGTGGGCCGGTCTCCTGGACGCCACACCGGTTGAGGAAGACGTCGAGGCCGGGCAGGGGAGCGCGCGGCGGGCGCTCGGCCTTCAGGCGGGGCCGTTGGGTTGGGTCTGGGAGATTATCACGAAGCGCTACCGGTCGACGGTGACGGGCCGCTTCCTGTCGCGGGAAGAGGTGGTCAACCTGGCCATGGAGAGCACGGGGCACGGGGCGGCGGCGGCGCGGACGGTGAGCGAGCTGGCGGCCCGGGGGCACCTGGCGCCCGAGGCGTGGTACGAGCGGATGCGCGACGAGATCAGGAGGGAGATCATCCGCCAGTACGAGCTGGGCCGGGGTGGGCGGGGGATGATGACCAACGCGGACTGGGGACGCGTGGGAGCCATGAGCAAAGAGCAGTACAAGCACCTGCGCGATATGCTGGCCGAGGTCGAGGCGGGCACGCTGAGCGAGGCCCAACTCGCGGCCCGGGCGGAGATGTACGTCCGGTCGGCGACGGAAGCGTTCTCGAGGGCGACGGCGGTGACCGTGGGCCTGGACCCCAAGCGCCTGCCGGCCCACCCGGGCGACGGGAGCACGGCGTGCCTGAGCAACTGCCAGTGCATCTGGATCATCGAAGAGGTCCGGGGTGAGGACGGGGAGCTGCTGGGGTGGAACTGTACCTGGATGCTGGGGGCCGCGGACCACTGCGACGATTGCCTGGGGCGGGCCCGGGAATGGGCGCCGCTGTTTATCCCGGTGTGAGGTCGGCGTGAGGCTGGCGCGAGCAGGGTATCAGGAAAGGAGGCGACGAGCTATGGTTGTGACGAGGCAGGTCCGGCCCGTGATCCGGGAAGCAACCGAATACGATTTCGAGCGGCGGTTCCTGCACAGTTTCGAGATGCGGGACAACGGCCGCTACGTGGTGACGGTGCACAATGGCCGGGTGAGCCGCGTGGAGCGGGCCGAGACGGTGCTCTCGCCCCGGCAGTTGGGGAGCGCCGGCGAGGGCGACGAGGGGCGGGCTGGCAACACGGGCCGGGCCCAGGGCAAGCGGAAGAAGGTTGACAATGGCTGAGGGCCGTGGTATAATGAGCGTACAATCGAATGATTCCCCGGCCAGGCCGGGGGGTGAGAGACTGCCGGTCTCTTGTGCAGGATCCAATGAGGCGGCGTCTCGCGCGGTACAGATTATGGGCAACCATAACCGGTACGGCGCGGGATGTCGCTTTTTTGCGTTTCCGGGGGAGTGACATGTTTCAGGTCAATCTGGACGAGCTGGACAAATACCACGTGGTCGAGGTGGGCGAACAGCGCCTGTCGGCGTTCGACGAGCCGGGCGAGCAGCTGCGGATCCTGGAGGCGGACCTGGGGGAGGGCGTGGCCGGGCTGTTCGACCCGGAGGGCGAGAGCCTGGTGGCGTTTGTGTTCAACCCGACGATGTTCACCGAAGATGAGGCGCGGGCCTGGGTCGAGGAGCACCAGGTGGAGGCCGTCGCTGCGCTCGCGGCCGGCCAGGACGATGAGGCGCCTTCCTATCGCTCGAAGCTCATCGAGCTCCTGCGCGAGCACGTGTCGAAGGATCTGTTCCAGGAACTGGTGCGCAAGGCGCGGGCCTGGAAGGGCGGCAAGAGCCACGGCAAGGGCGCCGTCGCCGACGACGGCGACGAGGACGAGGACGACGAAAGCGACGACGGCGTCGCGGCCAGCGCGATGCACGTATTTCCCGGGAAATTGGCCGACGTGCCCGAGACCCAGGCACGGGCCTTGGTCTCGGAGGCCATGGCTGCGGGGGTGGTGCACGCCTGGGAGCTGATCTGGAAGGAGATCCTGCGGCCGGGCACGTTCTACAAATGGGACGGGACGCAGGTCGTCATCGACCCGGTCATGATCGACCAGCTTGACGAGTCCTTTCGTGCCGGCACGATGCGCAGCGTGAGTGTTACGGCCGAGGACCATTTCGACGAGACCAACGGGGTGGTGCCGGCGGAGGCGAACCGGGGATTCGTCGAGGTGTTGCACCGGAGCGGCGACGGGGGGTTGTTCGCAGGGCTGCGGATCACGGACTGGGAGACGTACGACCGGCTGATGCAGGGCAGCATCCAGGACGTGAGCGTTTACATCGTGGCGAATGTGGCACACCCGGACACGGGGGTGGTCTACCCCTGGGTGTTGCTGCACGTGCTGTTGACCAACATCCCCCTTGTGGGGGGGTTGAGGCCTTTTGGAGAGCTGGCGGCAAGCCAGCAGGACGGAACGCCGGTGACCTTTTACCGGCGACAAGACAACGGGCAGGAGGGACAGACTATGCCGGAAGGAGCAATCACGTTGAGCGCCGAGGAGGCGCAGCGGTGGCAGGCGTACCAGGCAGCGGGCTTGGAGCCGGCCGTCGTGCAGGAGTTTGCCGGGGTGGGGATGAGCGCCGATGAGGTGCGGGCGCTCGTGGCCGAGCGGCAGGCGACGCGGGCAAAGGCCCGGGGCCTGGAGTTGGACCGGATCCGCCTGGCGCTGGAGGGGCGCGGGGAGCACCCGGGGGTGACCCAGGTGGAGGGCCGGCGGCACTACCCGGTGGTCATCGAGGCCGCGCTGAGCGCGTTGCGGGAGCAGCCCGAAGGGTTGGGCCTGAGCGCGGATGGGGAGGGCCAGACGGGGCTGGATGCCGTGGTGCTGGCCATGATCAACGCCATTCCGGCGGAAGGGCGCCTGAGCGCCGAGCCGGGGCCCAAGGGCGACAAGGAGCCGGAGGCGGGCGAGCCGCCGGCAGCCAGCGACGATGGGCACATCGACGAGCTGGACCAGGCCATCGGGGGCCGGACCTATCGGGGCAAAAAGAAGGAATAGCCCCGGCCAGAGAACGAAAGACGAGGTGAACTATGGGACGCGTGCGGGTTTCGACGGATTACGAGACGATTGAGCCTCTCTGGACGGCGACAGGGATCGAGCGGGCGCAGAGTGTTGTGGTCAAGCGCACAACCATCACGCCCGACAGCGACGGCCGCTACGTCGTCAAGAAGGGCGAGCTCCTGGTCCAGATCACGGGCGAGGATGCGGTGGGGCCCTATGCTGCCGGGGCCACGGACGGCCGGCAGACGCCGGGCATTGGCCTGGTGTGGATTGCCACCGAGAGCATCGATCTGAGCGGCGTCGACTACCGGCCCATCTCGGGCTGGTACGGCTTCTGCGAGTTCAACGTGCAGGAGCTGACGCTGCACGACCTGGCCGTGGCAACACTGGCCAGCTACATGCCGACGTGCCTGTTCCGCGACAGCGGCGTTATCGCAACGCCGGCCTAGCGGGCGGGACAATCGAAGTGAGGTGAGAGAACATGGCTGACGAGATCTATATGGCACGGGATTTGCGCGACGTCGCCAAGCTGACGCGCATCGTCGAGCGCCGGGCCCAGGAGGATGCGGTCTACAACGTGCCCTTCTGCCCCATCGCGCTCACCAACAACTACGAGATCGAGGTCCGGATCCGGGATCTGGGCCCGGCAGTGCTGGGCCAGTTCAAGGCCATCAACGCCGTGACGCCGCTTCGCGTTCGGGCGCTGACCGCCGAACGCGTGTTCCTGGAGCTCGTGACCCTCTCGGAAAAGATGACCATCTACCCGAGTGACCTGCGGCTGCTGAACAGCCAGGACCCGGGCTTCCAGGCGGAGGGCGCGGCCAACATCGTCGACATGGCGGTGGACCTGCGGGCCGGCAACATCCAGCTCACGAAGTGGATGGCGTGGCAGATGGCCTGGGACTCGCTGACCATCAGCTACCCGGGCGGGCAGGCGATCGCCATCGATTTCGACCTGGACAACACCGACTCGGGCATGAATGCCAGCCACAAGGTGGATGTGTCGGCGGGCATCCCCTGGAGCGAGCCGGACGCGGACATCATGGCCAACGTCCAGACCTGGAAGGACATCATCGCCGACGACATGGGCCAGGCAGGCAGCATCCTCTACATCAACTCGATCATCTGGCGCTACTTCAAGGGCAACATCGCCATTCAGAAGTACGTGGGCACCGCGGCGGACCCGAAACGCCCGACCCTCCAGCAGGCCACCGAGGCCCTGGAGCTGGACGTTATCCGCATCTACGACGACCTGTACCTGTCGGCGGCCGGGAGCACGCGGACCAAGTTCCTGCCGGATACCCAGGTGCTGATGACGGCGCCGGACACGGTCAACGGCTCGCCCATCGCCGAGATGTTCGACGGGCCCTGCCCGATGCTGAGCCCGGACGGCAACCGCATCGATTGGGCGCCGAACCCCGGGGCGCGGGACGAGGTGTTCATCGACAAGGATGCCCTGACGGAGTTCGTGCGGGTGACCACCAGCCGGCTGCCGAACATGCACCTGCGGGAGGCGTTCGTGGCGGCCAAGATCGACGGCAACCCCTGGTCCTAGGCCAGGCCGCCGGCGAACCATTGACACCTTGGAGGTGAGACGTGAAGAAGCTCTCTTTGACGATGACGGGGCTTGCCATTCTGGCGGGCATCCTGATGGTGATGAGCGCGGCTGCGCCCAGCGGGGCGGCGCCCGCCATGCAGATCGCGACCGCGGTACCCCAGGCGCCTCAGCGGCTGGAGGTGTATGACGGCTCGAGCACGACCTATGACGCGACCGACGACCAGGCGGCTGCTGTGTTCAGCGATACGACGGCGCTATACGTGGCCAACGCGGAACGGTTCGAGGTGTTTGCCGGTGCCGACGTGAGCGGGACCAACTCTTCCATCCAGTTCTTTGTGTACGCCAGTGACTCGGTCCCGGACTATACGACCCTCGGCTCGGCCATGCCGGTGAGCGACACCTGGGAGGTGACGTTCTCGCCCTTCTCGCCCACGGACCCGCCGGAGGGACACGCACCGGCGGAGGGCAAGCTGATGGCTGACGACAGCGTCTATCTCAGCCTGGACCCGGCGTGGGGGCGGTACATGTGGGTGCGCTATCACATGGACATCGCGGGCAGCGACGTGATCACGCCCTACCTGGTGCTGTTGAGCAAGTAATGAGCCGGGGGGCGACCAGCTCCCCGGCTTGCGACAGAGGAGGTTACGCATGAAAAGCAAACTGAGCCTGGCTGCCCCGCTGGCAGCCTTGCTGCTCCTGCTGGCCGGCCTGGTGTATGCCCTGCCTGACCTGAGGGTGGTCACCGACACGCACCAGCACGAGCTGAAGAACGAGTTCAACCGGGAGCAGTATCGGGCGCTGGTGGACGCCTTCGACGACGTGGAGAACTGGTTCACGGACGGGACGCAGGATCTCAACGTCGTCGACGTGACGGCGGCCGGCACGGTCTCGGCGGAGCAGCTCACCAGCACCGACGATGCGACGGTGGCCGACGACCTCCTCGTGGAGGGCGATGGCGACGTGAATGGGACGTTGACGGCCACCACACTGACGGTGACGGGCACGGTCTCGGCGGAGCAGTTGACTTCCACGGACGACCTGCGCGTCGAGAACGACGCCCTGATCTTCGGCGCCGTGGACGTCGCCGGGAACCTCTCGGCGTCCGACATCACCGCCGTGGGGGACCTGACCGTGTGGCCGGATATGACCGGGGGAAACGCCGGGGCCAAGAATGAGATGATCGGCCTGCCGCGCATCACCTTCGTGGAATTGCTCACCGGCACCAACGGGACTACGGAGACGGCGGGGTATATCGACACCACGCCTACGGGCGAATGGGCGGAGGTGGACGCCGGTGGCAACATCACGGTCACGGCCGACACGACCATCTACCGGCACACGGCCAACAGCCTCAAGCTGGCCTTCACGGCCGTCATCACTGCCGAGGGGGTGGACGGCACCATCGCCCAGGACGACTTGAGCGGCAACGAGAGCCTTGGCTTCTGGATCTACAGCACCGAGGCGCTGACCGCCGGCGACTTTGTGGTCACGCTGGACGACACCGACGGGGAGGACCAGGGCTACGACGTCCCGGCCATGAGCGCCGAGGTCTGGACGTGGATCGAGCTGGACATCAGCGGCTGTGACGCCAACTGCAACACGGTGGACGGTGTGCAATTCCTGGCCACGGAGCAGGGGGCGGCCAGCCTGACGGCCGTCGACGTCTACCTGGACGGCATGTACAAATGGGACGCCGACGACGAGGAGGACCTGGGTCTGTCCATCGTGCAAGACGGCGTGATCAACGTCCTCACCATCCCTACGGCGGCGGGCACGGCCAACACGTGGGGCGTGGCCGTCGAGAACGTGGACTTTTTCGTCAACTACGCCGATGGGGCGGACGGCATCGTCTGGATTACGGATCAGAGCACCGTCCAGGCGCTGGCCTTTGTGGCCTACTAGACGGGGCGGGCATTCCCGGGGGAATGCTCGCCTCGTTCCCCCAAGGAGGAACAGGTGGCACCGATCATTCGAGACGTGAACGGCCGGGAGAGGTCCCTGGCCTGGGCGCATTCGATCTTTGGGAATTTCGGGTTCATGAAGGACCCGGAAGCCGAGTTCGAGCTGTACGAGGTGTGGTGCATGTGCGACCCGGGAGCCGGGCTGCCGATTGATGCGGACAAGTTGTTTGCCTGGAGTCCGCACGGGCCGAGCCCGCGCGCGTTTCCTTTCACGGAGCGGGAGGTACTCCGGAAGACGGCACAGGGGGGAGGCGAGCACGTGGACCCCGGGGCGGTGATCGTGGTTCGGGTCGAGGACGAGAACGGCAATCCGCTGGTGGGCATCGACGTGGCCCGCTGGTGGCCGGATCCCAAGCTGGAACGGTTGCCGGAGTGGCTGGCGACGTGGCAGGAGCAAGGGGTGTACGGCCCGACCAACGTGGCGGGCGATATCGGGTTTGGCATGGGCAAGGGTGACTTTTTCGACCCGAAGGCCAAAACAGGCGCGAGCCAGGTGTGGCCGCAGGATAGCGAGGGGCTGGCGGACATCGGGATGGTGGCCGGCACCCCGCACTGGACGCTGTGGCCGGTGTTCCGGAAGCGCAGTCACGTGGCACCGCCCATCCCGCCGGTGGACCCCGGCGTGGACGTGGCCGCGGCGCGGGCGAAGCTGGCCGAGATCCAGCGCGCGGCACTCGAGCTGCAAGCGATTCTGAACCCGTAGCGGGGCAGGGTGCATTCCTGGGGCATGCGGTCCGGGAATGCACCACGAGGAACAGGGGGAATCGATGGCCAACAAGACGGGCGGCCTGTGGGGAAAACTCATCAAATGGCTGGACATCTCCAGTGACCCGGTGGCTCCCGGAGCGGGCCGGCTGTTCGCGCCGGTGGTGAGCCTGTGGGAGGCGGCAACGCAACTCCCGGCGAGCTTGGGGCAGAAGACGAAGGCGGCATCGTTCCCGGTGACACTGGCCAGCGACGAGGATGCGCTGGCGGTGACGGCCTCGGGCACGGTGACGGCGGACCAGGGCGCGGCGGGGGCAACGGCCTGGCCGGTGAGCCTGGGCAGTGAGCAGGTCGAGAGCCTGGACGCCGGGCCGGCCTGGACCACGGTCCGGGGGGTGAGCGGGGAGCCTGTGACGTCGGCGGATATGAGCGGGGCGGCGGTGGCGGTCACGGATGCGCCGACAGAGGGCCAGAGCCTCGTCGTCGATGACCTGTACCTGAGCACCGAAGCGGATCTGTCGTTCACGCTGACGGAGGAGACCTCGGGGACGGTGATCCTGGGGCCGCTGTACATGGCGGCGAACAGCGCGCAGCAGATCACGCCCCGGGCGCGGCTGAAGCTCGACACGGCGGACAAGAAACTGATGTGCCAAACCAGCGCGGCGGGCGACGTGTCGGTGCTGGCGTTGGTCCACAGCGAGGCGTAGGGCGATGCCTGTTCCTGTTGCACCATTCGTGGCTGCGGTCCAACGAAAGGGGCAGAATGCCGCGCCCTTCGTACCGGCAAGTTTGGCCGGCCTGATACTTGACCTAGACTCTACGCTAGGCGTGTACCAGGACGCGGCGGGCACAACTCCGGCGGTGCTCGATACCGATCCGGTAGGACTGTGGCAGGACCAGAGCGGGCTAGGGCACCACGCAACGCAGACGACCGACAACGCACGGCCATTGCTCAAGCTGAACCAGATAAACGGCCACTCCGCGCTGCTCTTTGACGGTAGCAACGACTTCCTGACACTCGGCAATCCGGCGACCCTGCAAGTCGGGGCCGGCGACGTGGTGACGATCTTTGTCGTCTACGCATCCACGAACAACGCGGCCACGCAAACGCTGCTGGGCCAGAACAATGCCGCAGGCGCGATGCAATTGTATTTTGCGACGGCAGCGGCGGGCAACTCCATGCGCGGCGTTATCGTGCCTGGGCAATACGTGATGGAAACGCTCAACAACCTTTCGCTCGAGGGCACAACGACACCATTCAATGCCTGGGAGACGCTGTGCTATCGGCGCGTGGGCAGCGGGGCCAACACGCAGGACGTTTGGCGCAACGGCGTTCACATGTACGTCAAAACCGATGCCGACATATCCTTTACCGGGCACGGCGTGAAGGAAATTGGGCGACGGGCGTCGAATTCTAACCAGTTTGCAGGGCCAATGGCCCGGATGCTGATCTGGAATCGCGCCTTGACGCTGGACGAGGTAGACAGCGTAAACGACTATCTACTCAC
>Ga0265297_10007472_pt1 | contig 15131 bp, 16 predicted proteins | sample Munlanlwell13791_FD_192502 | JGI IMG/M metagenome (GOLD analysis project Ga0265297, IMG submission 192502) | Leachate microbial communities from a municipal landfill in Southern Ontario, Canada - Leachate well 137-91 | ecosystem: Engineered > Solid waste > Landfill > Unclassified | place... | reverse complement strand
GAAGTTGTATCTTAACGGAAAATTTGAAAACAGTATTTCCATATCTGCAGGCAACGGTCAGAACTACAATACGACCATGCCCTTTCTTATCGGTTCCTATCAGATAGACGGTTACTATTTCATCGGTTCGATCGATGATGCCAGAATTTTTTTCAGCGTATTGCCGACATCTCAAATAAAGGAACAATATTATGCCGGAATCAACAGCCTACTAACTAATAAAAATATTTCTGCCAAAGAGCATGTTCGATTATTAGCTAATAAATAAAAATATATGAAAAAGATATCGCTTTTTCTCATCGTTCTCTCTCTTTTCGCCTGTTCTTTCGTTTTTGCTGAAGGAACGGCAGATCTTAATACGACGGAAACTTTGAACGTCGCTTCCCCTACCGTCCTTCCGAATAGTCCCTTTTATCTCTTGAAAGAGATCGGTAGGAACATTCAGACGATCCTGACTGTCGATCCGGTCAAGAAAGCGGAACTGAAGCTGAAGTTCGCCAACGAAAAGCTGGCTGAAGCGGACAAGGTCGCCCAGTCCGGCGATGCGGAGGCGATTGATAAAGCCCTCGACAATTATGAGAAAGGGGTTGAAAACCTGAAGCAGTATGTCGAGGTTTTGAAGAAAGACAATCCGAACAACCAGAAGCTTCTTCAGGGATTAGCCGAGAACAGTGTCAACCATCAGCAGATATTGAATAAGATTGCCGAAACCGGAGTTAAGGAAAAAGCGGAGGCGATAAAGGAGAAAGCTGTCGGAGCGCTGGCCAACGGGACGCTTGATCTGGCTTCTCCTCAAAAAGCCAAAGAAGCAATCGAAAAAGCCGTCAACGACAACTCCGAAACGGTTTCGGAAAAAGCGGACATATTGAACAAGATAGTCGACAAGGTTCCCGATACAGCCAAGAAGGCTCTAATTCAAGTTCAGAACACGGTTATCAGCGACGGAATCACCAATGCTACCGGAGAGGAAAAGGCCAAGCTTGAACAGAGTCTGAACCAGCTAAAAGAAACCAACGCATATAAGGAATTGGTTGTCGAAGACGTAGCCGGCAAGATAGTTTCGGGCAACGAGATCTTAAAGGATTTGAATATTCCGGAAGCCGACTTGGCTAAGATAAAAGAATTCGCGCAGAACATAGTCAATAACGGAAACATAGATTATGGCCGAGCCATATCGGGGATAAACACATTGAATATTTCTACCGAGACCCAGAAGAAGATTACCCAATTGATAAGGGAGAATATTTCCGGAACCAAGGAAGCGGATGGAAACAGCAATACTTCGGCCGTGCCGATAGCCAAGTCGGGAGTAGCGACCCAGCCGGCAAATACCTCAACCAGTGTCGGTATGGCCAATCCCGCTTCAACCTTCTGCGTCAAGAACGGATATAAGCTGGAGATAAGGAAGAACGCAGACGGGAGCGAATATGGTGTCTGTATTTTCAGCGACGGGAAGGAATGCGACGAATGGAAGTTCTTCAGGAAAGAATGCGGGAAGGAGTATATAAAATAGTATGGAAAGATTCAAGCTCATCCCTTCGGTATATCTTATCGTTTTAAAGGAAGGAAAAATCCTCCTTTTGAGGAGGTTCAATACCGGATACGAGGACGGCAATTACGGTCTGGTCTCCGGCCATGCTGAAGAGAAAGAGACATTCCGCGAAGCATTATCGAGAGAAGTGTTTGAAGAGGCCGGGATAGAGACACAACCATTGGATTTGAATCTGGTTTTGACCATGCACCGACAATGTGGAGACCATGAGAGGGTTGATTTCTTCTTTACGGCAAACGCCTGGAAAGGAGAAGTCAGGAATGCGGAGCCGCAGAAATGCGACGATTTGGATTGGTTTCCGATAGACAATCTTCCCGAAAATACTATTCCCTATATAAAAAAGGCCATCGAATCTTATTTCGACGGCATAAGCTACTGCGAGTTCGGCTGGGACGGATCGTGCAAGAGATAAAAAAAGAGTTCAGACGCTCATCACTATTTTTAGCGACGGGTTGAACCCCTCCGGGACATCCGCTGTTTTGGTTAGCGTAACGTTCCAGTTTTCGTCAATACCATACACATACATTGACTTTAGCCGTTGCTGGAAGTTTGATCCTCTTTCGAGTATCATAACCTCTTCCGGTGTCAGACTGTACTCAAGGGTCAATCCTTTTTTCCATAAAGGAATTGATCCGGACATCGGGACGACATATATTTTTTCAATACTGAGATGTGATCCCTTTTCGTACCACTGGCCATATTGGTCAATACCAATAGCTCCGTTAGGGACATGGGAACTTACCAGGACAAACAGTAGTACGAAACCGGTAATTGCCGCTACCAGACTACAGAGGGTGTATAGTTTTTTCCTCTCCAATGAAAAGGCGATTGCCAACATTATTCCAAAAAGAAACGACACCGCTCCTACTATCATCAACAGGTCTTCCAGCCATAATGGTAATGCTTCATAGATCATATTATGTGCTCCTCCAAGCTTTTGCTTGTTTTTTAATCCATAACATATATTTATTGTTAGGTCAAACGGTTGAATCTCCACTCTTTATATTGTAGTATGGCTGTATGAAATACCACATTACCACCTTCGGCTGCCAGATGAACCGTTCCGATTCGGAAAGAATAGCTTCGGTTCTGGAAGGCATGGGATACGAGGAAACCCTCGATTTGAAAGGAGCCGATTTAGCCGTGGTCAATATGTGTTCCGTGAGGCAATCGGCGGTTGATCGAGTTTACGGTCTTTCCCCCCTGTTTATAGCCCTCAAAACGAAGAATAAGGCCTTTAGAGCGGTTTTAACCGGGTGCATTTTGAAGCCGGAAAGGGCCAAATTGGCCTCGGTTTTCGACTTTATCCTCGATAAGGAAGATATGGTAAACTGGCCATTGATCCTTAAGGGAAAGAACCCTAAAAAGAAAAAGGACTACTTGAAGATAGTCCCCAAATACGGCAACGGCATCCAGGCTTTCGTTCCCATCTCGAACGGCTGCGATAATTTCTGTACCTATTGCGCCGTCCCGTACACACGGGGCCGGCTGGTCTCCAGGAGCCATAAAGATATCGTCTCAGAGGTGATGGGTCTGGTCAGAAAAGGATACAAGGAAATCTGGCTCCTAGGAGAGAACGTCAATTCATACAAATCAGGGAGTTTCAATTTTTCAAAGCTGATAAAAGAGATAGATCAGATCGAGGGAAAGTTCTGGCTGAGGTTCACCAGCCCCCATCCCAAGGATTTTTCGGACGAGCTGATAGGGACGCTTAAAGAAAGCAGGCACTTCGCCCCGTACATCAACCTTCCCGCCCAGTCCGGAGACGATTTCGTCTTGAGGAAGATGAACCGACCGTACACCAGAGAGAAATACCTTTCTCTCATACGAAAGATAAAGAAGGCATTCAAGGACGAGATAGCTGTTTCGACAGACATCATCGTCGGATTTCCCGGCGAAACGAAAGAGCGCTTCAAGAATACCGAAAAGCTTATGAAAGAAGTCGGTTTCGACATGGCGTATATCGCCGAATACTCTCCCCGCCCCCAGTCCTTTGCCTGCGAAAAGATGGAAGATGACATTTCTTTAAAGGAAAAGAAGAGGAGAAGCAAGGTTCTGACCCAAATACTGAAAAAGTCCGCTTTCAAGAACAATAAGGAGATGCTGAACAAGGAAACGGAAGTTCTGGTCCTTTCCAAAGAAGGCAAATATTACGATGGCAGAACTTTCAACAACAAGCCCGTCAGGTTCGAATCAAAAGACGACCTTCTGGGGAAATTCGTCAGATTGAGGATAACTAAAGTTTCTCCCTGGAACCTGGAAGGACAACCGGTCAAACCGAAACTGCTCGTGGTCCTGGGTCCGACCGCTTCGGGCAAGACCGACCTGGCTTTGTTCCTTGAGAAGGAATTCAACGGAGAGCTTGTTTCGGCCGATTCGAGGATGATATACAAAGGCATGGATATAGGGACGAACAAGCCCAAGGAGTTCCATCACATGATCGATATAGTTTCTCCCGATCAGGAATTCAGCGTTGCTTTGTATAAGAAAATGGCTTTGGAAAAGATAGAAGAGATAATAGAAAAAGGAAAGCTTCCCATATTGGTCGGAGGAACAGGATTGTATATAAGATCGATAGTCGAGAATCTCGACTTCCCCTCCATAAAAGCCGACAATAAACTGAGGAAAGAATTGGAGAAGAAGACAGCGGAAGAGCTCTTTAAGATGTATAAGAAGTTGGATAAGAAAGGGGCGCAGATAATAGACAAGAACAACAAAAGGAGGCTGGTAAGGGCGATAGAGGTATCTCTTTTGACCAATGAACCATTCTTCAAAGAGAGAAAAGGAGAACCTTTGTTCGATATCCTTGAGATAGGGATCAAGGTCAATAAGAAAGAACTTAAAGAAAGGATAGATAGGAGGGTTGATTTGATGTTCAGGCAGGGTCTGGAAAAGGAAGTCAGGAAGCTTTCGAAGAAATACGGATTCAAGATATCTCCCATGCAGACCATCGGCTACCAGGAATGGCAGGATTATTTCAATGGAGCTATGTCAAAAGACGAAGTCAAGGAAAAGATAAAGGCGAACACTTTCAAGTTCGCCAAAAGACAGATGACCTGGTTCAAGAAGGATAAGAATATCAGGTGGATTTGATTTTTTAGAATTCTTCCAGAACTCCGCACATCAGCGTGCCCGGACCGACATGAGATCCTATGAATATTCCCGTCATACTCACGAATTCTATCTTCACCTGCGATGGGTATTTGTTTTCAAAAAGAGATTTCAATTTTTCAGCACCTGAAACATTGTCGGCATGACTGATGGCGACCTTAAACCCCTTCCCTTCCGATAGGGATTTTTTGTATGTGTCTTCAAACTGCTTGAACAGCGCTTCGGAAATATCTTTGGCATTCATCCTCAGATTGGCCGGCTTTACCACTCCTTCCTTCATGTGCAGTATCGGCCTCATCCCTATCTTCTGCATCTGCGTCAAGACAGCGGCTAGAACGTGTCCAATCCTTCCTCCGGCTTCCATCTGATCCGGGTTTTCGGTCATGCCGTAAAAATAGGTCTTGGGGACGTATGATTCGATCTCTTTGACCATCTTTTCAATATCTTTTTCCTTTTTGGACAATTCCACGGCCTTGATGGCCAGCAAGCTTTCAGCGGCATCGATATTGTTTGAATCTATGATATATATCCTTTTCTGGACCTCTTCGGGAAAGAATTTTCTGGTCTGGAGGGCGGCATTGTATGTTCCCGATATCTTCGAGCTTATCGTAATGCAAATCAGATGGTCATTTTCCTTCAAGGCATCCTCGAAATATTTCTTGAACGTTCCGATCGATGGTTGCGATGTTTTGGGCAGGGTCTTTATCCCCTTCTTCAAGGCATCCTTCATCTTTTGGTAGATGTTTTCCCCGACCAGACTTTCGCTTTCTGGCCAGTTCAAAGGAGAAATTATGGGAACGATCCCATAGCCATTGGCGGCCTCTTCGCTGATGGAGGCGAAATTGCAGACTAATACAGCTATCTTCATAATTCTAATCGTTTATTTTGTCTTTAGGTTCGGAAGGACCTTTAATAACCAGGAGAGAAGTTCCTTTTTCAACTTTTTTCAATTCGGTAATCGTGCCCGGACTAAGAAAAAAGAAATCGCCTTCTTTGAAATCAAATATTTCGCTCCCTATCTTTTCAGTTATCCCTCCCTTGAGGATAATCGTCATTTCATCTATCAAATCGTGATGGTGTCTGTTTCCGATATGTTTTTCCAGCTCATCGTAGTCCATATGTCCAACCTCGATCTTTTCGGAAAAGACTGGAGCGCCGTCAAAAGATCCGCAGAGATATCCCCTGGTCGCCTTGAACTTAGGATCGTATATTGAACCGGTCAAAATCATGCTATTTTTCCAGCTCTTTCTTTAATAATTCGGCGACCGATTTTGGGTTGGCTTTTCCCTTCGAAGCAGCCATTGTCTGACCCACTAAAAAGGTGAATGAGTTTTGTTTTCCCTTTTTGTAGTCTTCGACCGCTTTGGGATTGTCTTTCAAGACATCTTTGATTATATTTTCGATCTCTCCGCTGTCACTTATCTGCTTCAACCCCTGCTTCTCGACTATGTCAGAAGGGTCTCCTTTGGTCTTGTACATTTCCGAAAGGACGATCTTGGCAATCTTGCTCGACATCTCTCCTTCTGAAATCATGCAGATGAACTCGGCGAAGTTCTCGGCCGTTATCTTCTCTTCCAGGTTTCCCGAGAAATTGTCCTCCTTTATCATCGCCTGCAGATCCGTCATTATGTAGTTCGAACAGAGTTTTGTCGCGGTAGAACAGCTTGTTTCCGCCTTCCTGTCGTTAAGCCAGGAAGCGAGTTCCGAAACGACCCTCTCGAAATAATTGGCGACGTCCGGATTCTTGATGTAGAAATCGGCGGACTTGTCGTCCAAGCAGTACTCTTCTTTGAACCTGTTCCTCTTTTCTTCGGGAAGCTCGGGAAGTTTTGCCATAATTTTGCTTATTTTATCTTTTGATATGTTCAAAGGAGGCAAATCGGGTTCTGGGAAATACCGGTACTCGAAAGCGTCCTCTTTGCTCCTTTGTTCCATGGTTATCTGCTTGGTGTCGTGCCAGCCCCTGGTCTCCTGAACCACCTTCTTCCCTTCTTCCAATAGTTCAGTCTGTCTTTTAATCTCGAATTCGATCGACTTCTCTACCACCCTGAATGAATTGAGGTTCTTAATCTCCACCTTTGTCCCTAGCTTGTCGGTGTCGCTCAAAGAAATATTGACTTCGCACCTCATCTGGCCTTTTTCCATGTCGGCGTCGGAAACTCCGGCGTACCTTAAAATCAATTGCAGTTCCTGGGCGAATTTCTTGGCTTCTTCAGCCGAGTTCATGTCCGGCTCGGTCACCAATTCCATCAAAGGAACTCCGGCTCTGTTGAAATCAACCAGACTCGAACCGTCCGGAGAATGGTATAGCCTTCCCGTGTCTTCTTCCATGTGAACCCTGTTGATCCTTATCCTTTTCGTCTCCCCGCTGTCTAATTTGATGTCCAGATATCCGTTCTTGCACAAAGGCAAATCGTATTGTGATATCTGGTAGCCCTTGGGCAAATCGGGATAGAAATAGCTCTTCCTGTCGAATTTGGAGTGTTCCTGGACTTCGCATTTTAAAGCCAGCCCGGTCAAAATGATGTTATCTATGGCTGCTTCATTTATCGTGGGCAGCGTTCCGGGATGGCCCATGCAGATCGGGCAGACATTCTTATTGGGCGTCTTTTCATCGGGGTCGTTAAGACAGGAACAGAACATCTTTGATCTGGTCTTCGATTCGAAGTGTATTTCCAGCCCTATCGTCGGTTTGAGCATTTTATTTCTTTAATTCTTTCATTATAGAAACTCCGTGGGACGATCCGATAATGTCGGCTCCCGCTTTTATCATCTCCTTTATATCCTTCAGAGTCTTGATGTTTCCCGAGGCCTTGATCAAAAGTCCCGGAGCGTTCTTCCTCATTATCTTCAGATGCCTTGCCTTTTCGGGGATCTCCCTGTTTTCCAGAGGATCCTTGTCTGTGGCCGTCTTGACGCAAATCGCCCCGGCTTTCTTGACTATCGAAGAAACCTTGGCTACTTCCTCGTCGGTGAGCATGCCCGAAGCTATTATAACTTTGGTGTCGTGCAGCCTGCAGACGTCTTTTAGGTCCCTTTCAACCCTATCCCATCTTTCGTGCTTCACATCAACGACATTAACTACGATATCCAAATCGTCAGCACCGTCCGCAACGGCTTTTTTCGCGATCTTCATCCTTGACTGATGAGAACTGTCTCCGATAGGATCGTCGATCAAGACGACCGTTTTTATCCCGGTTCCCTTCAACAACGAAGAAATCAGCTTGACCCATTTGGGCCTAACGCATACTCCCCGGAATTCATATTCTTTGGCTTCATTGGCCGTCTTTATAATATCTTCCTTCTTCGCGTCTTTCCTTATATTAGTGTGGTCGATGTATTGGTTTATCTTCATATTCCTAATTTTTCATTTAATACTTTTTTGATTTCTTCGAATACTTCTTCTTTAGATCTTTCCGCATCAATCGTTACCCATTCGCAAAAAACGTTTTCTGCGGCTACCTTGTCGAATCCTTGGACCACCGCATCTTGGAAATTCCTATCTTCTTCGTGCCTGTCCAAGTTTCCCGGTTTTTCCTTTGATTTTCTCTCAAGAGATGTTTCCCCCGATATCCTCAGATAAATACAGATATCCGGCTTGGGCAGATTGAATAGATTGGCCAGCTTCAATAATTTTTCCAGGGAACTTCCCTTGAAAGCCTGGTAAACGATTGTGGTTGTGAAGTATCTGTCCGTTATGACCATTTTACCATTTTCCCTGTATTTTTCCACCAATTCCCTGTCCTTCATGAAGTCGGAGAAATACAGGAGAGCCTGGACGTCCGGGCTGAATTCGTGCTTCTTGTGGAGCCACTGGTCTATCAGGTCGCCTATCGGAGTTCCGTATTCCGGATAGTGCTTGTTCAAAACTTCATACTTTTGGGATAAAAAATCAGACAACAACTTTGTCTGAGTTCCTTTCCCGCTTCCGTCAACTCCTTCTATTACGATAAACTTCCCTTTTGTTTCCATTTTTAATCAAATTAAGATTGTTCCAGCTTGCTCTCCTGCGGATGCTTGGCATCCACGTATTTGGCGTTCTTTTTCAGATAGTACGGATTGGTGGTCGGAGAAGACAGTGGCTCGAAGACCAGTTGGCAAACCCTTGTTCCGGGGTAAAGGAGGACGGGAATCATGCCGATGTTCTCCATTTCTAAAACTATCTTTCCCTTGAATCCCGGGTCGATGTGCCCGGCTGTAGAGTGGACCACTATGCCCAGCCTTCCCAGAGAAGACCTGCCGTCGATCCTCGCGGCAACGTCAGCGGGAAGGAATATTTCTTCGGTCGTAACGCCTAAGACGAATTCTCCGGGATGGAAGACGAAGGCTTCCCCCTCCGGAATCTTTATCGCTTTGGTCATGCCGTCGAGACCGTCCTTGCTCCTCGTATCTATGAATGCTTTCTTGGTGTGCTCGAATACGGCGAACTCATCGCCCAATCGCAAATCCAAAGAAGCCGAACCCAATTGTTCTTCGAGGTTCGGTTTCGGAGTGATCTGGATCTTGTTTTCGTCAATCAGTTTTTTGATGTCCCGATCGGATAAAATCATGGAAGATTTTAATCAACGACTTCTATGCCTAGAGACCTGGCAGTGCCTTCGAGAGTCCTCATGGCCTGTCCCATGTCCTTGGTGTTCATGTCCTGCATCTTCTGCTTGGCCACTTCTTCGAGCTTGGCCCTGGTGATCTTGCCTACCTTCTTCTTGTTGGGCTCTCCCGATCCTTTCTCAACCGAGATGGCTGCCTTGATCAACTGGGCGGCCGGAGGCTGCTTCAAAATCATGGAGAAAGTCCTGTCTTCGTATACGGTGATATCTACCGGTATTTTGAAATTGCCCTTGTCCTTGGTTGCGTCGTTGAACTTGGTGCAGAACTCACCGATGTTCACTCCCTGGGAGGCCAAAGCCGGACCTACGGGAGGAGCGGGATTAGCCTTTCCGGCTTGAATGTGCAGTTTTACTATCGCTTTTATCTTCTTTGCCATATTAAATCTTCTTTATTTGTAATGAATCGAGTTCGAGCGGGGTGTCCCTGCCGAACATGTTTATCAGAACCTTGACCTTTCCTTTCTCCTTGTCCATTCCGGAAACCTTTCCGTCGGAATCCTTGAACGGTCCGTCGACGATCTTGACCGCGTCTCCTTTCTTGAAGTCCATTTTGTACTTGGGCTCTTCGGTGTCGGTCCTCTTCTTCAAGGACAGCATCTCTTCCAAAGAAACCGGCAAAGGAACCGTTCCCGAACCGACGAAGCCGGTCACATTGGGGGTGTTTCTGACGACATACCAGGAATCGTCCGTAACGATCATCTCCACCAGTACGTATCCCGGGTATATCTTCTCCTCGACGGTCTTCTTCTTTCCGTTCCTTATCTTAATCTTCTTCTCCTTCGGGACCATGACGTTGAAAATCTTGTCTTCCATGCCCAAGGACTCGATCCTCTGCTTAAGGCTCTTAGCTACCGCGTCCTCGTACCCCGAATAGGTGTGCAGGACGTACCACCTCCTCTCGTTTGTTACTTGTTGTTTTGACATGTTTAGAAAATAACGAATTTTTCCATCAGGTACAGATACAATATGTCGAAAAGGCCCAAAAATGCGGCAACGACTACGCAGATGCCGATGACCGTGAGCGTGTATTTCAGCGTTTCTTTCCTTGTGGGCCAGGTTATCTTCTTCATTTCAGACCAAGCACCGCCAAAGAAATTGGACATTTTATTCTCAGATTTCATATACCGATAGATTACCAAAAAGAGGTCCAAATGTCAACAAAAATGAATTTGACTACCGCTTGGTGGGTAGTCAAAAATTAAATGATGGTTAGCCTTCTGTTGTTGTCCACAGTCCAAACAATTGTCTGGCCCGGTTGAACCTTTTTAAGATCTTCTCCGAAGACCTCCAGCAGGATTGGCTCTTCACGCTCGTCTTTTATGACGAGATAGTGTCCATGGCCTCCACGGAAGCTGCTGAGCACCGTGTATCTCTTGTCCAGTTCCATTACTCCTACTAACGCGGGGTGTCCCTTGGCGCTCTCTTCTCCTTTCTTGGATCCGGCATAATGCGCATCGTTGTGAATCAGGAGCATGATCAGGGGTATGCCGAACATAAAGATGATTGGCGTGAATGCGACGGCCGGCGCGAACCAGAACAAAAACATTCCAATGACAGCAACGATTGCGATAGCAATCTGCCACTTGTTTAAATAAGTCAACATTGTCAAGTTCCTCCTTTTGGCTTGACAATAAACTAAAATAGATTAAATGTCAAGATTGCGTACGTTCTTGGCCGAGGTCTGGATGAACCTCTTTCTCGGAGCGACTTCCTTACCCATAAGCATGTCGAAAGTCCTGTCCGCCTCGATGGCGTCTTCTATTGTCACCCTCAGCAATACTCTCCTCTCCGGGTCCATGGTGGTTTCCCACAGCTGTTCCGGATTCATTTCTCCCAAACCTTTATATCTCTGAATAGAGAACTTGGTGTTGTCTTTCATTCCCTTCAAGGCAAATTCCTTGTCTTCGTCGGAATAAACATATTTTGCTTCCTTCCCTATCTGGATTTTGTACAAAGGCGGCTGAGCCAGATACAGGTATCCTCTTTCTATGATCGGCCTGAAGTGCCTGAAGAACAAAGTCATTAACAGTGTCTTGATGTGGTTTCCGTCAGAGTCGGCATCACACATGATGATTATCCTGTGGTAGCGGAGCTTCTCGATGTCGAAATCATCGGCTATGGCCGTTCCCAAGGCAATGATCAAGTTCTTCACTTCTTCCGAAGAAAGCATCTTGTCCAACCTTACCCTTTCTATGTTCAAAATCTTTCCTCTTAAAGGCAATATGGCCTGGAATTTTCTGTTCCTCGCCTGTCTTGACGAACCTCCGGCCGATTCTCCCTCGACAATGTATATTTCTGATTCTTCGGGAGTCCTTGAAGTACAGTCGGACAGTTTTCCCGGCAAGGACAATCCGTCCAGAACGCCTTTCCTTAAGACGGTTTCCTTGGCCGCCTTGGCCGCCTTCCTCGCTTTGTATGAAAGAACCGCCTTCTCTATGATTATCTTCGAGTCTTGGGGATATCTTTCAAGGTAGTCCTGGAGAGCCTCTCCGACGACGGCTTCGGTCGCCGTTCTCGCTTCGGGATTACCCAGCTTGGATTTGGTCTGGCCTTCAAACTGGGGTTCTCTTATTTTAACTGAAACAACGGCAGTCAATCCTTCTCTGATGTCGTCTCCGGATAGATTCGGCTCGGATTCTTTAAGGAATCCCCCTTTCCTCGCGTAGTCGTTGATCAGTCTGGTTAGAGCGGCTCTGAATCCGGTCAGATGCATTCCTCCTTCGACCGTGAAGATGTTGTTGGTGAAGCTCTCTTCCGTTATCTCGTAATCATCGGAATACTGGAAAGAGGCCTCGACTGACACTCCTTCTTTTTCTCCCGAGCCGTAGAAGGGGTTCATGTGGACCACTTTCGATCCCTTGTTCATGTATTTCAAATACGAAACGATACCTCCTTCGAAATAGAAGTGGTATTCGAACAGATCGTTTTTGTCCCTCTCGTCGTAGAAATCGATGCGGATGCCTTTGGTCAGATAGGCCTGCTGCCTGAAGTGGGAAATCAATTTGTTCCTGTCGAAGATGATCTCCTTGAATATCTCGGGATCAGCTTCGAATATCTGGGTCGTTCCCTTCTGCCTGCATTCCCCTATCTTCTTGACCGGAGCTTGGGGTTTGCCCTGTTTGTATTCCTGGGCGTATTTTTTTCCTTCCCTGCACACTTCCGTCCTCATGTATTTGGATAAGGCGCAGACAACGGAAACACCGACTCCGTGGAGTCCTCCGGAAATCTTGTATGCGTCTCCGCCGAATTTTCCTCCGGCATGGAGGGTAGTCATGATCGTTTCCAGAGCTGATTTCTTCGTTTTTGCGTGGATATCAACCGGAATTCCTCGGCCGTTGTCGGTCACTTTGACCTGGTTGCCCGGCAGAAGAAACACCTCTATCTTATTGCAGTATCCTCCCAATGCTTCGTCCAAGGCGTTGTCCACCACCTCGTATATCAAATGATGCAAACCCTGGGGTCCGGTCGATCCGATATACATGCCCGGCCTCTTCCTCACAGGATCAAGGCCTTCGAGAACGAATATGTCTTTAGCGCTATATGAACTTTCTTTTTCTTTTGCCATATGTTTATTTTCTTTCTTCCCAGTTAATGGTTTGTCTTAATTTATTCAATAGGTCGGATACCATTCCGTCAATCGTCTTTGCATCAAGCGTCTTTTCGTCCGACTGATAGGTCAGATGGAATGAGACGCTTTTCTTATCAGAAGGAATTCCTTTTCCTTTATACACGTCGAAGACCTCCACCGATTTCAAAAGGTTGTTGCTGTCTTTTATGGCTTCGGCCACATCCTCAACCTTGATCTCCTCGGGTACTGTCCCGGAAATGTCCCTCAAAGCGGGAGGATGATACGATATCTGCCTGTATTCCCTATTCTCGGAGCAGTATTTCTGCAGCTGGTCGAAATCAATTTCGAAGAATACCGCATCATCGATCATTAGAACATCAATCAGGTCGGAAGAAAGATGGCCGACATATCCGACCGTCTTACCCTCTATCTTTATCTCCGCAGTTTTCTTAGTGTGCCAAATTCCGTTATTTGCAACAGAAGAGAAAGAAACCTTCTCCAGTCCCAGCTTATCGAACAGTTCATTCAGGGCACCCTTGGCCGAAGCGAAGCTTCCGCCCAGGACCGCTCCAGACAGAACCATCTTCTCTTCGGGAGAAAATACTTTTCCCAATTCGAAAACCTTCAATTCCTTGAAGAATTTGGAATTTTCCTTCACTATCTTAGCCATCTGGGGGATGGTCGTCGTCCTCAAGTATTTGTAGTAATTGCTGACAGGATTCTTTATCTCCATCCCTTTCAGATCAAAAATCGCCTCTTCTTCGTCTCCGATGAAAGAATAATTGTATGCTTCGTTGAAGCCGAGTTCTTTCATATAATCCTTAGCCCTGTTCTGCCAGAAGATATCATCGTTCCTTAAAGCCGGTTCGGAGAAGCAAGGAAGATCCAAGGGAACCTTATCGTATCCGTATACCCTTCCTATCTCTTCGATTACGCCTTCGGGTATGATCACGTCCTGTCTGAAAGTGGGAACCTTAACGGTCAGGTTTTCTCCCGTGACCTTAACTCCGAATCCCAGCTTGTTTAATATCTTCACCATTTCCGTCTTGGGAATATCTACTCCGATCAATCTTGTGACATCAGACGCTTTCAATCTTATCGTCCAGGGCTTTAATTTCTCTTTGTACGCATCGATCTTTCCCGAAACTATCTTGGCTCCGCTCAGATCGGCGATCAGGGCGGCAACCATGTCGATGGCCTCTTCGGTCAGATTCGGATCTATGTTGTTTTCGAACCTGATCGAAGCGTCCGTCCTCAGATTCAATTTCCTGGCCGTCTGGGAAATGAGCTTGTGGTTGAAATTGGCTGATTCCAAAACAATCGTTTCCGTCTTTTCCGTTATTTCGGCGCTCTTTCCTCCTTTTATCCCAGCCAAAGCCAAGGCCTTCTTCGAGTCGGCGATCAATAGAGTATTTTCGTCCAAAACGTATTCCTTGTCGCTCAAAGTCAGAAGCTTTTCTCCTTTTCTGGCCTTCCTGACGATAATCTCTTTTCCCGTCTTCTCGTAGTCGAACGCATGGAGGGGTTGGCTGGTCTCAAGCATGATGTAGTTCGTGGCATCAACCACGTTGTTTATCGAATTCTGGCCACAGGCCTCAAGGCGGTCTTTGAGCCACTTGGGCGAAGGCTTTACCTTCACATTAGTCAAAACCCTTGCCGTGTATCTCAGGCAATCCTTGCTTTCTACGTTGACCGAAAGATAATCTTTGATCTTTTCTTTGCTCTCTTTCAGCTTAAAAGAAGGAACAATCATCTTTTTATCCAAAAGTACCGACAGCTCCCTCGCTATCCCCAGATGGGACAAGCAGTCTCCGGCCCTGTCCGGTAACACGTCTATGTTCAAAACATAGTCGCTTCCTTTCTTTTCAACAGATTCAACTTCAAAAGAATGCATAGTCAAAATCTCGGCCAGTTTTTCCGGCTTGGGCAGAGGACTTTTGAAATATGATTGTAGCCAGTTATAAGATACGGTCATTTTAGAATTGCTTTAAGAATTTAAGATTTCCCGAATGGAATAATCGAATATCATTGATCTTGTATTTCATCATCGTCGGCCTGTCTATGCCCATGCCGAAAGCGAACCCTTTATATTTCTTGGGGTCTAATCCTCCGTTCCTGATCACATTGGGATGGACCATTCCTGCTCCCAATATCTCCACCCAGCCCGTCCTCTTGCAAGCCGAGCATCCTTTGCCTCCGCAGACTTCGCATCGCATATCCACCTCAAATCCAGGTTCGACGAAAGGAAAATAGCTGGGCCTCAGCCTTATCTCAACTTTCCTCTTGAAGAACA
>Ga0265297_10007471_pt1 | contig 15133 bp, 11 predicted proteins | sample Munlanlwell13791_FD_192502 | JGI IMG/M metagenome (GOLD analysis project Ga0265297, IMG submission 192502) | Leachate microbial communities from a municipal landfill in Southern Ontario, Canada - Leachate well 137-91 | ecosystem: Engineered > Solid waste > Landfill > Unclassified | place... | reverse complement strand
GGAAGCGTAGCGGAACCTTCGATACGGCAAACGTAGCGGCATCTTGTAGTGCCTGAGTCTGCCCCTCCGGGTCCGTCACGCTCTCGGCGTCAAGGAATCGCTTGCGGATCTCGCGCAATACTGCATCGTCAACCTTCGCGCCTTTCGCTTCGGCAAACTTCTTGAACACCCGGAAGCTGAGTTCGGCCCTGCCCTGCGGCGTGCTGGTCAGGAGTTCGCGCCAGGCTCGCAACACCGTACCGGCTTGTGTCGGGTTGTCCGCTATCTCATCAAACACAGCCGTCGCGTCCATGCCTTTTTCCGACAGGCTGTTGAGTAGCCCAATGTACTTGGAGGTCTTGCCGTAAGGGTCAGCATCCTTCTGGGCGGCATCAAGTGCCGCGATGGGGTCGGCATCGGCCTGCGTCTTGGCGTCCGTCACCATCTGCTTGAGGGGCGTATTCTCCGCAAAAGCCCGGCCACTCATGCGAAGCGCGTGCGCCTCATCCGTTAGGCGGTCGCCCTCTGCCGCTCGCGTCACGGTGCGGCGTTCATGGTAGCCCTCTTGAGGTTCAATCTTGTTGTCGGATGCGTATTTGCGGTACGCAGAGTCCAGCGCCTTGCCCAAGCTACGCTTCTGTGTGAGTTGCCCTTGCGCGTAAGTCGCATATTTGAGAATGTCGTCTACGTACTCGCGGATATCTTCGCCAAACTCGCGGACTAGCCGTTCCGTAGCTTCGGCCAACTGAATGCCGCGATACTTGGATTCAGACAGCAGCCAGTCGCCAGCGGCCCGGACAAGGCGAGCACGTTCCTTTGCCACGGTAGCGGGATCGGACACGGCCTGTCGTTGCTTCCCGACGATCACGTCCGACAGAGCGCCCTTGAGTTCTTCGCGGGCCGACTCAGCGCGGGTACGGGCTTCCTCTTTGGCTTTGGCGATCTTGGTCGCCACCGTCGCATTACTGCCGCTCTTATCCGCCCCGACATCATCGGCCTGCCGGTTCAGTTCAGCACGCGGGTCTTTCGGGTTCCGCGTTTTGGCCTCTTCCAGTACGGTATCGGCCAGTGGTTTCGGTTTCGGCTGTACTACGGTGCCGTCACCTTCGACTAAAGTGTACCCTTTCTTGCCCCGGACCAGCCACTCGACCTTTGTGAAGGGACCGGCATCCTTGAAGGAATCGGCGTCGGCGAGTCCTACAGTTGCCTGTTTGCCGTCCGGTAATGTCACGCGGACGAAGGTAGCGCCCTTCGGGGGCTTCACGCGCTGACCGGCAGCGAGGGCGTCGAGAACTGTGACGGGGGCTTTGTCAATGGTGGATTGCGGTGCAACAGGCGCGGTGACAGGCTCTCCGCCACGGCTCATCACCGCAGGGGTCTTCCCGGCCTCCGGTGCCGGAGTCGCGCCCTGTGCCGGTACAGCCTGCCCCGCGCCTTTGAGAACAAATGTAGCAGGGGCGGTCGCTGCTTCCGCCCCGCGCCCTTTCGCCAAAGCTACCGGGGTGGACTCTTGTGATGTTATAGTTTCGCCTTCGTACAATGTCGAGGTAGTCCATGTCCCATTGGGTAAAGCTCGATGAATAGTTGGCATGGTCGTTCCATCGGGACTTTCCCAGTCCTCGGGAGAACGGTACGCCTGATAGGAAGTCCCATCTGGACGCCGGATTGTTACTGGCAGCCCTTCGGGTTTCAAAGTGGCAGGGGCGGCTTTTGTAACGGTGGGTTCTGTGGTCCCTACCGCCGCCCCTTTGGCCGTGGCCTGCGGGACAGGCGCTACGGGTTCAGATTTGGTTGCGGGCGTCGGAATCGAACCGACCTGCGTTGGGTATGAGCCAACTGACTCACCAGCCGTCTCGCCCGCTGTGCTTTCAAGTTGCTTGTATGCCGCCCTGTCCGCGTCCAATTGCTCCCGTATCTCAGCCGGGATGTCGCCGCCGAATTTGTCCGTGACGGACTTACGCAACAGCGCCTTGACGGTCGCGGCATCCTGCCCACCCTTGAGCGTGGAAGCTGCACCCGCCACGGATGAGAGCAGTTGCGGTATTTCAGTTCCGATGAACCACTGCATGAAGGACTGATCTTTGAACCGCTTGCGCCAAAGCGCATCGGAAGCCAAGTCAACGGCGAAGTCGCTTATGACTTGAGCGGCAGCATTACGCCAGCGCCCCGGCACTTTGGTGGCCACGCCACTCGATATCATAGCGGACAGGACGTTCTGCGCGATGTCTTTTGCGCCTTCCGGCTTGCTAGTAGTTCCAAACGCCACGTTAGTTCCAACTTGCGTGATGCTGCGGAGCGTTGCCAAAAATCCCGTCATCAGGACGGGGTTACGGGCCAGCGCCGGGAATAGCTGCCCGACCGAGCGATACACGGCGGGACCGCCCAGCAATGCGCCGCCGACTGAGCCAATGCCCGCAATGGTCTGGCCTGCCAGCGTCTTGGGTTGCACTCGCTCGCCCATCGTGCCTTTCTCCAAGGCGGCAAAGGCAGGGTCCAGAAGGTTGAAGGACGCGCCAGCCGCCACGTTCCGGGTCGTGGCATAGGCGGTCGTGACACCCTCCTCAAGACGCCGTGCGGCCTGTAGGTCACGCTCGCCCGTCTCGATTTCACGGCGTGCCGTGGCTTGACGCTCAAGGGACAGGGGAGATGCAACGCGGTCGGATGGCCGCATCTTACCTGCGATGGCTTCCCGAACCGCCTGCTGGCGGGGTGTGGGACCGGCTGGGGCGGGGGTAGGCTGGAACGGGGTCCAATCATCTTGCGGCTGGCTGTGTGTGGCCTGAACGGACGAAGCGGACTGGTTGGCCGCAGCCGGGAATGGCGTCCAATCGTCAACCGGAGTGGCTGACGTAGCAGCCTGTTTCGGCTTCTGTTCCTCTTCCGTTACTGTAGGGAAGGGCGTCCAGTCGTCTTTCAAGACAGGCGGCATCATCATTGACCCTTCAATTGTGCCTTGTACTTTGATCGGTATGTCTGCGCCTGCATGGTCGCTCTATCGTACTTTGCCAGATTGGCCGGGTTCCGCCGTTCTGGAGAGTCTGGCGGCAAAGCATCATAACTCTGCATCCAGGCCAATATCTGGCCGTGCGCCTGTTCCTCGGCGTCCGGTATGGCGTTGGCGTTGGCATCGCCCGACTCTGCCCCTGCGGCGGGTTGTGCCGCCTCAGCGCCAGTAGCGGTCTGCCCCTGCTTCTCGAATGCCGTTCCCATTGCCTTCTCCATCTCGGTCTTGACGGCTTCCATACCCTGTCGCACGCCCGACGCCCCGCTCACCTTCGACAATGCCGCACCATATGCCGTCATGTAGGTTTTGGCAAGCTCGACCTGTCCTTCCGCTTTGGCCTTCCAGAACTCACGGTCAAACTGGCGTGCTTCATCTATGGCCCAAGGTTCGGTGCCGGGATACTTGCCTTCCTTGCGGCGCTGCTCATCGGCGGCGGTCAGCTTGGCCTTTTCGATGGCGGACGTTGTCGCTATCTGCTCGCGTGCCAGCGTGTAGGCCCGCTCGGTCTTGGCGGCGGCTTGTTCACCCCTCATGCCCTGCACTGCAATGTCACCCGCCACGCGCTCCTGAACTGGACGTGTCGCGGCGTCAATCTTGGACTGCCGGTCGCGCTCCTCACGGGTCGTCATGAAGTCGAGTTGCGCTTTCTCGCGGTTGGACTGTCGCGCCTGATTCAGGATAGCCAGACTCGCGGCGCGTTCCTGCGGACTCATGGCGTTGGGGAAGCGTGCGGCACGGTCAATGGCCCGCGCTTCACCCTCAGCTACAGTACGGCCAAGCCCTTTCTGCACTTCGTCGCGTATCCCCTGCCATGAAGGAACCGGCCCTTCGGGGCGAGGGACCGCCGACATGGGGAAGCGGGTGCGATCTTGATAGCTCATGCCGCCCATCACTATGTTATCGGATGGGGCGCGGGTTATGCCGGGTAGCACACGTTCAGACGTTATCGAATAGCGCGGCTGCACGCTTGGTATATTGGTAGCCATTCCCGCCTGCCCATAAGCTGCGTATTCCCCGGTTTTCATCTTGCTTAGACTGGGAATATCGTCAGGAATATAACCCTGATGAAATCTATCGTATCTTCGTGCCATTGCTGTCTCCCTACGTTATTATGGAAAATTGAACCGCACGATCACCGGGCCGAGACTCACGTTGTAGGTCGGGCCGATGGATTGATTCAGACTCGTTTCCTCGTACCACCACATCCATTCCCCGACATCAACCGACGAGGGAGAACTACACAGCACGGCGTTCGTTCCCCCACTACTCACTGGATTCTCGCAGCCAAGTTCGTTCGTATAAGCCTGCCACCATATGTCATCGTAGTAGTTGGCCCAATCGTGATGCCAAATTCGCTGCGTGTTCGTGAGGCATGTGTCACCGCAGCAACGCGCCTCGGTCACATCCCACGCATAGAACCCATCGTCGCAGTACAGTTCGTCCCCGTCGTCTATGGACTGCTGACACGACGGGGCTGAAAAATGGTATGCCGTACTCGGGGGGCCTCCTCCGATATCCTGGACTCCCACCGACGCAAACGTGATGTTCGTGTCTCCCAGCCCTTTTGTCCCGGAGCGGACAAGGCTCGGATGGGTGTAATACTGCGGCGAGGAGTATGTCGTATCGAAGTCCGTCGAGGCGTGTAGCCACACGCTCGCTGAAACTTCCGAGGGCAGATTTGACGCAACGACGATGGCCTCCACACTTGTGCTTGACCACGATGCCGTCGAGGTCTCCGAATACACGTGTTCTATACCGAGCCACATCGGACCGCTATACCGATCCCCGAAAGAAAATTCATCCCACAGCAAAGAGCAGGTTGATTCCTCGATATTCGTGTAGTTCCCCTCATAGTCCGCATACTGAATCAGGAAGAGATAGGCGTTGCCACTGACGGACACCATAGGAGGGTTCGTGCCGGCAATTTCAGTCCCTCCAACTGGACTCGGCCAGTAAATCGTAGGCAAAGAGGGACAATGCGCCTCGACCCAATTGGTACAAACATCTGAGGAGGGAGGATAGATTCCGTCGTACCCATCCTCGTCATAGACCCCACACTCCGACCAATTCGCGCTGCCCCAGTACTGCGTCGAGCCGCTGCTCCCAGTCACGTAGTTGCTCACCACTGCCCAGTCCGACCACATCGCATCCCGGTAACTCAGCAGAGCCCGATATCGCGCGTTCAGCGCGTGCGTCCGAAGCACATTCCACCACGGACGTTCCTCGCCATACCTGGTTGTTGCTTCGTAGATGTAGTTGCTGTCCGCGTAGAACGTCATTCGATTCGTCCACACGAGCGAGAGCGTGTCTCCTGTGTTTGCCGGGACAGACGGTCCGGGAGGAGACTTCCAATCGAACAGATTTCCCAAGAGCGAAAGCGGACCGTGATAGACGATGGGATGCGTTGCGTCCTGAGTTGGAGCGGAAATCGTTTCGGTGTACGTCCCATACGTCCCCGGATAGATCGCGTGCCTCCAATCGACAATTTGCTTTTCGTATCCCAAGCTCGGATGATTGCTCCAGAATGGGGCGATCATGTTGTTCCACGTGATCGTCGAAAACGCATTCGTCCCGCCGGGGCGGTATAGCCAGACAGGTCGTGCATCGTCGTCGAAATAGCATGTCCCGTGGAATTCGCCCTTGTAGTAGTACGCGGCGGGAAAAGCGGACCAATCCTCGCCTAAATCCCGACCACGTTGCACCCACCCGCCGAATGGGCCTTCCCCCGTATACACGACTTCCATGATCGGTATCCACTGTTGCACGTTCGATGCCAGGAGATACCCGCAACCGAGATCGTCGTTCGTCAGTAAGCCCCAGTGGTTCGTCTCGATATCCCCGCCCCACACCTTGCCGAGGTCGTAGTAGTAGAACTGGTCCAACTTCGTCAGCGTCGGATAGCCCGACGGGAAGTTCGTGCCGTCGTAGGGATTCTGGAACCACCAGGCCGAATAGGTGTTCGCCCCAGCGTCAATCGTGTAGTACTTGAGCAGATAGTACGGTCGCAGATGCTCTATCACCGAATCCAGCGATGCTAGAAACTGCCCGGTGAAAACTCGATTCGACACGCTCGCCAGGAAGCACGCCGTCATGTTCGTCACCGCCGTGGCCGTATCCTGCTTCACGGCCCGAGCGCGCAACCATGCATTGCTGTAGAGATCGCCGTACATCCAACCAGCCGCGTACTTCGTCGTGCTTTCGTTGATAGGCCAACGTCCGCCCCAGCCCCATGCGCAACACAGGAGCAGGATCGGCAAGCCGCAGATTGTTAGGATGCGTTTCATGTCGGCGGTGTTGGACTCCCGATATGGATGTCGCCAAGATGGGATATCGTTACTTCGTTGGCCCATCCTCCAAGTAAGTAAAACGACGCAATGGGCCAGCGCCAGTATCCGCCGCCGTCAGCCGGGACCGAGGCGGCAACCTCGATCGTGGGCGTGCCGATGGGGTTGTTCGGCATCTCCACATAGATCACATCCGGCGCTGCTGAATTGGTAGAGCTTATAGGCACATCGGTCTGCTCCGATGCGTATGTCCCGACCCCAAGATATCGCACATTCCCCGCTTTGATCGTCACGGTCCCTGCATTTATGGTCCATCCAAACGCCCATTTGTCGCAATCTGGCGTTGGTATCCACGGCGATTGCTCGTGGTCAATGGCATCCAGCGAGTCCTGCCCGTCCATCAAATTAGGCTCTTGCGTCTCCTGCGCCAGCATCTTGCCGCGCATGGCCGCAAGCTCGGCTCGCATGTTCGCCATTTCGGCGTTCAGGGCGTCCATCGGGTTTTCGGCTATGTCGTCCATGTCGCTACTCGTTCAATACCGTGTATGTCCATGCGTCGTAGGTCCGGCCCGTCACTTTGATGGACCGCCAGATATTACCCATGACGTGCGTCACGCCTGAGCCTGGATATCCCGCAGTTATTGCCGCCCATGCCGACCCCTCGTCTGTATGGAAGTCCACAGTATAAGTATGAGTCACCCTTCGCCAAGCATACCCATCAATGCCCTTCACGTCATATCGTTTCTCGATAGTATATCGAGTCAATCCCGTCTGTTTGCTCCATGTCTGAGGGATGATGATGGCGTATGTGTTGTACGTCGTTTCCTCGACGACGCCGTAGTATCGGCCATCCGCGTGTTTGGCGAGCGACTTGCTGCCGTATGTCCCTGCGATGTCGGGTGCCGTTGCGGACCCTACAACCAGCGTGGCGGTAGTGGTCTGATGCGGCGTCTTCGTCACGGTCCCGATGGATGCGCCAATATCGTTCGTCACTTCCTTGGTAACAACGGCATCGTATGTGCCGTCCTGATTGCGGGAGTTCGACACGGCATATGTCGTGCCAGCCGACCCTGCCGCCTGCGTCACGACAGCCGCTTGATTGACCAGTACGGTCTTGCTTACCGCCACGCCGACGTTGCCGCCCGCCGCGACTTCCGTGCTGGTGCTCGCCACTGCCGTCCTGGTAGACACGCGAGAATTGAAGGTGCCGTCCTTGTTGACGGTGTTGGAAACTTGATTCGTTACGCCGACCGCCCCGGCCAAGGGGTTCACAATGGCGTTTTGGTCGGTCCACGCCTGATCGGTTTCGGTGAACAGTACGCCCCCGGCAGTGGCCGCGCCGGTAGTTTGCGCTACGGCGGTACGGGTCTCAACCGTCGCGTCTATCGTGCCATCAGGGTTGATGCGATTCGATACCGACTTGGTTACGCCCTGTCCCCCTGCCGCTGGCGTCTTGGCGGTAGACTGATTGGCGTAGACTTCCTGCGAAACGGTCTCGCCAACGGTCCCACTCGCGCCCGTAGCCGGGCCAAGTGCAACGGCTGTCTTGATCGTGACTTGCGAGTCAAACGTGCCGTCGTCGTTCAGGCGGTTGTTGACACTATTGGTAACGCCGGTCGTGCCAGCGCCGGGGTTCTGAACGGCAGATTGATTCCGGTATGCCGTCGTGGCTTCAGTAAAGCCCGCCGCCCCGCCCGTCCCAGCAGCGGACCCAGCGACTGCCGTCACGGTCGTCTTGGTGGCGTTGACGGTGCCGTCCGGGTTATCGCTCTTCTGTAACGTGGCCGTCACTCCCTGCGCCTGCTGGGCCGCTATGGCGTATGCCGCCGAAGTGTATTCGGCGTCCGTCATGTTCTTGTCAACGATGGTCTCGACCTTCGCGGTAAAGTCCCACTTGGCGATGTAGGATGCCAATGTCTGCCTGACGGCGGTAATGGTCCGTTTCAGGACGTTGATGGACCCATCGGAGTTATCGGTTTTCTCAATGGTAACGCCTACCCCCTGGGCTTGCTTGACGAGTGCCGCATAGGAAGCAGCTACTTCTTCATCCGTCAGGTTCTTGTCCGCTATCGCTTCGGTCTTTGACGCGAAGTCCCAGTGAACCACATAAGAAGCTATGGTTTGGCGAACTGCCGAAATGATCCGCTGCACGGCATTGAGGGTTCCGTCGGGATTATCGGTCTTGTCCAGTTCGACCGTTACACCCTGGGCCTGCTTGGCGGCGAGAGCGTAACTGGCCGCCGCGTATTCGGCGTCCGTCATGTTGCGGTCACGAGTCACTTGCACTTTGCGGACAAAATCCCATAGCGACGTGTGCTGCGCCAACGTCTGCCGAATGGCCGTGATGACACGTTTGACCACATTAATGGACCCATCGGGATTGTCAGTCTTTTCAATCGAAGTCGTCACGCCCTGAGTCTGGAGCGTGAGGGCCGGGTAGTCGGACGTGACTTGTGCGTCCGTCAGGTTCTTATCCACGGAGGTCTGCGTCTTGGCCGCGAAATCCCATTGCCCGATGTAAAGGGCCAACGTCTGCCGAATGGCCGTCACGGTGCGCTTCGTCGCATTCCACAGACCCGTGCGTGTCTTTTCCTTTTCGACCGTCACGGTTACGCCCTGCGCTTGCTGGGCCGATAGCGTGTAGGTGCTCGTGATGTCGGCATCGGCCAGATTGCGGCCCGCTACTTCCTCGGTCTTGGCATTGAAGGTCCACGCCTTGACGTGGGACGCCACGCTTTGCGCGATGTCCGTGATGATGCGGAGCAACTTCGTGAACTTACCACCCTGCTCGCGCGTGACTTTAACCTCGATGGTTTGGCCGGTCGTCGGCGTGCTGGTCGGCGGCGAGTCCGTACCCTGCTCGTGCCAGGCTTGTTCCGTCGCGCTGGATGTCCCGGTCGGCGTGCCCGATATCACACCCTCGGCCTTGCTCGTATAGGACGCTATCGCCACGTCCTTGCTGGTGATGAGATCGTAGATAGCATCCACGACAAGCGTGTTGTCCTTTGCGCGGTCAAGCTCCAACCCTGCAAAGGCATAGCCGCTTGGAGCGATGGACTCCCAATTTGCTTCCGTGTAGGCCGTCACTATGTTGTAGGACGCGGGGTTGATATTCTCCCAGCGGTACGTCACTTTGTCGGCTATCTCGGTATTGACGGTCGGGTCATAGGCCGACGCGGCGGTGAATGGATGCTCGACATTGCGCTTGAACAGCGTCTTGTACGTCGCTCCGCTCAGGGTTGAGAATGTCGCGGACGGCGTCGTGACCTTCGTAAGCTCCTGCTCGATCCGGCCATGCCGCCGGGCATCCTCGATGGGGTTCAGCCCGGTATGTAGGAATGTGCCCGTGTATGCCTGTGCATCGGCCTGCGGGTTCGTATAGGTTGCGACGGCCAGAAGCGCGGCATACAGGGTATCGACCGCCGTTACATCCAATTCCGTCCATGCCCGCGTCAGTTTGGTCCCGGCTATCTGAGGATCGCCCTTGATCTGAACTAAGACTGCATCGGCTTCGGCGGTTGTCGTTGCAAGAGCCATAGGTTATTACTCCGCCATGTCGCCGAAGACATAATCCTCGGCGTGTAGTTGTATTTCCTTGATGTAGACGTTGCTCGATAAATCAACCAATCGCAGGGCGAATTTATGGACAGTCCTGGGAATTGGGAGGTCAACCATAACCGAGGTATGTGCGCCTTCTACATACGAGAAATCCACTTCTTGTTCCAAGTCCCAATCGTCATCCTCAAACCGGGTCTGATACTTGAGCGATCCTCCAGCATCGGTGGTATGCTCGACCGCGAATCGTAAGGCCGATACCCCAAATGGTCGGAATTTGTCGCTTACAATGGTTGGCGTCGTGTATCGGAAGCCGGATGCACCGAAGTCATAGAGGCGCTTGGCCCCGGCGTCATAGACAAATTTGCTGGTCCCTATGATCCAGTCCTTATCGTAATCGCACGTCAGAGCCACACTGGCAAAGCTGCCGACAGAATGCCGAACGGGATACGATATCTCTCTCACTTCCGCACCGTCCCACGCGAAAAGACCATCCGCATTCGTTAGATAGATGACGCCATTGAGGGATGTTGCATACGTGGCGGTGGCGAGCGGTATCTCCTGAACAAGCGGTCCTCGCGTGAACTCCCCGCCTTCCCGGTCTGCATTGGCCACATAGAATGCCCCTACGTCCGTCAGGACGCCCAACCCGCCGTTACCAACTGGCAGATAGGTCGTGATGCTTGTGGCTTCGGGAAATGTGATCTCGCCCACGCCTTGCTTAAGGAACGTGCCGGTGTAGTGCGGTGCCCCATACGTCAGGGTCGCGCCGCTAGCAAGCCACAGGCGGTCGTAGAAGTAGTTGTAGGTAGCGGTGCTGATCGTGTAGGTCTTGACATTGCGGGCTGTCCCGGTCGGGACTGTTCCGACAGCCAGCCGCCCAGGCAGGACCAGGCTATAACCGTACCCGTCCGGCGTCTCATCCGGCTTTAGAGTCGTGGCGTCCGCCGTCTTGTTGATAGTCGGCGGGAATCCATTCGCTACCGTAATCCATTTGTATGCCACGCTTCATCCTCTCAATCCACGTTGCCAAGCCCTATCACGTCGCTTTCAGCGGCCACGGCGGCGGCAATCACAAGCATCTGGTAGTCGCCTATGGCGTCATCCCATGCGGCTTTCGCGGCCTGTTTGTCCGCTCGCTCGCTGCCTACCCCTATGGTGTAAAGATAGTGCGTCACGCCAGCGGCCAAGATGTACTCGTGTGTGTCGTTGTTGAAGCTGGCGATTGAATCATCCAGGTCTTCGATAGTCTCAATGGCGGTAGACAGCGCGAGTTTGGTGTTAAGTTCCTGAATGGAGCGATTGACGGCTACGATGAAATCGGCTTGGAATCGTTCGTTTTTGGGCGCTTGGCCGTGTTCTCTCGCCTTCTGCTCGAATAAGGGACGGATGGGCAAGGCCATTGGCTAGTCCCTCAGTTTGATGTTCAGGCGCAATCCGCAGTTCGTTGTGCTGGCGCGAGCCAATAGGCGTATCTGTTCCCCCATTAGGGCCAGCCGGGAATAATTGGTGAGGATAAGGGATGTCCCGACGGTACTGGAGGATGCCAGTTTGACATAGTAGGCCGCGTCTGCCGCGATAGTGGCGTTGCTGAATACCGAATAGAAGAACGCCCCGCCCACGTTGGTTGTCGTAACGACATACACGTCGCAAGTCGGATCGGTAGCAGACGCGCCCTTTGTGATGTCGAACTCCAGCGCGATCAACTCACCCGACAGAGGGACGGTAGTTGCGGAACTGTAGGTGGTGCCAGTCTCGACAGCCGAAAAAGCAATCGGAATCGAATCGGACCCAGCCAGCGCCACGCACGTCGCGACAAGCAATACCGCCAGAACGGATAGGATGTGTCTCATCTTCCCTCCATGTGGCATTGGCGGGAGCCGCACGCGCAGCCCCCGCCGATTGCCTGTTGAGCGTTACGGGGTCTTTGCGTTGAGTACGCCATTGACAAACGTAAGCGTCCCGGTCGTAGCCCCGGCGTCCCACACGATATTGGTGAAGACGTGTGAGATAAGAGTCGGACTCAAGGCGTTTGTCAGTGCCGCCTGCGGGATATTCCCGCCGATGGAAGCGCCACCCGTTGTCAGGGCGTTCGTAATACGGCCAACGTCAATGTTGCCACTGGCGATATTGGCCCCGTTCATGTTGGTTATGGCCTCAGCCGATACAGCCGGGAGAGTCATACCAGCCGCCAGCACGTTCGTCACAACGGTCGGATCAATTTTAGCCGCCGTGACCGCACCGTTGTCTATGGACCCTACGCCGCTAGCCCACGTAAAGTCGCCATGATCTGCGTCGGCCATCTGGTCTGGCCCGATTGCGTCAAATATGGCGTTGCTAATGGCAGCTATGGGGATATTGCCCCCAATGGATGCGCCAACACTACCGGCGGCATTCGTTATGGACGCGACGGGTATGTTCCCGCCGATGTTGTCCCCCAAGGAAGCTGCGGCATTCGTCACAGATGCTTCTGGAATGTTGCCCAGCACATAGGGACCAAGTGTCGCCCCTGCGTTGGTCACTGACGCCAAGGGAATGTTCCCTAAAACGTAAGGGCCAAAGGTGGCTCCTGCATTGGTGACGGAGGCCAGCGGAATGTTACCCAGCACATAAGGGCCGAGAGTAGCTCCAGCATTTGTCACTGCGGCCAGGGGGATGTTTCCGCCCAGGTTGTCGCCAAGACTGCCAGCCGCATTCGTAAGCGCAGCTTCGGGGATGTTTCCGCCGATGTAACTGCCCGAAGACGGCAGAGCGTTAGTCAGTCTGGCTACCGCTATGTTGCCGGTCAATTCGTCAGCCGACAGGCTCCCATCCGGCAACGACACCGCCCCGCCCGATACCGTAAGCCCATTCGTAACGGTAACTTTGTCGGTTGTCAGGGTGATCTGCTTGCTGCTCGACTCAGCCTTGAGCGTGCCGTGCTCGTCGGAACTGATGTCCCACACGGTAGCGCCGAACGCCACAACGCCAATGAGTGAAAGGACCACAAGGCCAAGCACAAGGCCCAGCCGCACGCCCCCGACCTTGCCGTCGCGGTCAATGTCGATGCCGAATATCTTTTCCACGGCCCGTATGACCTTTCTGATTGCCGCCCATGCGCCCGTCACGCTTTTCTCGACTTCCGTCACTCGCGCCGCCAAAGCCTCAACGGCCTTGGTGTCTACATCCTTGATTTCGGGTGTATCCGCCATTGTCTGTCTCCTGTTGATCTATTGCGGCTCAGGGGGCTGGACGCCCAGCCCCCATAAGCCATTGATTGCGAACGTTTGACTACGCGCCTTCGTTTCCTTCTATGTTCCGCCAGTCATGAGCGCCGACCGTGAACGCTACCTTGAGCCTGCGGCCCCAAATCACGTCCGGGTCTTCGTACTGCACTGGGGCCAGATTGGCCGGAACGCGCTCGATCAGCATAAGCCCCTTGGCTTCGCCGTCGCGGTCCCCGATGAGGAACCAGGCGTTCGTGTCGGTCAGCCACTCGCTGACGACGGGCTTGGCGACTCCGGTGTTCCACGAGTCGTCGTTCAGGGCTGTCCCCGAAACCTTCTCGCTCACCAGAATCTTGTGGGCCGCTTCCTCGAGGTCAGACGGAATGAGCAGCACGACGGGCACCACAGGATCGGGATGACCCTTGGAGTTCTTCCGCTTCCGCATATTGACGCGGGCCGTGCTCATCGACGTATGACTGAGGGCCGCTGCCGTCAGGTCGTTGCTGGCTGTCCCGGCTGCCCCGTCCTCGAACTGGTGGTCGGTATCGCAGAGATACTGCCCGTCAGCCGTGGTTGTGGTGCCGAATGCGCCGTTGAACACGTCGGCAAAGCTGTACTCGTAGAGGCGATCCTTTGCCTTCATGAGTCCGCTCATCATGCCTTGCACCTTGCCGAAGCGGTCCATTCGCCGCATATCGTCGGTGGCCCGGATGAAGCGCCGGTAGTTCACGGTCGTGAAGGTCTTGTCGAAGCCGGGGGCGGAAGTCGTGTACGGCATGACGCCGCCGTCTTCCGACTTGACCGGCAGGTCGATAACGCTATCGACCGAACTGATCTTCACGGTGTTGAGGTCGGACTGGTGCTTGAAGAAGAACTGTCCGAGCTTCTGAGGAACGCGGTCGCCGCGATCCCATATGACGTCCATCGCCTTGTCGAGCAGGTCCGCGAACACCTGATGGGTGTACATGCCCGGTTGCGCGTAGGGATTCTGAAGTGCCATTGTCTGTGTCTCCTTTGATTACGCAACGGTGAGGAAAGATGCCACTATCTTGAACTGGCATTTCCCCGGCGACGTTGAGGTTGTGTCGGTCATGGGCGAGTAGTTTGGCGCATAGTCCACGATGGACGCAGGCGACGTGCTCGCGGTTGTCATGCTCAGGTTCACGGTCGTATAGTTCGTTCCGACCGTAATGCCGTAAGCATTGCCGTTGTTGGCGCTCGTGATGGCGGAGTCGATGTCATGTCCACCGTTCTCGGTCGTCACAAACCCCTCGAAGATGGTGTCGTCGGCGATGGCCACCACGTCCACCATGTCGCCAGCCGTCAGGGTAGTGTCCTGATCGGTCAGCGAGTAGTACCGGATGCTGGTTCCGTCGCTGGCGTATGCGGTCGCCAACCCGGAACTCACCGTGAGGAACTGCCCCGACTTGAACGTTGTCGCGGCGGCAGGCACCTTCGTAATTCTGCCCGCCCCCATCTCAACGATCCAGGGGTTCCTTTTCACTGTCCTGTTGTCTGCCATGTTACTTACCTCCGCGAGTGACGGATATCTCTTCCGACATGCCTCGCTTGCTTGTTTCGTCCTTGTCCGCTTCCCCGCCCAGCGCCCTTGCGCTGTCGAGGCGTTCGCGGGATTCTTTCTCGCCCTGCGCCCGCTGGTCTTGGGCGATCTCATCTTCGATCCATGTCAGGGTGTGCTCGTTGTGCTGGACGGCAAAACCGTCGCGCATCTGTACGCGATAGCCCTTGTTGACGGAACGGTGCAGGTCTGCCGTCAGCGCCCAAAAGGCGTGCTTGGTTGGCGGCTTGGTGCCACGCGGGTTTTTCTTGTCCTTCGGCCCGCTCCAAAACGCTTCCGGTATCTCCTGCCGCGCTATTTCCGTCAGGCGGTCGGGCTGTACATCCCCGTGGACATTCGGTCCGGCTTGTCGTTTTCGCATGGCCTCGATCCGCGCTTTCGCGGCTGCTTCGGCCCGTGCGTTGATGTCCTTCGGAATAGCGGCTGTCGCTCCATCGCCCATTGCTGTCTTGTCCTGTTCGTCTTTCACTTGCGGCTCCTCTTGCGAAGTTTGGCTTTCTCGGCGTCCGTGAGTTTCCCAGTGATG
>Ga0265297_10007470_pt1 | contig 15134 bp, 14 predicted proteins | sample Munlanlwell13791_FD_192502 | JGI IMG/M metagenome (GOLD analysis project Ga0265297, IMG submission 192502) | Leachate microbial communities from a municipal landfill in Southern Ontario, Canada - Leachate well 137-91 | ecosystem: Engineered > Solid waste > Landfill > Unclassified | place... | reverse complement strand
GCGTGGGATTCACGCGTAATCCTTCGACCGGCGCCAAAGAGTTTTATGGAGAATATTTGACCAACGCCCAGGGCGAAGACGTGGTGGCCGGCATCCGTACGCCCAAGCCGATTATTGAGCTTTCCAGGGAGATGCCCGCGATCTTCAAGCAATTGAAGGCCGCCACCGATCGTTTAGAAAAGCATTATCGCGATGTTCAAGATTTCGAGTTTACTATCCAAGACGGGAAATTGTATTTATTGCAGACCAGAACCGGTAAAAGGACGGCTCAAGCCGCGGTGAAGATTGCGGTTGATATGGTCAAAGAAAAATTAATCAAGCCCCAAGAAGCTTTAATGCGCATCGAGCCCGAACAGATCAATCAGCTATTGCATCCCATTATCGATCCTAAAGCTAAAATCAACGTGATTGCCAAAGGTTTGCCGGCTTCTCCTGGAGCGGCTACAGGCAAGGTTGTTTTTACGGCCGATAAGGCGGTTTCTTTAGTTGACGAAAAAGTAATCTTAGTTCGCGCCGAGACTTGTCCCGACGATATTCATGGCATGGATGCGGCTCAAGGTATTTTAACCTCAAGAGGCGGCATGACAAGCCATGCGGCTGTGGTAGCCCGCGGTATGGGTAAGTGCTGTATCGCCGGCTGCGAAGAAGTTAAAATCAACGAAAGCGCGCGTGAATTCCGCGTCGGAGACATCCTGGTCAAAGAAGGCGATTGGCTGACTTTAGACGGTAGTACGGGACGCGTCATTTTGGGCGAAGTGCCGACCATCGAGTCTATTTTAAGCCCAGAATTTAATTATTTCATGGGTCTGGTGGATAAAAGCAGAATATTGAAAGTGAGAGCCAATGCCGACATTCCTCGTGACGCCAAAGCGGCCAAAAGGTTCGGAGCCGAAGGAATAGGATTGTGCCGCACCGAACATATGTTTTTTGACGAAAAGCGCCTGCCTATCATGCAACAGATGATTTTGTCTGAAGACGAAGGAGCGAGGCGTCAGGTGTTAGAAAAACTTTTACCGTTTCAGAAAGAAGATTTCAAGGGATTGTTCAGTGAGATGAAGGGTTTTGCCGTAACTGTCAGATTATTGGATCCGCCTTTGCACGAGTTTTTACCTAAGAATGAAGTGGAAGCTCAAAGGCTTTCCAAAAAAATAGGAATTACCGCAGAAAAGATTCTAGCCAAATCTCATGAATTACATGAACTTAACCCGATGTTGGGTCATCGGGGTTGCAGACTGGGAATCATTTATCCTGAAATTACCGAGATGCAGGTCAAAGCGATTATTTCAGCTGCATGCGAACTGTTCAAAGAAAATAAAACTAAAATCGTGCCTGAAATCATGATTCCTTTGGTGGGCGATTTGAATGAATTCAAAAATCAAAAAGAAATCGCCGACAGAATTGCTTCGGCGGCGATGAAAGAGTACGGGATTAAAATTAATTACACCGTAGGCACGATGATTGAAGTGCCGCGGGCGGCGATGACCGCTGATCAGATCGCTACACAGGCCGAGTTTTTTTCTTTCGGCACGAACGATCTGACTCAAATGGGCATGGGATTTTCCCGAGACGATGCCGGCAAATTCATTAAGGATTATTTGGAAAAAAAGATCCTGAAAGCCGATCCTTTCCAAACCCTGGATCAGGAAGGCATCGGCCAGTTGATCTCTTTAGGTATTAAAAAGGGCCGAAGCGTTAAGAAGAATTTAAAGATCGGCATTTGCGGAGAGCATGGCGGCGATCCGGAAAGCGTGAAATTTTGTCACAGAGTCGGCATGGATTACGTCAGTTGTTCGCCCTACCGGGTATCGATTGCCAAATTAGCTGCGGCTCAAGCGGCCATTGAAGATAAAATAAAGATTGAATACACTTCCAAATAACTGTTGCAAACGAATCCCGCGATATTTCTCGCGGGATTTTGTTTTGACAGGCCGTTGCGAAAGTGGGAGAATTGATTAATAAAAAGTATGGATAAACATATGCATGAAACAATCTACGGTTTAGGTTTGATCGGCGCGGCGATATATTATGTCAGCCACGCGACCACGTTTTGGGCGGGCGTGCTCGGATTTTTAAAGGCCATTGTCTGGCCGGCCATTCTCGTTTATAAACTGCTTGAGCACTTGAAATAAGAACGATGATCGAGTTTAAGATTTTAAAGAAATCGAAACGGAGCAGGGCGAGATTGGGATATTTGAAAACACCCCACGGCGTAATCGAGACGCCGTGTTTGGTTCCGGTGGCGACCCAAGGAACGGTAAAAACCTTGGACAGCAAGGAAGTTGAGGCGACCAAAACCCAGATTTTAATTTCCAATACATTTCACTTGCACTTAAGGCCAGGTGAAAAGATTATTAAATCCTCAGGCGGGCTTCATAAGTTTATGAATTGGTCTAAGCCCATTATGACTGATTCGGGCGGATACCAGGTATTTTCTTTCGGATTCGGCCAGGAATTTAAAATGGGTAAGATGTTAAATAGAGAAGAGCAGCTTTCCATTAAATCGGGTCGTCAGCCCAAATCGCTGAAGATCACCCAGGATGGCGTTCATTTCCAGTCGCCGTTTGACGGCTCAAAGCTTTTTTTGGGACCAAAAGAATCCATAAAAATACAGGAACAATTGGGTGCAGATATTATTTTCAATTTCGATGAATGCCCACCGCCCATCGCCGATTACGAATATACTAAAAAATCCCTGCAAAAAACTCATCAGTGGGCAAAAGTTTGTTTGAAGGTTAAAAAAACCAAACAAGCGTTATACGGCATTGTCCAAGGCGGTAAATTCAAAGACTTGAGAATCGAAAGCACTAAATTCATGAGCGCTTTGCCGTTTGACGGTTTCGGCATCGGCGGGGAATTGGGATTTGATAAAAAAGCGATGTTCAAAATGCTGAATTGGGTGACTGAAATTTTGCCCGAAGCCAAGCCGCGCCATCTTTTAGGTAATGGGCACTTGGATGATTTGGTGAAAATCTTCCAGAGCGGGGCAGATACCGTTGATTGCATTATTCCGACGCATTACGCGAGATGCGGAACGGTTTTTACGTCTTTTGGCAAATTGGACATCAGGAAGTCCGCTTTTGCCAAAGATCAAAAGCCACTCGATAAGAATTGTTCCTGTTTCGTCTGCCAAAACTATAAGAGAAACTATCTTTCTCACTTGATGAGGGTTCATGAAATTACGGCTATGAAGCTTTTGACCTTTCATAACCTTTATTTTTTCAATACTTTCATCGAGAAGATAAGGGAGGGGATTAAGTCCGGCCGTTATTAATTTTAAACAATTAATTTTATATCAGAATATCGCTGAAGAGGCGATATTTATGGTAATATAGAGCTGTTATGAATCCGGAAGAAACAATTATAAACGTTGAAAATCTGACCAAGCGGTTTAAAAAATTTGTCGCGGTGGACAAAATTTCTTTTAACGTCAAGCGGGGCGAAGTTTTTGCGGTTTTGGGTCCGAATGGCGCTGGCAAAACCACTATGATCAGAATTCTTACCACTTTGCTTCCATCTACCAGCGGTGAAGCAACTATTGATAGTAGAAGCGTGACCCGCAATCCGGGCGAAGTCAGAAAGGTTATCGGCTATGTGCCTCAGATGGTTTCCGTTGACGGATCGCTGACAGCCTACGAAAACCTCATTTTAATGGCTCGTCTTTATAATGTTCCAGCTCGCGAATGTAAAAAAAGCGTTCAACAAATTTTAACTTTCCTTAAATTAGAAAACCATGCCAACTCCTTGGTGAAGAATTTTTCAGGCGGTATGATCCGTAAATTAGAAGTGGGCCAGGCGATGCTGCACCATCCTCAAGTTCTTTTTCTCGATGAGCCGACAACCGGATTAGACCCGGTCGCCAAACGCAATGTTTGGGAGCGGCTTTTGGAGTTGAGAAAAACTTTCGGCACGACAATTTTCTTTTCTACCCATAACATGGAAGAAGCAGAAGAGGTGTGCGACAGGGTGGCGGTCATGAACGCCGGTAAAATTGCCGCTTTGGGCACCGTACCGGAGCTGAAAAAGAAAGTCGATAAGAAGAACGCCAGTCTTGAAGACGCTTTCGTCTTTTTTACCGGCAATTATTTTCAAGAGAACGGCAATATCCGCGAAGTTAAACGTATGAGGCAAACGGTGCGCAGATTAGGTTAAAAATATGTTTTATTATCTATCGCAAGTAATCAGCAAATCGTATGTTATGGCCGAAATGGAGGTGCGCAAGCTTCTTCATGATCCTACAGAGCTCGTGATGCGCGCGGTGCAGCCTATTTTATGGTTAGGCATTTTCGGTCAGGCGATGAGCAAAATTCGAGCCATCCCGACCGAAGGATTCAGTTATTTGCAATTCATCACGCCGGGTATTTTGACTCAGTCGGTAACTTTTGTGGCCGTGTTTTACGGATTGGCAATTATTTGGGAGCGCGATATGGGATTATTGCCGAAGTTTCTTGCGACTCCGACGCCTCGTCTTGCTTTTGTTTTAGGAAAAATGATTTCCGCGGGCTTTCGAGGATTAACTCAAGCGGTTATTATTTTTCTATTCGCGCTGCTGATGCAGGTTCATCTCCAATTTAATTTCGTTTCAATTCTCGGCACGGTGCTTATCATCATGCTCGGCGCAAGTTTTTTTACCGGTCTTTCGATGATTATTGCGGCCATCGTCAAAACTCGAGAACGTTTTATGGGGATAGGCCAGCTCATCACCTTGCCGCTCTTTTTCGCTTCCAATGCCATTTATCCGATTTCCATCATGCCCGCTTGGCTTAAGGTTGTAGCCAATGTTAATCCGTTAAGTTACATGGTGGATGGTTTGAGATCGCTGCTTGTCACCGGAGATTTGACGCGTCTGCCTTTCGACCTTTTGATTTTAACTATCGCAGCGCTCGCTATAGCGATTTTGAGCGCATATATGTATCCGAAGGTAATGAGGTAAGAACCGACGAGACAAATCGCCGAAAAGGCGATTTTTTGATACAATATAATTATGAGAAAAATCACAATCATTAATTTAGGAATCGTTTTTTTATCTCTAGGCACGGCTTTCTATTTTTACGGAGTCATGCCCGAAACCGTGGCTTCCCATTGGAACGCCCAAGGCCAAGTCGACGGTTATATGTCAAAGTTTTGGGGAATGTTTTTAATGCCCCTGATTTCTTTAGCAATGCTTTTTTTTCTTTTGATTATTCCTAAAATCGATCCGCTTAAGGCAAATATCGAAAAGTTTAAAAAGTATTTCGATGTTCTTATTTCCGCCATTTTGATTTTCTTATTTTATATTTATCTTTTAACCATCTTTTGGAATCTCGGGTACGAGTTTAATATGTCTCGGTTTATGGCTCCGGCCATGGGTATGCTTTTTTATGCCTGCGGTTTCCTGATCGGAAAATCGAAAAGGAATTATTTTATCGGCATCAGGACGCCTTGGACGCTTTACAGCGATGAGGTTTGGGATAAAACCCATAAGCTCGGCGCTAAACTCTTTAAGCTGGCGGGATTGCTGGCGTTGTTTGGGGCAATTTTTCCAAAGCAAGCGATACTTTTTATTCTGGTTCCGGTGATTGCCGCAACTATTTTCCTTTTAGCTTATTCTTATTTCGTATATCGCCATGCCCAGCGCTAAAAAACCGGTGAAACTGGAGCTTTTGGCGCCAGCGAAAGATTTGAATTCGGCCAAAATGGCGATATCGGCCGGGGCCGACGCTGTTTATATCGGCGGGCCGCAATTCAGCGCTCGATCGGCCGCCGGCAATTCCTGGCAAGATATCGCTGAGGTCGTAAAATTCGCTCATCAGTATTACGCCAAGGTTTACTTGCCGGTTAATACTATTTTTTTTGATAAAGAAACTTCGGCCGTTCAAGAAACGATCAATGAGGCTTATGAAGCAGGGGCCGATGCTTTGATGATCCAGGATATGGGCATCATGGAGATGGATTTGCCTCCTTTACCGATTTTTGCCAGCACCCAAAATCATAATTACGACATCGACCAAATAAAGTTTTTAGAAAAAGCGGGTTTCACCCGGGTCATCTTGGCGCGCGAGTGCGATCTGGCGCGGATTAAAAAGATCAGCCAAGAAACCAAGATAGAACTAGAGGCTTTCGTACACGGCGCTTTATGCGTTTCTTTTTCCGGGAGATGTTTTTTCAGTCAAGCGTTATCTCAACGAAGCGCTAATCGGGGGCAGTGCATGCAAGCTTGCCGTTTGCCATTTTCGCTGGTTGACGGGACGGGTAAGGAGTTGATAAAAGACAGATTCTTATTATCATTGAAGGATTTGGACCTCTCTGGTTCTTTAAAGGAGCTAATTGAGGCTGGCGTCACGTCTTTCAAAATAGAGGGCAGGCTTAAAGATGAGATTTATGTAGGCAACGTAGTGGCTAAATACCGCCAGGAATTAGATAAAATAATCAGTGCCAATCCGGAGAAGTATCAAAAAGCTTCTTCGGGAAAAATCGATTTCGATTTCGAACCGGATTTGGCGAGAACCTTCAACCGGGGCTATACCAACTACTTCCTGTACGGTCGCCAGCGGAATGTTATTTCTTTGGACAGCCAAAAGTCTTTAGGCAAGCTCATGGGCAAAGTGGCCGAGGTCGGGAAGAACTATTTCACCTTGAATCGGGCGCACGATTTAAAGAATGCCGACGGAATATGCTGGTTTGACGAAAACGACAATCTAATCGGTACCAATATTAATTTGGTTGAGGACGAAAAGATTTTCCCCAACAAATGGTTTTCTTTACGTCCGGGCACGGAGATTTTCAGAAATCTTGATCCGGTTTTCGAAAAGAAAGTCATCCACGGCGTGAAGCGTTCCGTTGCGGTTGATTTTATCATCAAAGAAACGAAATTGGGTTTTAGCGTTAAAGCCGAAGACGAAGACAAGAATACGGTTGAACTTGCGTTTGAATCGGAAAAGAATCCGGCCCAAAAACCAGAGTTGATTGAGGCTAATTGGCGCCAACAATTTTCGAAATTAGGAGAGACGGTCTTTTTTGCCCGTAATTTTGATTTTCATTTCAAAAAGCCATATTTCATTCCGTTATCGGTTTTAAACGACTGGCGGAGAAAGGTGATTTTGGAGCTTGATCAAAAGAGGTCAGAAAATTATCCCAGAATTAAGGTTATACATAAAAAAACGGATCATCCTTATCCTCAAGCAGAACTCGATTATTCTTTTAACGTCGCCAATAGTTTAGCGCGGAAGTTTTACGAAAGGCACGGCGTTTCTGCCATAGAGGATTCTTTTGAGCAGCAAAAGGATGTCAGAGGTAAAAAACTGATGACGACCAAGCATTGTTTGAAACATTTCTTGGGGGCTTGTCCTAAAGAAATGAAGAAGGTCCTCGAAGAGCCGCTGTTTTTGGTCTACGAGGGTAAAAAATATAGACTGAGCTTTGACTGCGCCGAATGTTTGATGGAAATTTGGAACCAAGATTAACCACCCCGAAAGGGGCGGTTTTTTTATTTATTCGTGCTAAAATGAAGAATACTATATATGGTTAAATGTCTAACACAAGAAGGCCTGGAAAAGCTAAAAAAAGAGCTGAATCAGCTCAAAACGGTGGCGCGTAAAGAGGTCCAAGAGAGAATCAGGCATGCGGCTGCCCACGGCGATTTGAAAGAGAATGCCGGGTATCATGCGGCCAAAGAAGACCAGTCGTTTATTGAGGGGAGAATCATTCAGCTTGAAGATATCCTCAATCAGGCCCAGGTGATTAAAAAACAGGTTGGCGGGGGAGTCCAAATCGGTTCGGTTGTTTGTATTGAATCAAAAGACGGTAAGGACAGGTATCAGATCGTAGAGCCCGAAGAAGCCGATATTATGTCTGGTAAGATTTCGCTCAAGTCTTCTCTAGGAGAAGCTCTTTTGGGTAAAAAGAAAGGGGATGTCGTAAAATTCAAAACTCCCGATGGGACCAAGGAGTGCAAAATAGTAGATTTGGAATAACCATGGCGGTAGATTTGAAAAAATTGAACAAAGAGCAAAGAGAAGCCGTGATTCACGACCAGGGTCCGCTTTTGATCGTAGCTGGGGCCGGCACAGGCAAGACCACGGTGATCACTCAAAGGTTGGCTTATCTGATCGAAGACAATAAAGCCAAACCCGAAGAAATTCTGGCCGTTACTTTTACCGACAAGGCGTCTGAAGAAATGGAAGAGCGGGTGGATCAGCTTTTGCCTTATGGCTACGTTGATTTGTGGGTTTCGACTTTCCACGCTTTTTGCGAGAGAGTCTTAAGGGACCACGCTTTGGATATCGGCCTGCCCGGAGATTTTAAGATTCTAGATTCTACGGCCGGCTGGCTTTTGGTTTATAAAAATTTAGACAAATTCAAACTTAATTATTATCGGCCCTTGGGCAACCCGACTAAGTTCATCCAAGCGATGCTTAATCATTTTTCGCACTGCAAAGATCAGGCGATCTACCCCGAAGACTATATTGATTACGCCGAAAAATTAAAAACTCGCGATGACGCCCCGGAAGGCCAGGAAACCGAAAGGATCAACGAAGTGGCCGGAGCCTACCACTCCTATCAGAAACTGCTTTTAGAAAACAGCGTTTTGGACTTCGGAGATCTGATTAATTACTGTCTGAAGCTTTTTAAGGAGCGGCCCCAGATTTTAAAGAAATACCGCGAAAAGTTTAAGTATGTTTTGGTAGATGAATTCCAGGATACCAACTGGGCGCAGTACGAGTTGATTAAAATTTTGGCGGCGCCGAAAAATAATTTAACCGTTTGTGCCGACGATGATCAGGCGATCTACCGGTGGAGAGGCGCATCGTTTTCCAACATCATTCAATTCAAGAAAGATTTTCCGAAGGCTAAAGAAGTGTCGTTGGTGAAAAATTATCGTTCCGCGCAAAATATTCTTGATTTGGCCTATAAGTTTATTAAAGCCAATGATCCCGACAGGCTGGAATTCGTCAATAAAATCAATAAAAAATTAGTGGCAAGTAAGGAGGGCCAGGGCGTTATCGAACATCTTCATGCCTTAACTTTAGACGAGGAGGTCGCCAAGGTTATTAAAAAAATTGAGCAGACTCTCAAGAAGGACAAACAAGCCACTTATAGCGATATCGCTATTTTATCGCGCACCAATGACGCGGTGATTCCTTTCATTAAGGCCTTGGAAAAAGCCGGTTTGCCTTATCAGTTTTTGGCCTCAAAGGGGCTATATTCCAAACCCGTCGTTTTAGATATAATCTCTTACTTTAAGCTCCTGGACGATTACCATGAAAGCACGGCCCTATACCGGATTTTAAATTTACCTTTTTTGAATATTTCAGCCGATGATATCGCTCTTCTCACCCGTTATGCCGGCCGTAAGGGCAAGTCGCTTTACGAAGCTTTAGGTGATTTGCCTCTGGTTCAGGGGATTTCGGAAAAATCACGTAGGGAGATGGGCAATATTTTAAGCATGATTAAAAAACATGCGGCCTTGGTGCGAGAGAAAAAAGTTTCCGAAGTCATGGTGATCTTTCTGAAGGAATCAGGCTATTTGAAGCATCTGATTGATATTGAGGGAGGGGAGCCGTTGAGCATGCTTGATCAATTCTTAAGGAAAATCAAGAATTTCGAACTGAGCGTTTTGGACCCAAGCCTGAATAACTTCATGAAGGAATTAAGCTTAGAGATTGACGCCGGCGAACAAGGAAAACTGGAGTTCGATTTGGAGCAGGGCCCAGATATGATCAAGGTCATGACGATTCATGGCGCCAAAGGGCTGGAATTCAAATATGTTTTTTTAGTGAACATGGTCGACAAGAGATTCCCGACCATCGAGAGGTCTGATCCGATTGAGTTGCCCGAAGCCATGATTAAAGATATCAAGCCCGAGGGCGATGTACATTTACAGGAAGAAAGGAGAATTTGCTATGTTGCCATGACCCGGGCCAAATCAGAACTTTATTTTACTTCAGCCGAAGATTACGGGCTTACCCGCAAAAAGAAGCTTTCCAGATTCATGTTGGAAATGGGTTACAAAGACGAACTTCAGAAATTAACCATAAAACGTAAAAACGGGCTGACCGAGGACGAGAAAATTCAAGCCAGGAAAATGCCCAAAGTGGCATATCAATTACCCGATCATTTTTCTTATTCGCAATTGGCCGCTTTCCAAAAATGCCCCCTGCAGTATAAATTCGCATTTATCTTAAGGATACCTGTTAAAGGCAAGGCGGTATTTTCTTTCGGCACAACGATGCACGAAGTTTTTTACCGATTTTTGAAATTAGTTAACGGAGGGCAGATTCAAAGTCAAAATAATCTTTTCGGATTTAAGGATCAAAAACCGGCCAAGATTGATTTTGCGGCTCTCAATCAAATTTTTGAAAAAGCTTGGATCGACGAGTGGTACGAAAATAAAGCTCAAAAGGAAGAGTATTACAAGCTTGGTAAGAAAATAATTAAGGATTTTTACGATGATTTTACCGAAAATCCGCCCAAAATCTTGAGAATCGGTGATGACCTGGCGTTGGAAATACCGTTTAATCTTAAGATTGGCGAATATACACTAAGGGGGAGAATCGATCGAATCGATGACTTACCCAAGGGCGTAGGCATTATCGATTATAAGACCGGCAATCCCAAAGACAAACTGGATGCTGAAGCCAAAGAACAGTTAATGATCTATCAAATAGCAGCTGAAGACGTTTTAAAGCTCCAACCCCAATCATTAACTTATTATTATCTTAATGAATATAAGAAAATGTCTTTCTTGGGATCTGAAAAAGAAAAAGAGTCCCTTAAGGGAAAAATTATCCAAGAAATCGAAGAGATTAAAAAGAGCGATTTTAAGCCGACGCCCGGTTGGCAATGTTCTTATTGCGACTTTAAGGACATTTGCGACTTTGCGGAGCGGTAAATTTAAAATTATGTTAGTTTTTATCGATGAATCTGGTGATCCAGGATTAGAAATTATGAGCGGTTCAAGCCGTTATTTTACGGTTTCTTTGGTGATCTTCGAAGACAACGAAGATGCTTTGGCTTGTGATCAAAGAATCGGTCTTTTACGTAAAGAATTGGGTTGGGAGATAAATAGCGAATTCCATTTTAAAATGAATTCAGATAAAGTGCGTCGGGCTTTTTTACAGGCAGTAGCGCCGTATAATTTTTTCTATTACGGCATCGTAATTAACAAAGATCTCCAAAAGCTTACCGGAGATGGGTTTAAAGATAAAAACTCTTTTTATAAATATGCTTGTAGTTTAGTGTTTCAAAACGCCAAAGAAAAAATAGAGAACGCTATTATCGTAATCGATAAGAGCGGTAATTCTGAGTTTAGGGCTCAGTTAGCTAAATATCTTAGAAGAAAAATAAACGAAAGAAATAAAAAATCGATTAAAGATGTAAAAATGCAACGTTCGAGCGGCAATAATTTATTACAATTGGCCGATTACGTCGCGGGCGCTATAAATAGATCTATTCAAGAAAATAAAAAATACGCGAATGAATACAAAAAAATCATAGCTCTTAAGGAAATTTATGTACAAATTTGGCCAAAATAAAACTTCCGAATCTATCCCGTAAGGGAACGCGGCGATAAACGCCACAGTTTGATTCGGAAGCAATTCCATTTTTATATTAACTATTTCATAAAGACGTGTCAAGGGCTTATTAACGGATTTTAGATAATTAAAGTTTTTAATTAAAATTAATATGGAACCGTTGGCGGTGAAAATTAGGCCGGATAATTTGGCGGGATTCGTGGGACAAAAGCACTTGGTGGGCGAGGGTAAGCCTTTGAATATTGCTATTAATCAAAAGCATTTGTTCTCGTTTATCTTTTGGGGCCCCCCTGGTTCGGGCAAAACGACTTTGGCTAAAATCTACGCCCATAGCTTGAACGCCAAGTTTTATGAATTATCGGCGGTGTCAGCCGGCAAAGCCGATATTAAAAAAATTATCGACGAGGAAACCAGCGGTTATCCCAAGGTTTTGTTTTTAGATGAAATTCATCGTTTTAATAAATCTCAGCAGGATTTTTTATTACCCTATGTTGAACGGGGCGATCTTACTTTGATCGGAGCCACTACCGAAAATCCGAGTTTTGAAGTTATAGCTCCCTTGTTGTCGCGATGCCGGGTTTTTGTTTTGAATGAATTGTCTAGCGAAGAAATGCTGGAGATTATTAAGAGAACGGGATTCAAGATGGATAAGAAATCAAAGGATTGGCTTGTTCTCATGGCTAACGGCGACGCTCGACAGGCGATTACCATGCTGGAAAACACCAATCGTCTTTACGGCAAAATTACGATGGATACCCTGAAAGATACTTTGCAGTCAAAGTTTTTAAGATACGACAAAAAAGGCGAAGAGCATTACAATACTATTTCAGCTTTTATTAAAAGTATGCGAGCCAGTCAGCCCGATGCCGCGCTTTATTACATGTGCCGGATGATTGAAGCGGGGGAAGATCCGAAGTTTATTGCCCGCCGGATGGTGGTTTTTGCGAGCGAAGATATCGGTTTGGCCCAACCGACGGCGCTCGTGGTGGCCAACGATGTGTTCAGGGCGGTTGAAACGATCGGTCTTCCGGAATGCGCCGAAAATTTAGCTCATGGCGTGGCCTATTTGTCTTTAGCTAAAAAAGACCGCTCGGCCTACAATGCTTACTTGGCCGCCATGGCTGATGTTAAAAAATACGGCAATTTGCCCGTACCATTGATGTTGAGAAATCCTGAAACGAAACTGATGAAAAATTTAAACTACGGCAAGGGTTACGATAAATATTCAAAAGAAGATTATTTGCCCGAGCGTTTGAAGGGCAAGAAATATCTGATAAGATAAACCAATATGGAATTTCCCCAAGAGAGTAAAATTTTTTCTGTTTCAGAATTCATCGCGCTTTTGAATATCGGTTTGAGAAAATCCGAAGTTAAAATCATGGGCGAAGTCGGTTCCGTCCAATTCGGGCCTACGGGCCATGTTTACTTCACGCTGAAAGATGAAAAAGAGCAGGGGAATATCAACTGCATCATCTGGAAATCGAAATACTTATTGTACGGCATTAAGTTAGAAGAAGGGATGAAGATCATGGCTTTCGGCCATCCCGAAGTCTATGCGCCTTCCGGGCGGTTGTCGTTTATTGCAGATACAATTGAACCTGCCGGCGAGGGCACGTTGAAAAAACAATATGAAGAATTGAAAAAGAAATTAACCCAAGAGGGCCTTTTTGACCCGGAGCGGAAAAGGCCGTTGCCTTTATATCCGCAAAAGATCGGTCTGATCACATCTAAGAAGGGAGCTGTTTTGGGAGATTTTCTTTCCAATATCGGCAAATTCGGCTTTAAGATTAAAATGATTGATTCGCGGGTCGAGGGGCAGGAGGCAGTGCCGGATCTTTTGGCCGCGATTAAAACTTTCAAAAAAGAAGAGATCGATCTTTTGGCTGTTATCCGCGGCGGAGGATCCATGGAGTCGCTGATGCCTTTCAATAATGAGCTACTCGTCAGGGAAATCGCCAATTTCCCTAAACCCGTGATCGTGGCGATCGGGCACGACCGGGACGAACCGTTGATCGATTTTGTGGCCGATGTTTCCGTATCTACTCCCAGTATCGTGGCCACTACGATCAGCCAATCATGGAACGAGCTGGAACTATTTTTAGAGAAGCAAGAGAGGGATATTTTCGCCCGCTATCAAGAGATTTTCGATAATTTCGGAACGATAGAAAACAGGTTCATGATCGCGCTCGAGGGATTCAAAAACATTATCGTCAATACGAAAAATAATCTCAAAAGTTATCTAGACGGCTCGCTCGAAGGGTTTAAGGCGCTTTTATTAGTAGTTGACCAAAATTTAAAAGAAGCCGAAAAGGTGATTTTACTGAACAATCCGGAACGCCAGCTGAAGCTGGGGTATAGTATCGCGAGTATTAATGGTAAAATAATTAGGCGGGCTGGCGACGCCAAGATCGGAGAAATAATCGATTTGAAAGTCAGCGACGGCAAAATTATTTCTGAAATTAAAAATATTAATAAAAATTAATTCATATGGTTAAAGAAAAACAAGAAAGCAAGAATCTTAACGGTAATTTAAAGCGATTGGCCGAAATTACCGAATGGTTCGACAAGCAAGAAGAGATCGACGTTGAGGAGGGTCTGGATAAAGTTAAAGAAGCCGCAGCCTTAATAAAAGCGAGTAAGGAGAGGCTGAAGGCGGTCGAAAACGAGTTCGAAGAAATCAGGAAAGAGATGGATGAAGCGGTATGAACTTAACGACTTTTTTCGGGTTGGCGGCGGGCTTTATGACAACCATAGCCTTCCTGCCTCAAGTCATCCAAACCTGGCGGACTAAAAAAACTAAGGATCTGGCCCTGGGCACTTTTGTTTTCCAGGGGGTTTCAGTTTTATTATGGTTCAGTTATGGTTTAATGATCGGACAACTCCCTTTAATTCTATGGAATGTGATTACGGCGGTTCTAGTCTTCACTATCGTATTTTTTAAGTTAAAGTATAAATAACTCATGGCACTACAGAACCTCATCAGCTATGTGGCGGCCGTGTTGGGACTTTGCGCTTTTTTGCCGCAGGCGGTAAAAACCCTTAAGACAAAAAAGACCCGGGATATTTCTTTGGGCATGTATCTTATTTTCTGGGTAGGGGTAATTTTATGGCTAGTTTACGGATTTTTGTTGAAAAATCCGCCGATTATCATCGTTAACGCGATTGTTTTGGTTTGTGCATCTCTTATCTTGTCTTTTAAGCTGAAATATAAATAGGCTCAGCCTTATTGCTTTTTTTGGCCAGTTGACGTACGATAAATTAGCACCCTGAAAATTTTTTTTGAGGAGGATCGAAATGAAAAACAAGGGTAGCCATGCGCAAAAAGAAGAGGATATTTTCATAACTTCGCCATTGGGCTGTTTCCGCATTATCGGAGCAATAGAGCTTGAGCCGGTGATGCAATTCGGAGAAGACAGACACTGTAAAAAATGCGGCACGATATTATCGCGCTACAACCCCAACGAGAAATGCTGGCCCTGCCTGCAAAAATAAGTTTTTATATTATACGTGAATACACGAGATAAAAGCGGCGTCGATTGACACCGCTTTTTCTTGACCCCGGTTTTTTAAATGTTAAAATTAAGGAACATGGCTACCGGCAACTTCAATAAACTATTAGTCTCA
>Ga0265297_10007469_pt1 | contig 15135 bp, 13 predicted proteins | sample Munlanlwell13791_FD_192502 | JGI IMG/M metagenome (GOLD analysis project Ga0265297, IMG submission 192502) | Leachate microbial communities from a municipal landfill in Southern Ontario, Canada - Leachate well 137-91 | ecosystem: Engineered > Solid waste > Landfill > Unclassified | place... | reverse complement strand
AAAATTCCCCTTTTTTTTCAGAATGGGATCTGCTATAAAAAGTCAAGTTTCAAGTGCTGTTTAACAATCTTGGCGTCGCGAACAAGCGGGCCGCGCGCCCTCAATGAGGAGGAGTTATGCCGAAGAAAAAGAGGAAGGCAGCGAAGAAGAGGAAGGTAGCGAAGAAGAAGGGCGGCAAGAAGGCGTTCGGCGGGTACACGGTCAACTTCCGTGACTGCGAACACACCCTCGAGAGCGTATTCGGCACGAAGCCGATCGCACCGAGCCAAATGACGAAGAAGCTGTGGGCGTATGTGAAGCGCAATCGCCTGAACAAGAGATAGTCTTCAGCGAAAGTTGTTACAACAAGGCCCGGCTCACGCCGGGCCTTTTGTTTTGTGCGTTAGAGAGACATCATGTGCCGGCGGTTTTCGGGAGAGATATGGATCGCCAGGGAGAGCCAGTCGTCGTCCTCGGTGTACATCACCTTGAGTTTGAAGAGCTTGCGCAACATCTTGCGGATCTCTCTTTCTGGAACGTCCTTGAACTTCTTTCGGATCTCCGCAAAATTCCTGATCTCGTCGCAGAATAGGTAAAGCTCGCGTGCCAAATCACAAAGGGTGGTCGCTTGAATACCTGCTCTGAAATCCTCGATTCGTAACGAATCTCCGCAGTCAAAGTACTGAAGAATCGATCTTCCTGCAGCTTGCGCTCTCTCATACTCTTTCCTCCATCGCTTATGCCGCATAAAAAAGCGACGGTAGTTGCGTTTTCTGTTCAAACATTCAAAATCGCTATAATATAACTTCAAGCTGGAAAGTCTATTCGGGAGGTATTTGCCGAGGTCAGGAGCTTCATTGATGGATCTTATCTTGAATTTTTTGGGATTACGATAAATCGGCGAACCCGGGAATAGCCCGAATCGTGCAATATTGTCTGGTGGCATATAGCATGAAGCCAAATCCATGGCTTCGGTACTGCGATCGACATCCGCCTGAGTTTCGGTTGGAAATTCTACTATCAAGTTAGATAGATGTCTTATGCCAACCTCTTCACAGAATTTCATAGTCTCCAGGTTGTCTATCAGGCGAGTGCGCTTGTTCATCTTCGAAAGAAGTTTGGTGTCGAGCGCCTCTAGGCCGATCTGTATTGCGCAGATGCCGGCGTGCTTCATCGATGCCATCTGTTGCTTGGAGAGTCCCGCTCTCGCCTCGCAGAAGATCCTGTAGTCGCGGTTGTGGGAGCTCAGCAGATTGCTCAGTCCCTCGGTTGGCTCCTGATTGATCATGGCCGTGCTCAAGTAGAATGCGGAGACCCCATATTCCTTATAGAAGAGGTTGACGGAATTTGCGATCTTGACCGGAGGCCTGGATCTGAAACCAGGCATAAAAGAGCCATATGCACAGAAGGCACACCTCCTTGTGCACCCCCTGCTTACCTCTATGGGAATATAAGACAATATCTCAATTTGATTAAAGGGGCCACTTCTGTTGAGCGTGTCAAAATAATTGTGATAATCGGGCTCAGGAAGTCCACCGAGATCCGGCAGCTGCTTCCTGGGGTTCTGTTTGATGATTCCGCCATGGCGATATATGAGGCCCGGGACATTCTCCTCGAATTTGCATGACCGCGAAGCCACCCCGGACAAAAGTTCGCTGAATGATATTTCTCCCTCTCCATCGATGCACCAGTTCACCTGCGGGAAGCATTTGAGCACCGATTTGCCAAGCTCCCCGGTCACGCCGTAGCCTCCCATTACGATGCGGATTGACGGATGGTCGCGCTTGATCCAGGTTGCATAGAGGAGGGACGTAAAGAGTTGCGAAAAGTTGATAGAGAAACCTACTATTGAATATCTACGCCAATCTATGTTTTTATATGAAGCGACGAGTGCATCATGAAGGCGAATAGCATGCCGGTTTGCGTTCGGGATAAATTTATTAGCATACTTCAGCAGTGCCTTCCTATTTTCGGAAAAGCACAAAGCCGCGCCTAGCGCCTCTCCGGCGGGTGTGTCAATCCAGCAAGGATCGTCGTAGCTGTCCAGGGAAAAGCACTGTGCTATCTCCAGATGCAGGTTGAGCGCATCTACGTCGAATCCCAAGGACTGTGCATAGGCTGCAAGACATCCGATGGCTAAAGATGGACTTTTATAATTCTCCCATGGCAGAGAAATGAGCGATGCTCTGCAATTCGACATTGTCTCCTCAGGTATCTAGCGAGCCTTATTCCTCCCGGGGAAACGCGTTATTCCTCTGCCGGGGAAGCGTGTTATTTTTCCACTTATTTCATTTCCCGGGTTTATTTCTATAACGATTTTCTTTGTCTTACCTGCTGTGCTGTTTCTGGTCTTGGTTGTGATCGGCTTCTTCGCAACAGTTTTTGCCATATGATCCTCCTATTTTTGTTGTTATCGACTGTTTGCTATTTAGTATAGATAGAATAAAATTGTCGCTAAATAAAGTGTAAAATGATCGATTTCGCCGACTGCCCCCAGTTTCAGCTCAACCTGCTTTGAGATTGTCTTCGTTGTTGTCAGACATGGCATGTCAGTAATCCAGCAGGTGTTGTCCGCTCTTCATTATTATCCTGCCGTCCACCTCGACAGTGGGGTGCCTAAGGAGGCCGTCGTTGTGTGCGACGCTGTCCCATGCGGCCTTGGTTGTGTCGGGGAGAGGGCTGCCCAGAGCTACGTGCACACCGGGCAGCTTTTCATCCTGCAGCATGTTCCCTATTATTTCAGTGAGGCCGATATTGGTGCCAAACGCAAATTCACCGACACGGTTCGAGTTGTCATCGCTTTCAAATGTGTACCTTTCAAAGTCATGCTTCAATTCCTTGTTGGCGCATTCGACGCTGCCGGGAACGCACCTGCCGTCGAACAGGGCGTACTTCAAGGGGGTCTTTGAGATGTCCCCGTATTTTTTTGAGAAGAAGTCTCCGAAACCTCCGTCTATCACCATAGTCCCGTTCGCGTTTATCGGAGTGCCGTAGACTTCACCTCCCGGCAGGTTCGCCGCTTCCCCAAGCCTAACGAGGCCGTCACAGATGCTCCAGAGGTATTTTCGGGAGAACTCGAATATAGCTTCGGTGCCGGCTGGAGTGGTGACCCTTATCAGGTTCGCCATTGAAACTATGTCGAACACCTTTTTCGACAGGCGTTGAATCTTGTCGTAGTCGGAGGCCATCCCCTGCCACATCATCTGCTCTGTGAACATGGGCATATGAGCGTGTTTTATGCCCAGTTCTTCCACCAGCCTTATCAGGGGCATCCTGAAGGAATGAAGTTCATTCGGCCGTATCTGTGCTATGTAGATGCTCGCATTTGCGATCGTCAGGGCGCCTGCGATCTCCGGGCTGAGCTCTAGCGGTGTCGAGCCATCCTCTGGCCGCGTTCCGAAGTCTTCCATCATGAACATGGAAAGACTCGCGCCGGAGATGATGGCCCTTTCTGCGATTGGATCGGCCAGCCTCCTCGTCTCCTCGTCCGTTATAATGACCAGATTCTCCCCTCGCCTGATCTTCAGGCAATTGTCGACGACCTGTAGCGCCCCTTGATCGATCAACCTCCTTTTCTCTTCAATCGGAATTGCACCTTTCATCGCGAATGTGCCTCCAGGCGCTGCAACATAATTGTCGGATGCGCTGCCGCTGTTCTGCAATGCGTCAGTGGACGCGAAAGGGATCGATGATGTCGGAGATGAGATTGTGGAACCTGCAATTCCGAGGTTGAAGGGAATTCTAGGTATTTTGATCATGGTTAATTATCGCCATTTCTCTCAAGAAGTTGCTTCTTATTTTAAGATGAAATATCAAGATGTTATAGAAAGTGCATCTGTTTCTTGTACGTACTTCGGCTTATGTTTCTGAAAAAATTTTTTCGCTTGAACCTTTGACACTCGCCAGCTAAAGAATTCCGCCAATGTTATCTGAGTCTTCTTCAAGAAGCCCCATGCGCGGCTGTCCCCGCTGCAAATCCAAGCGCCTCCAGAAGCGCCTGGACGGATCCAGCTTCTGCAAGCGCTGCGGCCAGCGCGTCTCCTCGGACGGCCGCCTCATACCCTCGGCCGACAGGCGCGGAGAGGAAGCCCAGCCCGACCCCCAGATAAACCTGCTCTGAGTCAGAGCGTCTTGGCCATCTCAACCTGTGTGTTTGAAAGACTGAAGCCCAGCGAGCCCATGATCGCAGGAATTTGCGTCTGGGAATCCGGTATCTGAAAGAGCTCAATGGGGCCGTCGTTGCTGCGCGCGTTCATGAATATCTCCACCATCGCTCCGAGCGCGAGCCGTCCTTCCTCGGCGCTCATGGCATCGAGGCCCAGATGCAGTATCCTTCCGGTCGCAGGCTGAAACAGGCCATAGGCCCTCTCCTTCATCCCATCGCTGACAACGACAGGCATGATGGAATCCCTGACGTCAAAAATCCCTTCCCACATTCTGTACCATGGCGGCTCATGGTCGAGCATGTGTCTCAAGCTGTAGGCGTGGCCGAGGTCGGTAAGCCTTGCCTGCATCGGGTTGTCTTTCGAAAGCTCGACGGTATCTGCAGAGGAGTAAGAATGGAGAGTTCGGGTTATCTCGAATCCCATGTTCCTGTAGAGCCTGATGACCGTGGAGTTGCCCGCCTGCGCGAACAGGACTCCGGCGCCGGCCCCGAGGGCGCGGGCCGCACCCTCGGCCGATCTGGACATGGCGGTGGCAATGCCCCTCTTGCGCCATTCCTCCACGACGGTGGTGCCTGTGCAGCAGGATACTCGTTTGCCTGAAATCGCCCTGATACCGGACAGCCAGAAGCCTACCATGGAACCTTCCTCAAATGCGCCGTAGGATATCTCGGGCCTGTACCCGTTCTGTCTCAGCCTCAACGCGAGCGACTCCGACGACATGTTCACGCCGAACCCGCGGCAGAGGGTGTTGTGAAGCTCATGAAAATCTCTATCTGCGAGCGGCCGTATGTAGAGGGAAGATGGCGTCGGTCTTAAGACAGGCACGTTTGTCGGCAATAGCCGTATAGTCTGGATGTTGTGCAGAGGCAGCGTCATATCTCAGTCAGTCCTCTCAAGGCGGTTATCGGAAGGATTTTAATAAAGTTGTCTGAAAAACGCTTTCTCTAATGGGTTGATATTGTTAAATAATTATATGACGGGGAGATGCCTCCTCAAATTCGGGGATGAGTGAATGGCAAGAGAGAGGTATTCGCCCTCTTCAGTCATCATCAGGCGCAGATCGATCAGCGACCCCAATATTTCGCGTATGCGGGCTGTGCCGGCCCCTGGAAATCCAGCCTGTATTTCATCGATTTTTCTCACGCTGTCGCAGAATCTGTAGATTCCAGCGGCCAATCCATCGAGGATGATCGTGCCTCCTCCATGCCGTGAGTCCTCTATTTTTATATGATCTTTACAATCGAAGTAATGCAGCATGGGTCGCCCTGATCTTCGCGCCTCCTCATAATCCTTCTTCCATCTGCGCCATCTTTTCATGAGTGCGCTGTAGTTGCGGTTCTTCCTGTTGGTTGAGAATTTTTTGTACCATAGATCTATGTTTCGGCTTATGTCCTTCGGCAACAGAGGTGCATATGCCGAGCGCTCGCATATTTTTTTGATTCCGAATTTCTTGGGCTGAAAATAGACCGGGGACCCCTCGCGAAGTTGAAATCTTACAATGCTCTCGGGTGGCATATAGGCGGACGCCATGTCGTCGATCGCCTTGACGGTGCGATCAATATCGTCCTGCGATTCCGTGGGGAATCCCAGCATCAGGTTGGATGTGTGGCCGATGCCGAGTTCTTCGCAGTATTTCATGGCCCTGATGTTTTCGATGAGCTTCGTGCCCTTGTTCATCTTGCGGAGCAGCCCGGAGTCGAGAGCCTCTATGCCTATCTGGACGTGGGCGAGCCCCGCGCGTTTCATCAGCGACAGGTTTTCCTTTGTCGTGTCTGCGCGGATCTCGCAGAAAAATCTGTAGTCAATATCCTGCTTCAGGATGAGCGGGAAGAGGGCTTCGATGTCTTTTTTCGCGATCAACTGCGCCACCAGGTTGATAGAATTAACTTTGTACTTGCGGCATGCGCGCCTGATCGCCGCCGCAGTCTCTTTGGCCGGCCTGGATCGATAGCCTCTCCAGAAGCCGAAGTCGCAGCAGAATGCACATTTGAATACGCACCCCCTGCTCACTTCGATGGGGATATAATTGAGGATCTCAGTGCCGGAGAGCTTGGGGTGCGCCTCAATCGTCCTGTAATAATCGGTGAAGTCGGGGTCCGGCAGACCGCTCAAATCCTGGAGTTGGGCAACCGGATTGAATTTGATGAGGTTGCCTTCTCTGTAAAATAGACTTGGCACGTCGCGTTCAAATCCGCTGGAGCCATCGCGCATTCCCTTCAAGAGTTCGACGAAACCGATCTCTCCCTCGCCGTCTATGACCCAGTCTACCCAAGGGAAGCACTTCAGGACGGATCTGCCCATTTTACCGGCGACCGCGCGTCCGCCCAGCAAAATCCTGATATTTGGATGATTGCGCTTCAACCATGATGAGAACAGCAGGGAGGCGAAGAGCTGATCGAACGTTACCGTGAATCCGACGAGGGAATATCTCTTCCAATCGATTCTCCGGTATACATCCTTCATTGCGTGCTCAAGTTTTGGAAGAACTTTAGTCGAACCGGGCAGAATCTTCTCCGAATATCGCAGCAGGCGTCTTTCCGCGGAAGGGAAGAGAATGGCCGCGCAAAGTGCGTCCCCGCAGGAACGGTAGGTCTTGTAGGAATACTCGTCATATTCGTTGAGTCCGACGGAGGCTGCTATGTCCAGATGTGCGTGGCGAGCTTCGGCATCAAAGCCGTTTCGCCTCGCATATGCCGCGAGCGCACCTATCTGAAGAGACGGGCTATGATAGCTGGCCCAGGGCAGGGAAATAAGAAGAACCTTTGGTCTGCTCATTGCGATGGCTTGTGCCCGTGCATCAAGGCTGGTCCATGGGCGGAGTCTTGATCCTCGGTTTCCTGGTTTTTAGGTTGATTCCGACTGGCGCGATCTTTTGCACCGTCGCCCGAGACTTGACCTTGGTGGGCTTTTTTGCAGCTGGTTTTTTAGATGTCGTCATCGGATCCTCCACAAAGGGCTTTAATATCCTTCCTTTTGAAATCATAGATGAGCAAAAACCATGCCTTGATATTAGCACCGATTGAAGAAACTATCCTATTGAAAAAACATATTATTTTTCAATTTGCTACGATCGACTATAGGATCAAGATGAGAACCGTGACTGAAATCGTCAAAAAACCGTCTCTATTCCCCTTGCTTTCGCCTTCCTGAGTATGATTAATAAACGCACTAATTTTCCGGGATGGAGGTAAAAGTGACCAAATATCGCACAGGTAGCGACCGCTTCGGTCGTCATCGCGTCATCGAGCCGAAGGGGGCTCTGCCGCAGGCGGCCACGCGCGTCGACAATTCGCTGCCTATCTACGAGAACGAAATACTCATCAACGTACAGACCCTCAACATAGACTCGGCCTCCTTTCGCCAGATGAAAGAGGCCTCGGCCGGGAGCTCCGACGGCATAGCAAAGCAGGTGCTGGCCAACGTATCGAAGATGGGCAAGCAGCAGAATCCTGTGACCGGCTCCGGCGGCATGCTCCTCGGCACGGTCGAGGAGATGGGGCCCGCGTACTCCAATCCCTGCAACGTGAAGAAGGGCGATCGGGTATGCACTCTGGTTTCTCTCACCCTCACCCCGCTCATCATCGAGCGCATAAAAGAGGTCCGCGACTCCGAACAGATCGACATAGACGGCAACGCCATCCTCTTCGACTCCGGCGTGCTTGCGAAGATCCCGGACGACATGGACCTCAAAGTCTGCCTTGCGCTGCTTGACGTGGCCGGTGCGCCGCCGCAGGCCGATCGGCTCGCAAAGAAGGGCGATACAGTCTATGTGATCGGCTGCGGCAAATCCGGGATACTGTGCGCTGCGGCGATCCGCGAGAAGTTGGGGAAGAACTGCAGGATCATCGCGTCGGCCACGCGCGAATCTAGCGTTGAGACCATGAAGTCGCTGGGGCTCGTCGACGAATGCTTCACCGCTAACGCCCTCTCGCCGGCCGAGACGATGGACAAGGTCGCCAAGGCCACGAACGGCAAGATGTGCGACCTTGTGATAAACACGGCGAACGTCGAGGGGACCGAGCTTGCATCCGTCCTCGCATGTCGCCAGGGCGGAAAGGTCTACTTCTTCAACATGGCGACAAACTTCCAGAAGGCGGCTCTCGGCGCCGAGGGCGTGGGAATGGACGTGGAGATGATAATCGGCAACGGCTACGCGCCGAACCACGCGCGGTTCACGCTCGATTTGTACCGCAAGAGCGCGGTGGTGAAAAAGTGGTTCGACGACAAGTTTGGGGAGTGAGGCGGCATGATCGACATGAGCGATCCGAAATATTTTCAGCGCATCAAGGCCTATGAGGACGTTTCGCCCGAGCAGTGGAACGACCCGCGTTGGCAGCTCGCGAACGCTGTCACGGACGCCGAAGGGTTGAGCAAGGTGATAGCGCTCACGCCGAAGGAAAAGGCGGATGTCGATCGCGCGGTCAAACATTCGAAATTCCAGGTGACGCCTTATTTCCTTTCGCTCATCGACGAGAAAAACCCCGAATGCCCGATCCGAATGCAGTGCGTGCCCAGGCTCGCGGAGCTCGAACCTGGGCTGGGCGATCTCACGGATCCCCTCGCCGAGGACGCCGACATGCCGGTGCCCAGGCTCGTGCATCGCTACCCGGACCGCGTGCTCTTCCTGGTCTCAGAGGTATGCAGCATGTACTGCCGCTTCTGCACGAGAAGGCGCCACGTCCTCTCGCGCACCACGAAGCAGCTCGCCTCCGAGCACGACAATGCGATCGAATACATCGCGAAGAACAGGGAGATCCGCGACGTGATTCTCTCCGGCGGCGATGCGCTCATGCTGCCGGTGGCCACGCTGGAGGGGATCATAAAGAGGATACGCGCGATACCGCACGTGGAGATCATCCGAGTGGCCAGCCGTTTCCCGTGCGTCATGCCTATGGGCGTAACCGACGAAGTGATCGCGATGCTCAAAAAGTATCAGCCTGTTTATTTCATGACTCACTTCAGCCATCCGTATGAGGTGACTCCGCAGGCAAAGGCCGCATGCGAGAAGATAGCGGACGCCGGCATGCCGATCTCGAACCAGTCGGTGCTGCTCCGCAAGATCAACTCCGATCCAGCGGTGATGAAGAAGCTTTTGCACGAACTCCTCAAAATTCGGGTGAAGCCTTATTACATTTATCAGTGCGACCTGGCCGAGGGGATCGAGCACTTCCGCACCTCAGTCTCCAAGGGCTTCGAGATAATGGAGTACTTGCGCGGTCATACCTCGGGTCTAGCGCTGCCGACCTTCGTGATAGATGCGCCTGGCGGCGGCGGCAAGATACCGGTGATGCCGAACTATCTGCTCACGCTCACCGACGAGAGGGCCGTGGTGCGCAATTACAGGGGGCTCATGTCAAGCTACACCAACCCGCGTGAGCGCGACAGCGCGTGCTCGACCGCGGACGATATAGCGAAAAATTTCGCGCCGGAGCAGCCTAAGAACACGGCTTTCTACGATCTCGTGGACGGCAAGAGGGTAATCCTGAAACCGCAGGTGTGATTTATGGCATATAGAAAACTCAACCTGGACCGCGACAAGATCGACCAGTGCAGGAACATGGCGGCGCGCATCGTCTCTCCGGTGCAGAAGTACATCGACAGGCACTCAACCGCCTCGATCGAACGCGCGGTGCTGCGCGTCTTCGGCGTGGAGGAGGCGCACCTCGAGATGCCCCACGTCAACCTGATCGTGGACCGCAGCCCCAAGGACATGCTCCGCAAGGGCGTCGCCTGGTGGTTCGCCAGGGCGGCGGTCCACACCGGGCTCTCCGCCGGGGAACTGGGAAAGCGGCTTGCTACAGACCATCTCAAGCTCGACTCGGTGCCGAACGTGGCTGAGGACCGGATCAGACAAAAGGCGGTCGAGCTCGCCGAGGCGGGCATCAAGAGGATCGACGAGGCCAGACAGCGCCGCCGTGGCGTGATGAACCGCAGGGGCGAGCCGCCGCAGCCGTGGAAGTACCTGATCGTCGCCACCGGAAATATCTACGATGACGCCGCTCAGGCGGTCTCGGCTGTCGAAGAGGGCGCGGACATCATCGCGGTCATACGCACGACTGCGCAGTCTCTGCTCGACTACGTCCCTGACGGAATCAGCACCGAAGGCGCCGGCGGTACGCTCGCCACGCAGGCGAACTTCCGAGTCATGCGCCAGGCGCTCGACGAGGCCTCGGAGAAGTCGGGCCGCTACATCAAACTCGTCAATTACTCATCGGGCCTCTGCATGTCCGAGATCGCTGCGATGGCCGCGGTGGAGCGGCTCGACGTGCTGCTCAACGACTCGATGTATGGCATCCTCTTCCGCGATATCAACATGAAGAGGACCTTCGTGGACCAGTACTTCTCGAGGCTGATATGCACGCGCGCCGGGATCACTATCAACACCGGCGAGGACAACTATCTCACGACGACCGACGCGTACCGCAACGCCCACCACGTGCTCGCCAGCCAGTTCATCAACGAGCAGTTCGCGCTCAAGGCCGGGATGCCGCACGAGCTCATGGGGCTCGGCCACGCCTTTGAGATGGACCCGGAGATCGAGGACGGCTTCCTCTACGAGCTGGCGCAGGCGCAGATGGTCCGCGAGATATTCCCGCGTTCGCCGATCAAGTTCATGCCGCCGACCAAACACATGAAGGGCGACATACTGTTCGGCAACGTCATGGACGCCATGTTCAACGTCTGCGGCATCGTTACGGAGCAGTCGATTCAGCTCCTGGGCATACCGACGGAGGCGATACACAACCCGCACATCCAGGACCGATACTGGGCGCTGAAGAACGCCAACTACGTCTTCAACAACTGCCGCAGCATCGGCGATGAGATAAGCTTCAACCCGAACGGAAAGATCACGCGGCGCGCCCACACGGTGCTCGACAACGTGCACAAATACCTGAAGAAGATCGAGGAGGCCGGGCTGATGAAGGCGATCGGCAAGGGGATGTTCGCGGAGATAGAGCGCGATGAGAACGGAGGCAAGGGGCTCGACGGCGTCTTCCAGAAGGACGCGCACTATCTCAACCCCGTGCTTGACCTTCTCAAGGCGAAGGCAGAAGAGGACGAATAGATGCTCAAGGTCAACCACAAGAAGCTCAAGCCCTACGGCGACAGACTGGACGACGGCCAGATGCAGCTTTCGTTTACGTTCCCTGTCCCCGCGTCGCCGGAGGCCCGCGAGGCGGCGAAGCGATACGTTGAGGGGATAGGGCTCCGCGACGTGGCTATCTGTGCGATGGATCCGATGGGCCGTGAGTTCACTTTCTTCGTGGCGTACGGAAAGTGCGACCGGACGATAGATCTTTCGGCGATTCACGTGCCGAAGGTCGAGGTCCCGGCCATGAACTACGAGGAGCTCACGGCGTACATGGCGCGCAACATCGACAGGCCGATCGTTGTGGTGGGCGCATGCACCGGTTCGGACGCGCACACGGTTGGCATCGACGCCATCATGAACATGAAGGGCTACGCCCACGACTATGGCTTGGAGCGTTACCCTCTCTTCAAAGCTCACAATCTCCGCAGCCAGCTCACCAACGAGGAACTGATTGAGCGGGCGGTGCAGCTTGAGGCCGACGCGCTCCTGGTTTCGCAGGTGGTCACGCAGCGCGACAGTCACATCAAAAACCTCAAGGAGCTCCATGCCCTGGTCAAGAAGAGCGACAAGCTCAGGAAGGGGCTGATCACCGTCATCGGCGGACCGAGGCTAGACCATCAGAACGCCCTCAAGCTCGGCTTTGACGCGGGCTTCGGGCCTGGGACCAGGCCTTCGCAGGTCGCCTCCTTCATCGTGCACGAGTACATGAAGCGCCGCGGCATAGTAGCGAAGCCGAAAGACATCCCCGCGCATGCGGCGCCTTCGCGTGAGCCGCACGCCGCGGTCCGTGCTCAACCGCAGGCGCACGTGCGTCAATACCCACGTCCGCAACCGCATCCACAAGAGGCGCAGCCCGCCGGCCAGGGGAAAAAGCGCAGGCCCAGGCGCAGGGGGAGGCGCGGCGGCGCACGCAGGTCGCATCATTCAAAGGCGGCGACGGCGCAATAGGAGCGGATGAACCTATGTCAGGGATAGGGATAATAATTAATCCGTATTCGCGCTCCCACAGGAAGGACCCGGAGCGCGCGCGGAAGATGGGCTTCATCGTGGGCGACCGCGGTTCGTGCCATTCGACCGAGACGCTCGACGAGGTGCGCACCCTGGCGCGCGAATTCAAAGAGAGGGAAGTGGACATACTCGGAATCTCGGGGGGCGACGGCACGAACCACCGGACGCTGTCCGTCTTCCTCGACGTGTACGGCGACAAACCGCTGCCGAAGATCGCGCTCCTCCGCGGCGGCACGATGAACAATCTGGCGAATCAGCTGAACGTCAAGGGCAAGACCGAGAAGATACTCTCGAGCCTCATCTTGAAATATCACGAGGGCATCCCGTTCAAAGAGGTCGGCATCAACATGATCCGCGTCAACGGCGCGTACGGATTCCTCTTCGGAATGGGGCTCATCAGCCGCTTCATAAAAGTCTATCAGAACGTCGAGGGCGGGCCCACGCCCTTCAGAGGCGCCATGCTGCTGGCCAGGGCCGTGTTCTCCTCGATCATCAACGGCAGGTTCGCAAGGCGGCTCGCCGAACGCTTCGACTGCAGGATCACCATAGAGGGAAAGCCTGCGCCGTTCAAAAATTACATGATGATATTCGCGGGCACGATGTCCACGCTCGGCTTCAATTTCAAGCCGCTCTACAGGTCAACCTCAGTAGAAGGCAAGTTCCAATCCATCTGCATTTCCGCCACAGGCCGCCAGCTCCTGTTCACCTTCCCGCGCGCCTTCTTCGCGCTGCCGGCCCGCTCCGAGCACCTGATCGACGAGATGACCTCCGACATGGTGCTGGAATTCGAAAACCCCATGGAATACACGGTCGACGGCGATTTTGCGGACAAGCCTGCCGACAGGATAGAGATAACGACCGGCCCGGCCCTCACGATGATCGTTTCCTAGCCCGTCCGTTTTTCTGGCACGGGTTATGCTTTATTAATAAACTGTCGGTTTTGCACGGCGAAGTCCGGATTGCCCTGCGGTCGTTTTCAAGGGCGGAGAGGGCTGATTATGGATAAATTGAACTGTCTGCCGCGTCGCGGATGCCGGCCACATACCGTTGTCAGGGCATTTGCCGGCGTCATCGCTTTGACGCTCCTTATCATAATGATCGACTGCTCGGGCGGAGGCAGTGGCGGCTCTTCCGGCGGGATCGCTCAAACCTCGGGGGATCTGTGCATGACGGGCGACGCTTCGTATCGCGTCGAGATCTCGGGCTCCGATCCGTACGAGAGGACCATAGAGGTGAATCCGTTCGAGTCCGCTTACAGCGGGAGCTTGGGCGGGCAGATCAGGGGGCTCGCCTCTCTTGCCGTCCAGATACCGGATTCCGAAGTATCGGAGATGATCTTCTGGGGCAGCGGCGCCTCCATCAAGTACGGCACTGCGGATGAGGTGATCGGCAAGATCAGCCTGGCAAAGCCGGGCGCCGTCAACGACATCGCGCCGATGGTGTACGGGGGCAAGCGCATGCTGGTCTACGGTACGGAGAGGGGGCTGGGAGTAGCGGGGCCCAACGACGCGGGCACGGGGTTTGCGGATTACTCGACCAGGGGCGCCTGGCGTTCGGCGCCCGACGGGGTGACCTCGCTCGATCTGTCGGACGACAATTCCTCCATCGTCTTCACGACTGCGGACGGTTTCGTGCAGCAGATAGCTCCGGCCGATCTCATCGGCGGCGAGAGCTGTTCCGGGATCATAGCCTCAGAGGTCGTGGCGCAGGAGTCGAGCTTGTCGCTCCTCCCTGTCAGGACCCAGGCAGGATCGAGCCACGTATTCGTCCTCTCAAAACCGTCTTCAGCGGCGGCCGTGGCGCCCACGTTCGAGCAGGCATATCACCCCATATTCGAGGCGATGCTGACCGACGGCGTCTACAGCAGGCTCAGGGCGTATCCCACGGGTGGCGGCAGCCCTTCGCTGCCCGGCTTTGCCACGAACGACTCGAGCTTCGAGCGCTTCGACAGGTTCATACCCACCGACATCGCGTGGGACGGTCAGAGCCTGTACGTGGTGGGGATCGCCTACGACCAGCAGGCCGTGTCCGATTTCCTGCTGCAGGAGTGCTCGACCAGCGTCGATCAGCCGCAACAGCTCAAGTGCATGGCGGATGCGGCCAAGGACGGGTCGCTGGCCACGTTCGGCCTGGATAGCGAGAGCGGCCTGCTCAGGTTTATCGGCGGGTTTTTCGTGTATCGCGACATGGGAAATCTTTCCAAGGCGGACCACTTCAAACAGATCCAGCTGACGGGCCTCAAATATCAGGAGGGCGCGCCGCCCTACATATTTGCGATAGCGGTGCAGTCCGAGCGAGCCTTCGTAAGAGGGCCTAATTTCCTGCTCTCCATCGGCCGCGCAGAGAGCGAGAGCGCGGAAGAGAACTGGGATATAGATCTCAAGGCCGACCTTGATGAGGAACTGGTTGCGGCTCTGCCCAACCGTGTTGCGCCGTATCAAGGCGGGGCGGCCGCCACTTTCACGGCGCTGAAGGCGTCGGACGGCTCGGGCGCATCTGCGCTGGAGATCATGGGGAGCGACGGCGACTTCGGAACGCTCGACACCGGCGCGATATACGTGAGGGCCGACGGCGCAGGCCAGAGCTCTGGCCTGATAGCGGCCATCGAAATGGAGAGCGATCGCGGCGGGAAACTCTTCCTCGAGAACGCTACGAGTAAATACGCCATAGATACGAACCTCTCCAACGGGTATGTGAGCAACGCGGCCTATGACGGAACCACTCTCGCCTTTGCCTCTTCGCAGAGGGGCACGCAGACGATGCCGGAGTATACGTTCGGCTGGAATGTCATGGTCCAGTCGGGCATCAAGATCTCAACGCGGGGAACCCTTTTCATAAGCAGGGCCTTGGGTGCGAACCAGGAGTTCACCGGATTCCCGACGTTGGTCA
>Ga0265297_10007468_pt1 | contig 15137 bp, 13 predicted proteins | sample Munlanlwell13791_FD_192502 | JGI IMG/M metagenome (GOLD analysis project Ga0265297, IMG submission 192502) | Leachate microbial communities from a municipal landfill in Southern Ontario, Canada - Leachate well 137-91 | ecosystem: Engineered > Solid waste > Landfill > Unclassified | place... | reverse complement strand
GAAGCGAGCCGCGCGAGCGTACCGCAGAGCAGTCGCGCCATACTAAAAGGCTGGATAAAGATTCTATTATGGACGAACTCGGCGACGTCCTATTTGCCGTCACGAACCTCGCGCGCAAGCTCGACATAGATCCAGAGGCAGCGCTGCGCGGCACAAACCGCAAATTCGAACGGCGCTTCCGGCAAATCGAAGAAGCGCTCGTCCGACAAGGCAAAAAAATCCAGGACGCCACGCTCGCCGAAATGGAAACGCTCTGGAACGAAATCAAGAAGACTGAAAAAGCCGTTTAAGCTTTCTTCTTGCGCATAAGCCCCAATCCGGCCAATCCGGCCGCAAACAACGGCAGCGCGGCAGGCAGCGGAACGTTTGAAAAGGTGACGTCAAGGTCATCGATCAAAATGTTAAAATCTGCCAACGAGGGGCCCGTTATGCCTGCAGGATAGATATACAGCATATCAATGCCCGTCCAATTAGCCGACACATAGGTTGACCCCTGATCGCTGACGGAAACATAGGAATAATATAAGGTAGTGCCGCCCAACGATCCGATAAGATAAAAATCAACGGAGTCATACGCTACAGAAAAGTATCCGCCGTTCAAAGTAAAAGGCGTCGGAGAATAAATCGCATGAAGCCCAAGAGGGTTCACATAAGCAATATTCGATCCCGAAACGACGGCATTGACACCGCCGGGCCCGACTGAATCGATCAAAGGATTCACGGAATAGAAACCCAGCCAATAGAGCCCCTCATAGAGCCCGCCGTTTGCAATCGTCTCGGTTTTGCTGCTTGGAAGATCATCGAACGTAATAATCGCCGCATTCGAGTCTGTCGGCGCGCCCAAAAAAGACAAAACAGAAATCGCCGCAAGAACCTTCAAAAATATGGACATAAAAACCTTCCTTTGATTCAATAGTTTTCTACACTACCAATGAATCAATCCTAGGCTTTTCTCTTACGGCCTACAAGCCTCAAACCTCCAAGCGCCATCAACCCTCCGCCAAACAACGGCAGCACCGCCGGGATCGGAACCTCATTAATCATGAGGTTATCAATAACGATGCTTCCCCCGTTGTTGGAGCTAATGAACACCCTGTCAATATTGCTCCAATTAAGGGTGACGAATGTCGGCCCCGCTGCAGAAATGGCAAACGTGTCGTTATATATAACGACATTGTCCAAGTATCCCACAATAACAAGCTCGGTATCCATATAGGACGCCGAAAAAGCCCCGCCATTCAGAGTAAAAGGAACGAAAGAATTAATCTCGCCATAAGAAAACGATCCATAAGACCTGGCAGAGGCGATGTTGGACGGCGAAACCCTGCCGTTATATGAACCGCCGCAATAAGGGCTTCCTTCACAGAGCCGAGGATCCATCGCATAGATGTTTGTGAAAATAAGGCCGTTATACCCGAACGGAATTTCGAAACCGACGTTCGAGGTGCCATAAACATTAATATCGTCGAACGTAACAAGGGTCGCATTCGCGCGCGATGGGACACATAGAAACAAAATCGCAACAAGAAGGGTCAAAAATTTTGCCATGAGAATCTCCATGAGGAAAAATAGTTAGAAAAAACTATCGAGATGCCGCGCGGCAGTTTATCCAAGCGCAAAGTGCATGGAAAGCCCCAGTGTCATTTTAAAAACAAAAACAACCGGACACCAACCATAGTGCCTGATGGCGCCAAGGGTCACTATTACTGCTTCAAAAGGAAATCGCTCAGCAGAACACGTCCCGCTTGCCGGAGCGCACTTGCGCAATCAGCTCGCGCGAGAGCTTCTGCCCCTGCGGGCTCAGGTCCGAGATTTCGCGTTCAATGGCTTTCAGCCCGGCTTCCATGGTTTCCGGCGACGCATAGTCCATCAGGTATTCCATAAAAGTGCTGATGGCGTTCGGCGCGCAATTGTCCTTGATCAATCCGGGCTTTGCCAAATCCATGAAGTCAACGCCCGTGCGTCCCAAACGATAACAAGCCGTGCAGAAGGACGGCAAAAACCCTTCGTCGGAAATAGTGCGCACGACTTCGTCCAAGGTGCGATGATCGCCGATTGAAAACTGGCCGGGCTCTTTTTCCGAACCGTCGTCTTTGTCGCTATAGCCGCCGGGATCGGTTCTGCTTCCGGCAGAGATTTGCGAAACGCCCAGATCGAGCGTCGCCCTGCGCATTTCGGGAGTTTCGCGCGTGGACATAATCATGCCGGTATAAGGAACGGCCAGACGCATAATCGCGACAAGCTTCTTGAAATCGGTGTCCGAAACTTTATGGGGCGGATTTCTGGACAATTCGGAACCGTCGGCCGGCTCGATGCGCGGGAAGCTGATCGTGTGGCATCCGACGCCGAAGCGGTCCTCAAGATGGCCGATGTGCTTCATAAGCGCGAGAATTTCGTACTTCCAGTCCGCAAGCCCGAACAAAACGCCAAGTCCGACGTCGTCAATGCCGCCCTGCTGCGCCCTGTCGAAGGTCGAAATGCGCCAGTCGAAATCCCGTTTCGGCCCGCGAAGATGAACCTGCTTATAAACGTCGCGGTCATAGGTTTCCTGAAAGCAAACGTACGTTCCGATCTGAGCCGCCTTCAGCTTCTTGAAATCCTCGACGCTCAAAGGCGCGAGTTCGGCGTTAATGCGGCGAACGGTGCCGTTGTTCGACTTCACGGAATAAATGGTCTCGATGCACTTGATAATGTAATCCAGCCCGCCGGGATACGCCTCGCCCGCGATAATCAGGACGCGTTTATGCCCCTGATTGAGCAAAATCTTGGTCTGCTCGGCGACTTCTTCCTGCGACAGGTAATGGCGAACAAGCCCGCGATTGCTCTTGCGGAAAGCGCAATACGAACAATCGTTGGCGCACAAATTCGAAACGTACATCGGCGCAAAGAAAACGACGCGCCGTCCGTAAATGTCTTCCTTCAATTTCTTGGCGGTTGTGTAAAGCTCGTCAAAAAGGTCTTGGCTGTTTGCCTGCGACAAAGCGGCGACATCGGCGATATTCAGCCCCTTCATCTCGCGAGCCTTGGCGAGAATCTCACGGATTTTGACGGGGTCTTCCTTCTTGTTTTTATCTAATATTCCCTTGATTTCATCGGAATCGAGCCACGGAGCCGAGGTATCGCTTGGATCATCAACCATTTTTTGCGCCTTTTTTTGCCAGAAAATAGATCAGCTTGGGCAGAATGGAATAGAGAGATCTAAAAATAGTGCTCAAGTGCTTTTAGCCTACTGCCGACGCGTTTTTTTGTCTATAAATAATTTCCAAGGTAATCATGCAATGCAGCAAAGAATACGGGCATGAAAGATAACGACAAAAATATTTTGAAAGAAATCGAACAGCTTTTGCGCACTCCTGCCGCCGAACGGCAAGCCTTGTTCGACCGCGCCGACAAGATTCGCCGGCAAACAATGGGCGACGACGTGTACCTGCGCGGCATCGTCGAATTCTCGAATATCTGCGCCAACCGTTGCGCCTATTGCGGCATCCGCGCCGACAATAAAAAGGTCAACCGCTATCACATTGACGCCGACGAAATTCTCGACGTCGCCAAAAAGATGACGGACTGGCAACAGGGCACCATCGTCCTTCAATCGGGCGAAGCCAATTCGCGCGAAGAAAACAAATGGATCGGCGACGTCGTGCGCCGCATCAAAAAAGAAACGCCGCTGGCGGTCACGCTTTCCGTCGGCAACAGGCCGAAGGACGTCTACGCCTTTTGGCGCGACTGCGGCATGGATCGCTTTCTCCTGCGTTTTGAAACAAGCGACCCCAAGCTTTTTTCCGCCATGCATCCCGACTGCACGCTGGATGAGCGCCTTCAATGCCTGCGCGATCTGCGCGATCTCGGCGTTCAGGTGGGCGGCGGCTTTATGATCGGCGTGCCGGGCGAAACGACGGAAATTCTGGCAAAAAACATCCTGCTCTGCCGCGACTTTGATTTCGATATGATCGGCATCGGGCCTTTTATCCCGCACCCCGACACGCCGTTTGCCGACAAGAAAAACGCCTACGCCGACGACAGGGACATGTTCTTCGTCGCCGTCTCGGTCTTGAGGATTTTCAATCCCGACGCGCATATTCCCGCGACAACGGCATTCGACGCCGTTTTCCCGAACCATCAAGGACGCGACCTCGTGCTTCAGCGCGGCGCGAACGTCTTTATGCCCAACAATACGCCGCAGAAATATCGCGGAGATTATTTATTATACCCCGACAAACCTTGCGTAGACGAAGACACCGGCCAATGCTCGCTTTGCGTTCAGGGGCGCGTTACGCTCCTCGGCCGCACGATCGGCGACGGCCCCGGTCACACAAAGAAAAAACGCAAAGAGAGACTGAATGATCGTTAGACAAGAATCCAAAGAAGACATCCCCACGTCTACGATCTGGTGAAAATCGGTTTTCAGACCGCGCAAGTCACGAACGGCAAAGAGCAGGATTTTGCCGACTTTTTGCGTAGCTCGGAAGGCTTCATCTCCGAACTCTCACTCGTAGCCGAAGAAGACGGAAATCTCGTCGGCCAAATCATGCTGACGAAAACGTATATCGAGGACGGTTCAGACAGGCACGAAGTACTTCTTTTGGGGCCGCTCACCGTCGCGCTGGAGCACAGGAATAAAGGCATAGCCTCAAAACTTATCGAGGAGGGCTTGCTTCTCGCGCGCCAAAAGGGTTACGCGTCCGTTATCCTTGTCGGCAATCCCGTTTTCTACAGAAGGTTCGGCTTTAAAACCTCCGAAAGCTTCGGCGTTACAAACACAAACGGCATACCCGGCGAATACGTCCTCGCTTGCGAACTCAAGCCCGAAGCCTTCAAAGGCGTCAAAGGATCTATAACTTTCGTCACGGACGTATAAATATTAGGTTGCCAATAAACTATTATCTTTTCTTTATCCGTGTCTCTCTCCACCGTCATTCCGCAAAATTTGTCGCGTAGCGACAAATTTATGCGGAATCCCATTTGGTTTCTTCCTTTTTACCTCCCCCTCACGCTTCCTAGAAAAGCCCTTCCCCTATCAGTAATAAGCCTCTGGTATAAATTCCAGAACACTTAGGCTATCCTCGCGCCATAGATTCTCTATCAGCCTTTTGGGACGGTATTGACAATGTGTATATTCAAAAAACTACGCAGCGATCCGGGGCTCAATTATTCTTTAGCAGATACTTTTCTCTTTGCCCAAATTCCAAATCTCTATGCCGCCATTCCCGCGTGTCTGACGACGGGATATATTTTTCTGCGCACCGTAGCGACGGGAAAGACGGCAGAGGCGCTCGAACGCTTCGAACGTCCTATCGAAAAATTCTTTTTCCTCATTCATCCCTACATACCGATCATCCATCGAATTCCCGCCGATCAGTATAGAAAAGACAAAAAAGGCGCGGCCACGCTCATGATCGGAACCGCGCAATACGCGATTGCAGCGGCGAGTTTTATCGCGGCAGTCATGGATCCGGCAAATCCGATTGGATGGCTTGCGGCGACAGCGGCGGCCTTTTTCTCGGCCTTCAATCTAATCTTCGGCCTTCAGCTCAATAATCCCGAAACCGTCAAGGCGACAGTGCGCTGGAAAGACGTTCTGAAAAGCCCGCCCTTTCTCGACGCCGCAGGCGTTTGCTGTTCGGGTCTCATGGCGGGACTGGCGACAAGCTTCGGATGGGGCGCATCGGTTCCTATCGGCATTGCGCTCGCCTCCGCCGCCCTGATTGCCATGGGCAAAATCGGAAAAGGAAGATTAAACGCCGGAATTCCGATGTTCGCCATGTTTACGATCGCGGCGCTCAACGTCGTCGTCGGCATCGCGAACGGCAGATGGCTCGCCGCGATTTCAAATGTCTTTGCGGCGAACGGCGAAGGCATCGTTACGCTTTTCTACAACCGCAATTATAGGTCCGCGCGCGCAAAAGCGTTTCCTGAAGCAACGCCGTCGCGTGAAACACCGCGCGCCAAATTCCTCCACCACATCTATTTCAAAGAAACGACGTAACTGCTCCGGCGTCATCCCCACAAAGGCGAGGTTCATCTTTCTTTTCCTCTCCCCTTGCGGGAGAGGTTGCAAAAACTAAGGGCTTGCACAGCAAGCCCTTAGTTTTTGCTGGTGAGGGGTCATCTTTCCGTTCCATTCGCCAAAAATATTTCCACTTATTTTTCCCCCACCCAGCCCTCATAATTTACACACAACAATGCTAACCCATTTCTACAAATAACAAATATACTATTTAACCATACGTTGCGATAAATCCTATTATTATGATATATCCCTTGACAATCGCTTTTGTCCGTATTATATATACCACGCACCCTTAAGAAAGGTGCATCCGGCTTCGTTCCCCCGGCGCCGCATTTGACCGGTCAGTGCGCGGTAACCACGGGGAGAACCGGATAAGGTGATAATTACTGCCGTTTCGCGCCTAAACGAACGCGAAAATCGGGAGTGCGCACTTCCTCTTTTTTTTGAGGTGGTATTGTTTGTTTATTTATTTTGTTTGATTTTTTTGAAGGAGAAAATAACGGTTTAATGGATAAGAATTGACGAAAAGCATTATTATCACGCCCCTCCCCCTCCTTTCAGGCTGGCATCGGCGCATACGGTCAGGTCAATAACCGTCAAACGGGCATAAAAAAACATGCCCGCTATGAGCGGGCATGTCTGAAAAACCGGAAACTTTCTCGGTAACGGAGTTTTACGCTTTTTTGCGCTTGGCAAAACCGGCCATTCCCGCCAGAGCAGGCGCGAACAAAACAATGGCCGACGGAAGCGGCACGTTCGACGTCGAGCTGTTATAGGTCAAGTAAACATTGATCTTCGAGCACGAATTCACGATGATTTCGAAGTAATTGGTGAATTTCACGATAGAATCCGACAAATTCGTGATGACCGTCGTTCCTGTATTGGATTCCAGATCAACCGTCGCGTAAAACAGCAAATCGGGATCGCTCGCGGACGAGCTTGACGATAATTCCTTGAAAACGCCGTTGGTTTTCTTCGTTTTCTCTTTCTCCGTGAGGTAATCGGCAAAATCGGTGACATCGAGCTTCGAATACATTTTGTACGATGTGACCAACGAATAATCGTACGTCATCGTCAACGTCGTGTCCGGAGCCAAATACCCCCAGACGCTATAGGCCGATGTCGAGCTGTTGTATTTGAGCGTTTTGCTTCCCGAGTCCGGATACGCGATGGGGTCGGCAAACGAACTGAGTTGCACATTAACCGTGGATGCATGGGCGGGTGAAGCAAACGCCAGACAAAGAGCAAAGGAAGCGACGATCAATGACGAAAAATTCATGATAAAAATCCTCTTCGATATTTCCGGTTGTTCTCGAGATGACCGCCATAATGCTAGCAAAATGATAAAAAAACGCATAAGAATAGTGAAATAATATGAGTTTTTTTGATGTCCCGAAATTTGGCCAATGGCATAAATAGTAGTATGGTTAAGACTCCCTACAATCTGTAGATTTCTCTAATGGAGAGCCAATAATGTCCGTTCAATGCGAAATCGTTGCAAAGGTTGCATCGGGAAAATCACTGAGCGTCTTCGAACGCTATCTGACCGTCTGGGTTTTTCTTTGCATCGTAGCCGGCATCGTGTGCGGCCAAGTAATGCCGAACATCTTTCAGGCCGTCGGACGCATGGAAATTGCAAAAGTCAATCTGCCCGTCGGTCTTCTGATCTGGGTGATGATTATCCCGATGCTGGTCAAGGTTGATTTCGGCGCGCTGCATGAGGTTCGCAAGCACGTGCGCGGCATAGGCGTGACGCTATTCGTCAACTGGCTCGTCAAACCGTTCTCGATGGCATTTCTGGCGTGGCTTTTTATCCGCACGCTGTTCGCGCCCCTGCTGCCCGCGGATCAGATAGACAGCTACATCGCGGGTCTCATTCTTCTCGCGGCGGCGCCCTGCACGGCGATGGTGTTTGTATGGAGCCGCCTGACGAACGGCGATCCTCTTTTCACCTTGTCGCAAGTCGCGCTTAACGACACCATTATGGTCTTTGCCTTCGCCCCTCTGGTGGCGTTTTTGCTTGGCATCTCCTCGATCACCGTGCCTTGGGCGACGCTGTTTACATCCGTCGTGCTTTATATCGTCATTCCCGTGATCCTTGCGCAAATGTGGCGCAAATCGCTGTTGTCGAAGGGACAGGCTCGCTTCGACGCGGCAATGGCGAAAATCGGCCCGTGGTCAATCGCGGCATTGCTCGCCACGCTTGTGTTGCTGTTTGCCTTCCAAGGCGAAGCCATTTTGAAGCAGCCCTTGATTATCGCCCTGCTGGCCGTGCCGATCCTCATCCAAGTCTTTTTCAATTCCTCGCTGGCCTATCTTTTGAACCGTTTGTTGAAAGAAAAACACAACATCGCCTGCCCTTCCGCCCTTATCGGCGCATCGAATTTCTTCGAACTGGCGGTCGCCGCCGCTATCAGCCTGTTCGGCTTTAATTCGGGCGCGGCGCTGGCGACGGTCGTCGGCGTCCTTATCGAAGTGCCGGTCATGCTGCTGGTCGTCCGCGTGGTTAACAGAACCAAAGGCTGGTACGAAAAATCCTCGGCATAACGGGTTTTGGGGGTATACTCGCCTTGCCGCTGAACGGATGCATTTAACATCGGATGGAGTCTTATGATGAGTTATTTGAACAGGCTGAAAGCGATCAATTCCGTTGCCGATCTTCCCCCCATAGAACCCCTGCCCGCCAAAGCCGTCAATCTCGACTGTTACGCCGAGGATGTTTTCAACGACGCCGCCATGCGCGAACATCTGTCGAAAGACGTCTATAAAATTCTGTCCGACACGATCAACGACGGCGAGCCTTTGGATCACACTATTGCCGGAGACGTCGCGCACGCCATGAAAGAATGGGCGCTGAAGCGCGGCGCTACGCATTTCACGCACTGGTTCCAACCGCTGACGGGCGGAACGGCGGAAAAGCACGACGCTTTTCTTGAATCCAAAGGCGCCAAAGCCATCATGAGCTTTTCGGGCGAAAACCTGATCGTCAGCGAGCCCGATGCGTCCAGTTTTCCGTCCGGCGGCCTTCGTTCGACCTTCGAGGCGAGAGGCTATACCGCATGGGATCCCACAAGCCCGGCGTTTATCAAGCGCCACGGCAACGGCGCGACGTTATGCATCCCGACGGCGTTCTGCAGCTATACGGGCGAGGCGCTCGACAAAAAAACGCCGCTTCTCCGTTCGTTGCAGCCGCTTGCGGCGGCGACCAAGCGGCTGATGAAGTGTTTCGGCATGCGGGACGAAAAAGTAACGATTACGCTGGGGCCGGAACAGGAATATTTTCTGATAGATAAGCGTTTTTATCTGCAACGCCCCGACCTTTTACAAACAGGCCGCACGATATTCGGCGCGCCGCCGCCCAAGCATCAGCAGCTTGAAGACCATTACTTCGGCTCGATCAAAATGCGCATCCTCGACTTCATGACCGAAGTCGAACACGAGCTATGGAGCCTTGGCATTCCCGCAAAGACGCGTCACAACGAAGTCGCGCCCGCGCAATTCGAACTCGCGCCGATATTCGAAGACGTCAACCTTTCCTGCGACCACAACATGCTCGTCATGGAAGTGCTGCGACAGGTGGCCGACCGCAGGGGCCTTGTCTGCCTGCTGCACGAAAAACCCTTTGCAGGCATCAACGGTTCGGGCAAGCACAACAACTGGTCGATTTCGTACGGCAACCTCAATCTTCTCAATCCGGGCAGCGATCCGCATCAAAACGCGATCTTCCTGACGGTTTTATGCGGCATTATCGAAGCCATAGACAAACATTCCGACTTGTTGCGCTCTTCCGTCGCCAGCATCGGCAACGATCACCGTCTGGGCGCGAACGAAGCTCCTCCGGCGATTATTTCGATGTATCTTGGCGACCAACTGGTAGACGTCATCGAGCAGCTTGAAAAAGGCCAGCCGAAGTCGAGCAAAAAAGCCGGAGCCATGCGCATCGGCGTTGACGCCTTGCCGCCGCTTCCGCGCGACGCGACCGACCGCAACCGCACAAGCCCGTTCGCCTTTACGGGAAACAAATTCGAATTCCGCGCGCCGGGGTCAAGCCAATCCTGTTCGGGGCCGAACGTCGTCCTCAACACGATTGTCGCCGAAGCGTTCGACCGCATCGCGAGCGAGCTTGAAAAACTGCCGAAAGCCCGTTTCAACGCCGGGCTGCAGTCCGTTTTGCAGAAAATCGTCAAAAAGCATAAGCGCATCGTTTTCAACGGCGACGGCTATACGGATAAATGGCTGAAAGAAGCGGCCAAGCGAGGCCTGCCGAACGCCAAGACGACGATGGAGTCTTTGAAAGCTCTGACAGCCCCGAAAGCGGTCGCGCTTTTTGAAAAGTATAAAGTCTTCACCGCCCGCGAACTAGACTCGCGTTACGAAGTCTTCGAAGAGGACTTTCACCGCCGGGTTCATATCGAAGGAGAAACCGCGCTTGAAATGGCGACAAATATGATCGAGCCGGTCGCGTCGAACGAACTCGGCGCGCTCGCAAACGCCATCGAGGCCGCCAAGGACGCCCATCTGACGAAAGGGCTTTACGCCCTGACCGAAAGGGCGAAAGTTTTGGGAACGGAGCTAGACACGTTGCACAAAAAATGCGCGGCTTTAAAAACCGCCCTGAAAGGCCCGCACGAAAAAATCCTTAAAGCCATCGAGGATTTGAGGGTAACGGTGGACGCGCTGGAACAGATCGTTCCGGACGAACGCTGGCCGCTCCCTAAATACCGCGAGATGCTTTTCGTATATTAAGTCGGCGACTGCCACAAAAAAACATGCCCGTTATATTTGTAAACGCCTGAACCGAGACACCGCTCAACATCACTCGCTCTGCGCCTGCGCTCGTCGCATGCGGGACTTCGCCTTTATTCTAGCGGCTTATTCTGTCCCGCGTGCGCCTCGCTTGTCGCAACCACTCGTGACCTCAGCTTTGTCTCTTTATGCGCCGTTTGTCTTAAGCGGGCATATTTAATTCATCAAATTGATGTTCGGTTTTACGCTCTCTTGCGCTTGGCAAAACCTGCCAACCCTGCCAGAGCCGGGGCAAACAGAACGATCGCCGACGGAAGAGGAATGGACGACACCGAATAAGCGACGGTGAAATCGCCGCTGACATAATCCATAAACGAAATGCCGAAATCGCTGTTAAAGCTCACAACCGCATTTGAATTGTTGGCAATGACCGCCGTCCCGGAAAGGGGATAAAGGCTTGCCGTCGCCGAAATCAAAGGAGCCGTCGCGCTCGTGATCGTCGTCGAGGACGTCAGCGTAAAACCGGTCGAGTCGTTCATGGAAGACGCGGCTGCGACAATATAGTTCACGTCTTCGTCAAGGCCGGAAACGTTCAAAATCATTTTATACACATTTTCGGCTGTGTAGCTGATCGTAATCGCGGAATACGGCGCGAGATAACCGACGACATTGTCCCAAGTCGTATAGGTGCCGCCCGACACCGTGCGGATTCCTGAATCCGGATAAGCGCTGGGATCGGAAGCCGTGCTGATTTCTACCGTCGCGGCAGATGCGGGCTGAGCAAACGCCAAACACGCAACAAAAGCGGCGGCGAACAAAGAAGATAATTTCATGATGGAATCCCTTTTTCCGATCTTTCGGAAATGCTGGTTGAAAAAATACGTTTCCGCATTCTATCAAATGAAAGAAAAAACGTATACAAACATCAGGTTTCATGCCCCTTTTTGCCGTTCGCCGCAAGAGGCATATAGCTTCGATAGTTATATAGTTAAGCCACAACCCTGCCCCGCACATGCAAGCGCGCATAAGGCTGGTATCTGGTAAGAATGCCTAAGGCTTGGAGCTGATGAGGGGAATCGAACCCCCGCGCGCGTAGGCGCGCAAAACTAAGGCTAGTATTAAAAAAAGGGTTGGGAATTTGGAGCGGATGAGGGGAATCGAACCCCCGCGCGCGTAGGCGCGCAAAACTAAGGCTAGTATTAAAAAAAGGGTTGGGAATTTGGAGCGGATGAGGGGAATCGAACCCCCGTCAGTAGCTTGGGAAGCTACAGCTCTACCATTGAGCTACATCCGCGCCTTATGTCGTCTTCGCCCTCTCGGCGGAGGCGAAATCTAGCATTTACGAAGCCGGTGTCAAACGTTGAAAGATTGTTCTTTTTATCCACAGATTTCAGCCTCAAAAATGCCCGCCAGACAAGTATTAACAGCGTCTTAACTTCTTATTTATCAGATTTCTCTATTTTGTTATCTCCTGTTTGTTCATTAGGGCGTCCCCACACATGATCCGCATCGCTCCCTCCATTCTTTCTGCAGATTTTTCGAAACTCGGCGAAGAAATTCGCGCGATTGACGCCGCAGGCGCCGATTACATCCACATAGACGTGATGGACGGTCACTTCGTCCCCAACATCACGATCGGCGCGAGCGTCGTCAAAGCTTTGCGCCCTCATACGTCAAAAGTATTCGACGTTCACCTGATGATCTCGCCCGTGGATAATTTCGTTCACGATTTCGCGGCCGCCGGCGCCGACATCATCACCGTCCATCCCGAAGCGGGCCCCCATTTGCACCGCACGCTCGCGCTCATCAAATCGTTGGGCAAGAAGGCGGGCGTCGCGCTCAACCCCGCCACGCCTCTGTCGGCGATTGAAAACGTGTGGGGCGACGTAGACCTTATCCTCGTGATGAGCGTCAATCCGGGTTTCGGCGGTCAGGCTTTCATCAATTCGCAGCTCGATAAAATTCACGCCATCAGAAGGCATATCGAAGCCATCAAGAAACCCGTTGATCTCGAAGTTGACGGCGGCATTGACGCGGCAACCGCGAAGCTGGCCATTAAGGCCGGAGCCGACGTCCTTGTGGCTGGAACGGCAACGTTTAAAGGCGGCCCGGATAAATACGCTTCCAATATTGCGGCATTGCGCGGCTAGATGCGGGACAACGGCTAATGACCCAGGCGGCCAAAAAGATCATCGGAAGAGTCAGGCGCGGCGTCCAAAGCGTTGCATACGGGAATCCTCTTTATCAAAAAATTCTGGCGGCGGGCGAAACGCCCGTGCAGCTGCATTTCACGCCCATTGATCCGTGGCCGGGCGACGCCAACGCAGGCATGGCTCTTCTGACCGAACAGGTTTCCATGTTCGATATGGCCGAAGACTCTTCCGTGCGCAACGCCGCGCCGACGTTGCGCAATTTGCGCGCCGTAGGAACCGACGCCGCGCGCGAAATGTGCGTCTGCCTGATTGACAGATGGCTTCAGCAATTCGACGGCTGGGACGAAGAAGAATGGTCGCCCGAAAATCTGGGCGCGCGCATCGCAGCGTGGATCGGGTTTTACGATTTCTACGCGCCCGTCGCCCCTTCCGCCTTTACCCAAACGCTGGTCACGAGCCTGCACCGGCAGTGGAAGCATCTTGAAAGAACGATTTCGACGTCTCTTAAAGGCATCGAGGCCGTTCAGGCCGCGCGGGGTCTTATCTATGGGGGCTTGAATTTTCAGGGCGGCGACGGCGCGCTCGGCCTTGCCTGCGATCTTCTGCAACGCCAGTTGACGGCGGAAATCCTGCCCGACGGCGGCCATATTTCGCGCAATCCGTCCGCGCAGCTTCATATTCTGAGGCATCTTGTGGACATCCGCAACGTTCTCGAGATGGCGGGAATCCAAATGCCTCCTTCCATCGGCGCGGGTCTTTCCGCCCTTATCCCCGGCGTCAAATTCTTCCGGCACGGCGACGGCGGACTGGCCTTATTCCACGGCGCAATCGAAGAATCTCCGCTGATGATCGACTCTGTCCTGACACAGGCCGTCGTGCGCGGCCGCGTCGTGCGCCGCATGCCGGAATCCGGCTACGAACGACTGATCGCGGGTCGAAGCTTGCTGATGATTGACGCAGGATCGCCCCCGCCTGTGTCTTACGGCAAAGACGGCCATGCGGGCTTGATGAGTTTCGAATTCAGCGTCGGGCGCGAACGCATTATCGTCAACTGCGGCGCCGTGCCGAACGGCGAGCCTGCGTGGCGCGCCGCCTGCGCCGCGACGGCCGCGCATTCGACGCTGACCGTGGGCGACACCAATGCCTGCGATATAGACGACGACGGCGGCATTGCGGGACAGGTCATGACATCCTCGCAGCGCTTCGAAGAAGACGGCGCGCAAAGCATCGAAATGGCGCATAACGGCTATTATCCGCGCTTCGGCCTGACCCATACGCGCACGCTGAAGCTTTCTGGCGACGGCGACACACTGATAGGACGCGATATTCTACAGGGACGCAAAGGCCGCGATTTTACGGTGCGTTGGCACATTCATCCTTCCGTGCATGTGTCTTTGTCTCAGGGCGGACAGACGGCTCTTTTGCGCACGGCATCCGGCAGCGGGTGGCGGCTGAGAGTCGAAAGAGGAGAACTCGGCCTCGAATCCAGCATTTATTGCGGCAACGCAACGCCTCGCCGCACCATGCAGATCAGAACGTCGGGGATAACGGTTGACGGCGACACGACCGTGGCGTGGAACCTCGCGCGGGAAAGAAAAATCTAGGCGCCTTACGAAATATAATCCACAAACTTGCGCGCCTTAAGCTTGGGGCCGCCGATAAGCGATCTTACGTCGCCCTGAACTTCCGAAGGTTCGTTCGCAGGCTTGCGAGGAATGAGGGTGGTCTTTGCCTCATTGGCAAAAAAATTCATCGCCACAGTAGACGAGGAAATGCTGCCGTTGCCGTCCTCGGGCAACGTTCGCATGGCTTCCAACGCACCGTACATTAACTGGGCGGCTATCGCGCCGGCTTTTTTTGGAGCATTTATCATGTTAGCCCCCTTTCAAAATATCATTCCTTGTTCTGGCGCTATTATACCACTTTCAACGCCAAACAACATCTTTTGCGCCATTGTTTTTAGTTGCGCCGAATCACATGACGAAGGCGCGTTAATACACTTAAATACAATAACAAAACGTTAAGAATCGCCGTTTTTTAATCCTTTCGGATTTTCCGGCAAAGGCAACGGAACTCAACCGCTGCCGCCGGTTGGATCATACGTTGACTTGGGAACCAAAAATTGGTCTCCTCACCGCCTCACAAGCCACAAGAATCGGGGATTTCATGATCAGAACAGTGTTGTTTCTCGCCGCCGTGTTAGTCGGCTTTATGCCCTCTTCCGGATC
>Ga0265297_10007467_pt1 | contig 15137 bp, 16 predicted proteins | sample Munlanlwell13791_FD_192502 | JGI IMG/M metagenome (GOLD analysis project Ga0265297, IMG submission 192502) | Leachate microbial communities from a municipal landfill in Southern Ontario, Canada - Leachate well 137-91 | ecosystem: Engineered > Solid waste > Landfill > Unclassified | place... | reverse complement strand
ACTCATCTTTGTAATAGATCCGCGCAGGCGTCTTCAACGCTTTTTCCAGGCGCACGGCCCGCTTCAGGGGCGCCGGACGCCAGATCTTGTAAATCTCGCGGATCTCGTCCGGGATATCGATCCAGCGGTCGCGGCTCAACTCCTGCTTGATCAGGGATTTCGGGAATATCGGTTCCAGCTCTTTAGGGTCCAGGGGTTTCTTCGTGGCCGGGTTCATGGGCGGAGCCAATTCAAACGGCAGGTCTGCGGCAACGTTATACCACGCCCGGGGGATATCTTTCTCCGGCAAATAGATCTTTTCGTCCGATGTCTTCATGGAGTAACCCTCACTTGATTTTGTCTTCCAGCCTCTTTAAACGCGCCAGGATCTCATTGGTTTTGAGATAGCCGCAGATCAACTCACGGATGATCGCCGTCATCAGGAAAATGACCAGGAATGCCGCTGCGAGCGAGATCCACGGATGCTGACGGATAAACTGTCCCCAGGCATCCACCCATGAAGGCCGCTGGATGCGCTGGGAGGCCTGCGTAAAGGCGTCTATCACCGCGTTTCGGAACGCCTCGCTATCCTGGAGCACGGGATCAAAGGAAGTATTGGGCATATTTCTATCCTGTTTTAGGACATTATTATACCCTGACAAGACGGGATTTTGAACAGAAATCGTGGGGAGACGACCCCTCGCTTGAACGCTCGCTTCGCTCTTAAAACCCTTTCTAGCCTGGTTCAATTGGCTACCCTGATTCGCCAGATACACTTCGTAAATTTTCATAAGAAAATTTACTTCGTTGGCGAACAGGGTTAATTCGGCCAACGACTTATGTTCGCTCGCTCCATAAGTCGTGGCCTCATTAAAAAAAGAAGGCTGGGGTTAGCCAGCCTTGATGAGTGAAGCGCTTAGTGCGACTCTCTCGCACCCGCTCCTTTCTTGTATAGACAAGTTTACGGATTATCTCCGCCCAAACAAGGGAAAAAGTGAGTTTTCAAGAAAGCGTTTTCTTAATGACGGCATAACTTGCGCAAGATCCGTCTGGGCCCGTTATGACGCAAGTTATATGCCGGAATTAATCCCGAAACTTCGGCAAAACTTTGTTTTGCCAGGCGGAAGATTTCATGCCGGATGGCCGTCCTGGCCGGCTGCGCCAGGCCGACGGCCTAGCCCTGGCAGGAAATCTTCAAGTGCCCGCCACCACTGCGTCGGCGGACATCCGCCAAAGCATTAGTGGCGGATGCTTAAGCAAGGGGCTAAATCAAAGAGCTGCTACTTCTTCTTCAATCCCTGCGGAGAATTAACGGAAAGGACGTTCGTGGACTGGACGAAGTAAACGGGATTGCCCTCGGCGTCATAGCGGTCGTCGATGCGAAAGACCTTCGTCGCCACCAGCTTCATCTTGAGGACGGTGCCGTCCTCCAGGAAATACTGGTTGAAATATTCATTGGCCTGGTTGATGTCGATAGGCGTGGCATCGACGAGCTCCGCCCCAAAATTGAGTTTTACTTTATCCGCCATACATGCCTCACTTTGACTGTGATTCGACCGTATCCTGGGTATTCTGGATGATCTGTTTGACTGTCGGGTTATTCATGAACTTGAGAAATTTTTCGTTGCTCCTCAGGTAATCGAGGTCCTGGCGCGCGATCGCCTCTTTGATCTTGGGATCGGAGACGATCGCCATCACCTCCTGGTCCTTGGACAAGTCCTGGATGCTGGAGATCGTCTGGGGGTTGTCCGTAATGGCTTTCTGGTACTTCTCCCAGTTCATCTCCTCTTTGGCTTCGAAGCTCGCGATGTCCGTTTCGCTGATGGTCACGATACCCATCGTCGCGGTCATGATGCGGTATTTGCCGTCCTCCTTGCCCAGGACCTGGCCGACGACGACCCCGCCGTCCCTCAGCTTGACGACGGCGTTAGCCTTCAATTCCCCCTGTTCGGCTGCGAAGCCGGACAAAAGAAAACAAAACATGGCGCAAAATACAAAGAAAGATACTCTCAATAACCTCATGGCATCCAATATGTTGTGATCTTTATTCTTTCTCTCACGCAAACTGCCTGCGCGGCCTGGGCCGCAACCCCTCAAATCTTTCCCTTATTCTCTCAATACCGGCGCCTTTTGTCAAGCTGAGCCCTTTTTGCCTGGCCGCGCTGGCTTACGCCTTCAGGCATCGCACCACCTCGCCCACATACATCCGATGATAATCTTTTTTGGGATAATTGTCTTCTATCGATGGGTCCAGGAAATGACGCGGATCGATATCCTGGAAGTAGATCTTTTTACAGACGATCACCAGGCGCGCCTGGGTAAAATACACCGCCCCGCTCCTGTCCGAGCGCACCGTCAGGCCCGTTGCCTTCACTTTATCCACATCCCTGCCTGACTTCGAACCGCAGAAATTCAGGACCTTCCTGTATTTTTTGTCGAAAAAATTCAGCGTGTAAAAAGACCCTCTTTCCATGAATCCGTAGGTGTGGCGGTGCGGCCGCAAAAAACAAAAACAGACCGGCTTATGCCACAGGACACCCCAGGCGCCCCAACTGGCCGTCATCATGTTATGCGCCTGCCTGTCTGTCTGCTTGTCGCAGACAGACGTGCCGGCGGCGATCAACATCCAGTCCTTGCCGACCGCCTGGAAAGGGTTGTCTTTGATCTGTTCGGGTTTCATTGTCTTGAATTTTTTTGCCATGACACCTCCGGGCTTGCAGCAAACTTCAACTCTGCAACGCCGCATTATCCGTGATCTGGACCGCAACCAGACCGACATACTTTTTATCGACGTATCTCACAGACACCAGGTCGCCCTGATTAATGCTGTTGAGCGAAATAGGCTTTCCAAATTGTTCCACATCTGTGTCGTTATTCACCGTGAACGTGATCTGGTCGCCGCCCGTGCTGATGACAAGCTTGTCGCCGACCCAATCGACCTCGGCGACCCATCCCTGGACCTCCGGCATCTCGGGGACGGCCGCAGGGTCCACCTCCTGCGCCGACACACTCCCGGAACACAAGAGCGCCACAGACAAGAACATCAGTGCTGTTTTTTTCATACGCTTCCTTTCGCTTGGAGTCACGCAAAAAACCTTCCAAAATCCGGCGCCTTATTCCTGGGCGGCCAATATCTGAAGGCGCCTCAAGATCTCCTGCACCGCCGGGACGGACAGGTCGCGTTCAAGAGAAAAACGCGGCTTGCGGACCAGTATCTTCTTTTCGTCCTGCGTCAACACCTCAAATCCTTCGGCAAAAAACGACAGGACGACAGGCCTTACGTCCGCGTGGGTCAGGAATGCCTGGGCCCTGGCCGGTTTGTTGGACGTCACAAAGAATTTCCCATCGAACTCCGGGTCCTGCGTCCGGACTTCGCGCAGCCACCCCATGAATTTGGCCGCGCGATGCGCCCACGTCTCCCGCTGGACCTTAACGACGAATGAGCTTTTTTTGAAAAGGTACACTTCCAGATAAGAAGGCGAATTCCTGCTCTCCGGTATCAGGCGCACGCGCAGGCGGTATCCGGCGAACGAAGTGTCCCAGACCGGGAACAGCGAGAACCTTGCCACGCGGCCGCCGAACTGCCTTGCCAGCGCCTTGAGGGCAGCGGCCCTCTTCAGGTTCCATCCGTAATAAAACCCGAAGAAGACCAGAAAGATCGCCACCGGCGGGCCGAATTCGACGATCACAGGCCAAAGGTCCTCCGGGATCCACCGGGGCATACGCACGATCTTGCAGGCGGCCTCCAGGCGCGCGCACCACGCAAATCCGGCAGCCGATAATCCGAGGACAGCAAGGTCCTTTTTTAAACATCGCAACGTTGATCTCATATATGTCCTTATATCATCGGCTGCTACACCCCGCGCTGATCGGCACCTGGCGCTAAATGGTATTGCGCCAGTGTTCGCCCGCTGGCGAAAATTGCGCGGGTGTTCCGCCAACTGCTACACCCCGCGCTGATCGGAATTGCGCGGGTGTTCCGCCAACTGCGGAAGTAGTTTTCGATAAACATAGGCGTTGGCCATGATGACCGTCGGTATGGCGGCGAATAATCCGACAAACAACGCCAGTATCCCCAGGATCGCCGCTCCCATGCATGCCAGGTCGAACCAGAAAATATCCAGGCGCGCGCCCTCGGTCAATTTCGAGCTCAACTTCAACGCCTCCACAGGGCCGGCGCCCTTGTCGATGATAAAATAAGCGTAGAATTGAAAACGCACCGACCACATAACGCCGGGGACGATCAAAAGGATAAGCCCTCCCAGAATGATCAGGGAATAAAGGACGGTGCCGGCCAGGTATTTGAAGAAGAGGCCGTAATCCGCAAAAAGCTGCGCAAACCCCGTCGCCGCGCCGTCGTGGAGCTGGAGCGCCACGCGGATAAGCCCCATCTGGAGAATAAGGCCCACGACCCAGAAAACGAGGGTGCCGACAACATGGGCCGCAGGAAAGAGTTTGGGATTAAGCTCGGAAAAATAGTTCTGCAGTCCGCCGGCGACCATGACAACAAAGAGCATGCCGGCAAAGAACCAAAAGTGCTGGGCCATCTTTTCCCAGCCGAAACCAAACGCTTCCTTGCGCGTAAACCTTTGAGTCGCCATCCTGATCCTCCTTAATTTTGTCCATACCGAGGTTTCTCTTCCCCGCAAAATTAACTCCGAGCCTACGAAGGAAATTTCACGCCGGGTGGCGCCAGCCCCCCTGGTGTGAAATTTACGAGTGCCTAGGCGAGGAGTCTTTCTACGCCTCTGCCAGCGCCGGAGACTTCTTCTCACAGCCGTCGCGGCACGCATGCCACAAGATTTTGTTCATCAAAGAGATCCGGCGCTCTCCAAAACTCTTCGTCCGGTAACCCCAGGGAAAAGAACCGCTGTGCCGCGAGGTGAAAACCGAAAAATCCCTGCGGCGCATCACGCAGCCGTAGCGCCGGGGTTCCAGATACATCGAAGAGGCGGGGTCCAGCAAGATAGAACTTGAATAAATATTAACAGGAAATCTGCGTTTGAGCACGCAGATTAATTTCAGCGTCTTCTCAAAATCAGCCGGGGTCTCGTAAGGAAATCCGGTGGAAAAATGAAGGTCCACCTCCACGCCTGCGTCGGCAAAAACTCCGAGACGGTCCATCAGCGTTTCGTTGGAATAATAAAACGTCCTTATCTTCTTCCTCAAATGGTCCGAGCCGGTATCGGGCGAAAGAACGATCTTGGAGAATTTTTTAAAGGTGGAGGCAAATGTCTCGATGAAAGCGGGGTCGGGCAGGTGATAAGAATCCATCCGGGCCCCCAAACCAAACCTTTCTTCCCTGAGCCGCTGGAAAAGGCCGAGATAAAAACGCTCTGTCTGGGGGACATGAAGAGGAAAAAAAACGAAATCGACGCCTTCTTTTTTGAGGATCGCGAACGTCCGCATGGCGCCCGCGACATCCGCCACCAGAAGCCTCTCTCTGCCGTAGAGAAGCTTCTGCGCGCCCCGGCTGCCGCCGCAGAAAACGCAGGAACCGGAACATCCCCGCGTGGGATTATAAATAACCGCCCTGCCTTCTTTCCCTATCACAGCCCTGGCTGTCAAATCCAGATACGCTTCCTTGCCGGGCACCAGGAGGTCAAGGCAAGGATAGCGGGCTTGGGCAAACTCCTTCTCGCAATACACATGGGTCTGAGGATTGCAGATGACTTTCTGCGCGCGCCGCCAGACAAGATTGGGGACAAGGCCCCAATCACCCCCGCTGCGGACAGCTTTTAACAAAGATGCCAACGGCGCTTCGGCATCCCCTCTCACGACGGCATCGATAAAGGAAGAAGTCTGTAAAATTTCTTCCGCAAAAAAAGTCGCCGTGCTGCCGCCGAGGACCAGCGGCAAAGAAGGAAACCTCTTCTTGATCCTCCGGGCAAACTCAAGGACGGGACGGCTCTGATAATGCCAATGCAGGTCGATGCCGAGCAAGAGGGGCCGGGCGGCGGCGACAAGATTCTCGACGCTCCCCTGCCCTTCCCGTTTCTCCAGGAGCCTTTTGTGGACGATCCGGCACTTCCACCGCCGGCGCGAGAGGTAATCCGCCAGATAAAAGGTCCCGATGGGTATCAGGGGAATATCCGAACTCTCCGTAGAGTTCCCGGCGGTGATATGGAAAAACAGGATATCCTGCGGCTGCATGCGGACCCGTCCTTCAAAAGCATCTTTTTCTCAGGCGAGGACTTTAAGAAACGCCTCCACGACGGTCGGGGCAAATTGAGTCCCGCTGCCTTTTTTGAGCTCGGCAATGGCGGTCTCTTTGCTCAGCGCATCGCGGTAGGAACGCCGGGATGTCATCGCATCGTAGGCATCCGCCGCGGTCACGATCTGCGCCCAAGGGTCTATCTGGCCCTCTTTGAGCCCGTCGGGGTATCCGCGGCCGTCATACCGTTCATGATGGGAACGCACAACAGCCAGCATTTTCTTTTCCAGAAAAACCGGCTTCAAGATCTCTTCCCCTGTCACAGGATGCTGTTTGATCGTGGCCCACTCCTCGTCCGTAAGCTTCTCAACCTTGTTGAGGATCCTCTCATCAATGCCCAGCTTGCCGATGTCGTGAAGCTGGGCCGTCTCTCTGAGCATGTTTGCTTCCTCGGCGCCAAATCCCATCTGGAGGGCGATCGCCCGGGAATAATCGGCGACGCGGTCCGAATGCCCCCGCGTATAACTGTCTTTGGCCTCAAGCCCGCGTACCAGGGACTCGACAATACGATAAAAATAATCACGCAAGGCCTTGCGCGATTCCAAAAGGCTCTTGGCCATCTCATTGAAAGAATTTCCTAACTGGCTGATCTCATCATGACCTTTGATATCGACTTTATAACCCAGGTCGCCGGCGGCGATGCGGCGCGTGGCCTCCCGCAACTTCAGGACAGGCCCGGTTGTCCGCGCCGACACCCAGATGCCCAAAAGAAGAGAACAAACGATCCCCAACGCCAAAACGATCAGGGAGCGGCGGTTGAGTTCGCGCTCCATGTCGAAAACGTCCTTGGCGGAAATATCAATACCCAGCATGGCAATGGCCCGGCCCGTTTTGTCGCGGACAGGCGCATAGCCGGACAACGTGGCGCCCCATTCATCGACCATCAGCTTCTTGTCGGCCGACGGGCCCTCAAACGCCTTTTCCATCTCCGGGAACCGCGAGGCATCATAAGGATCGCCGGGATAAGAAGTCAGGACCCGGTTATTTTTGTCCTTGACCACAGGGTCTATATCCACGATGAATTGCCAGGCCCCGTGTTTTTGGGTCTGTGTCATCGTATAGACATACAGGATCCTTGGATTTGCGTCCTTGATCCGGCGCAGGACCGCAGCGATCGCCTGATACGCTCCGCTGTTGACCCCGTCCCTGTCCAGAGGGACCTGGCGAAGCGTATCGCCGTCGATCAAAAGACTTGCCGTCTGGGTCACGGCCATCAGGCCGTGTCTTAACTGCTGGAACTGGGACTCAAGGCTGACACGATAGATCAGGATATTGCTTAAGAGGGTAACGAGAAACAGCGAAAAGATAAAAGCGACGGTGACTTTCGTGCGGAAACTCAGGTACAAGGGGAATATTTTCTTCATAGACGAGAAACTGCTCCTGTTTTTGCCGTATCTTTAGCATCAGCATAACGCAAAAACAGGAAAATGGGAACAAAAAAGCGGTAAATAGGCCCTGTGGAAAAATGGGCAAGTCCGCCAAAAACTTGTTGAATTCGAAAGGTATTTTTTGTATAATCTTCCCACTCTAAAGATTGCTTCGGGGACGTCGCTTAGCCTGGTTTAAGGCCCTTGATTGTCGATCAAGTGATCGTGGGTTCAAATCCCATCGTCCCCGCCAAATTTTTCCGACAAGGAAAAATTTGACGGTACTAAAGCGAGCGTGGGCGCGTAAGCGCCACGGCCCGACAAGGGCCGTAGCGAGCGCAGTACCGCCAACCATAATGTTCCGGGTGCCGGAATCTCTGGTTCCGGCCCCGCTCCTTAATAAAAGACCGCACTATGTGCGGTCTTTTATTATTTTGCCCTCTTTCGATGAGATTTGAAGGCGACCCGAGCGCCACTGGTCCGAGCGAGGGCGCCCGGTTCCAGAGGAGACCCGACGAATGTCGGGTCGGGGGAGGAAAAATCCCATCGTCCCCATTCTTTATAGTTTTAGCTGGTTGTCCACCAGTGCATTAAGCCGTAACTTGATTATTAAACAATCATTTACGGCTTTTTTGTTTATCTTTTCGGCTTTTAGAGTTATGCTAATTCTTAAGTGTCGTAGCACAAAAACGGCACACTAATTACTGGGGTAGATTTATGAAATTTAAAGTTCAGAAAGCGCACCTTGCGGATGTGTATCGTGATGTTATTCGCATTCCAGAGAAACATCGTCAAGATGATTTGAAACATAAGATTATTGTTGAAGGAAGTCTTTGCAGGGTTAAAGTCGGAACAAGAAGTATCTATGCAATTTTGCGTGGAAATACTCAAACAGAAAATAAGGATATATTAATTGACGAAAGATTGAGAAACCGCCTCAACATAAAACTCCAAGAAGAAGTTGATTTTTTTATTCAAGCATCTCCATGGTTTGCAGAATTTTTTTGGGCATGGCACTCATCCGATCCAGCGTATCGGATTAATACCCGAGTTGCTTTGCTTTCTTTAATTTTGGGCAGCATCGGTTTAATATTGGGAATAATTAGTCTATTTCATTAAGTAATTTTTAAAGAGAAAAAATACAACCGTCCCCAATTTTTCAATTTTTCTTCTTTGTTAAAGACGTGCCTATCTTCGGGGGCCTGTAAGAAGAGGCTGCATAGATGGAAAATAAGTATAAGTATTTATATCGGGGCGTTTCTGAGGAGATGCATCATAACAAAAAAGGTTTATTGCCCAGAGGTAGTTCTTTCACTCGGACAATCATAATTGGAGAACATCATGAGGGCGGAGACGGTTTTGTGATAGGGTTAGGAGTTGTTGGAGATTGCCAAGACAATGCTGTTATTGCGCATCAGCGTGATTCGAAAGTTTTCCCTTCTTCTGGAATTTCTACAACACCATTTTTTGAGCGAGCCAAGTTTTATGCTACACATAAGGGAGAAAAGAAAAGGGGTATTGTTTATAAGATAGATAGGTTTCTTTTATCAGAGAAAGCGATAAAACAATATAGAGTTAAGGATTATATAGAATTTCCAGAAATCCCCGAAGATGACGAGATTATCTTGGTTAAAGATGATAATGCGGCCTTACCCCAAGAGATAGTGTCTGAAGTTATAACCGTAACGTTAGACACATGATAGTTCACGTAGAAATTTTATTTTTTAAGCTAAATAGCTAAGAGGCGAACAATGTATAAGACATCAAAAGAGTGGAGAGAAACCGATGGGGAGCAGTATATTTGCCTCCGTATTACGCAGATTGAATTAATTGCCACAAAGATTGTGGCTTGTTTTGTGCATCCAACAATAATTTAACTGTCTATGGAAGAAAGCGTTAAGTTGAAGAAACAATATCTATCCCCGAGCATAGTTATTTCTATTCTTGCTTTAGTTATATCTATGTTCGGCTATCTGAATAGCCGAGAAGCCTTGAGACATAGTAAATCAGCTTTTATGGTTGAAAATAGACCATATTTGATTTTAGATATTGTCCCATTTCAAGAAAATAATTCCTATTTTTTGACAGAAAAACAACCCGATGGCAAAATTCTTCTTATTATGCGATTCAAGATGGAAAACGCTGGTAAGATTCCAGCTCAGGATATTTCAGCTTCAAAAACGAGTTCATTCGAAATAGAGTCAGCTTCGGATATTAAAAAAGAACCCCTCAGCCTTAATGGCCCTGTTGTAACGTTAGGGCCCAACCAAACAGAATTTTTTCGGGTTGATACGATTCTTCAAAGCAAGAGCAACCAACCCGATAAGATAATCGAAGAAATAATGTCAGAGGCGTTTAAGATGAAAATTCATGCAGTTTTTTCCTATACAAGTCTTTTAAATAATAGGACGATTTATAAAACAGCGTCCAATTTTTTAGTTTCGAAAACAAAGGTTGCTCGTTTTGGTAAAAATGAAATGTTTTAATAGTAAGGAAAATAATGGGGACGGTTCTTTTTGCATGCTTACGCAAGGGAACTTCCTTTTAAAAATAGTAAAAATAGAACCGTCCCCAATTTTGCAATTATAGTTATAGAGGCAATCTATCTGGTGACTGAAGCTTTCTCTATTCCAAGAAATTTTTATTTCTTGCGTGATTATCACAAAATTTTTGCCAAGCCAAAAGTATTTCTGCTAAATTTGGAGTGAAAATAAGATGGTTAACTATAAATACTCGGACTGGGAAGCTTTTTGTAATTATCTAATTAGTGATAATCGATACATCTTAAACAAAAAATGGCAGGATTTTGTTGATGAGATTGTTCGTTTGGCCAAGACAAGAAAGGTTGATATTGATGAGGGAGCGGTTTACTGGAGGGCCAGAATATCAGAAGATGTAAGAATAATTGATGGAGAGCCAAAGCCGAAGCTTTTTGAGAAAAACGAAATGGGAGCACCGCCAAAGGATGTGGCTAAAACAGGAAGGGCCAATCCCGCGGGAATTTCCTATTTGTATTTGTCAGAAGATGAAAAGACTGCAACAGCAGAGGTACGTCCCTATATAGGCTCAAAGGTGACGCTAGCCCCCTTTACCTTGACTAAAAAAACCATCGTCATTGACATTAGAAGAAATACCCATTCCCCTCTTCAGTTGTTAGCCGCAAAAGAAAATGATTTTAAGGAAGACGAGGGGCTTCTGTGGACAGGAATAAATTTGTGGTTTTCTCTGCCTCTCAAACCTGACGGAGATAAGTTAAGCTATATTCCAACACAGTATATTGCCGAGCTATTCAAAAATGAAGGATACGATGGTATTGTTTTCGATAGCGTTCAGCGACGTGGGCATGCTAACTTAGTATTATTTGATTCTTCAAGGGCAGAAATGGGAGCGCTTAAAGAAGCGGACATTCTGGATATCGAATATATTGATTTACAGACGTCGATAGAGAGAGGATTGGATAAAGCAGATTTGTTAAAAAAGCTGAAGAATATGAAAGTTATCTTAGATTCTTTGTTACAGCAACAGATGCCCTCGGAGAAATTGCTTCTGCTGACCCAAACAGATCTAAAGACATTGGAAAAGTTGGTTAAGAAACTATAAAGTTAGCAGCTTAGAATTTCAACAACTCGGCAGGCTTTACTTTCAGCGCTTTGGCAATTTTTTTAATCGTAGAAAGCCTCACATCTGGCGGAGTTTTTCCTTCAATACACTAGATGTACTTGTAGCTCGTCTTCATCGATCCAAAACAAAGAGGCCGCACACTGTGCGGCCTCTTTTTTATTTGCTTGGTTCCCTGCGAATTTCCCCCTCGCAAAAACACTCGTAAGGGGTATTTTAGAGAGCGCGGCTGCAACTGTCCCTCGCTGCCGCTTCATTTCCCGACAGCCGCTCGGGACTCGATTTTACTCGCTGCGCTCGTAAAATCTCGTGGGCGATGGAGGACTGGTTCGACGCGCTCGCTCGTTCCTCGCTCGCTTGCTCACCACAAGTCGAACCATCCTGAGCAAGCGTCGAGCGCAAGCGAGACGCGCGTCGAAGGATCAACCCCAAATCTATGGGCGGTACTGGACTCGAACCAGTAGACCCCCTGAATGTAAATCAGGTGCGCTAACCAATTGCGCCAACCGCCCAAAATATAACCTCCACCACAGACGGATCAAGCTCCAACTAAAACTGCCCGTCACAAAAATGTCATTTCAGGCGGGTCCGCCTCCGGCGGACGCCAACCGCCCGATGCCTCTTTTTATTCCTGTTACGCTCCGGAAAACTTGCCCAGGGCAATAAGCGAAAAGACCATGACGAACAAAGCGACAGTCTCCGTGATGCCGAGCACGGCCAGATAGTTGCCGAAGCCCTTGCCCGTCTCGCCCATCGCGTCGCAGGCCACAGCCGCGCACTTGCCCTGCCACATGGCGGATAAGCCGATCGCCAGGCCGCAAAAAGCGCCGATGCCCCACAGATACTGCCCCTTGTTCGCCAGCTCCAGGACCTTGTTCATGACGATATTGCCGTAGATCGTCTGCGTCAGGGGCGCGCCGACAAGAGCGACAAGAAGAAAAGACGCCGTCTTGTTCTGCGAAAAATTCTTTTTCCAGGCGCCGATGGCCGCCATGCCCGCCGTTCCGGCCCCTATGGCCGAACCGCAGGCCGCCAAAGCCAATATGAGCGCCGCACCCAGATCCTTGAACTGAACCAACGCGTTTGTATCCATTTACTTCCTCCTTGATTTTGCCTATTACGGGTAACTCTTCCCTACAAAATCAACCCCGGGCCTGCGCAGGAAATTTTCGCCGATACGGCGAAGCCGACCCTGGCGAAAATTTTCAAGCGATCTGGCGAGCAGGCCAATTCATTCTTTTTCTGTTAATGGTTGATACGGCGTTCCCGACCATGCGACAGCGGCGTGGCCTGAGAATTCCAGGACATTCAACCGGACGCCGTGCACAAGGACCGACATGGGCCCCAGGACGATGTTCAATGCGTGGCCGGCGACCACGATCAAGACGGCCCCTGCCATTCCCAGGATACCGGCTGAAGCCGCTCCGGCAGCCATGAGATTAAAGGCATCGGCAATGGCGATGGTCGCCAAACCGACGGCAAAAAGACGGATGTAAGAAACGACGTCCGTAAAATTATTCACGAGGCTCAAGGCCAGGGTTCCCAGGCCTGAGCCGACGGCCTTGAAGATATTCTTCTGGAAATTGACAAAGAGCACCACCAGGGCGATCCCGGCGATGATCAGATATTTCCCCGGCGATGGAAAAGGATCGCCCAACAATAGGGTCTTGGCCAGGAAAAATGCCGCCCAGATGATAGAAAGCCACCCCAGCTCAGCCATGGCAACGGGCGAAGGCAGGAGAACCGCGAAACGCCACAGGTGCGCGATCGACAAATGGACCGCCCCGACGCAAAAACAAAATGCCTGGATAAAACGGGCATCATTGAGCTGGGGCACCAGGGCCTTGACGCCCAGGCTTGCCAACCAGGCCTGGCCGAAGAAAACGCCGCTTAAGGCCCCCCAGACAATAGCACAGGAACTCAAGAGATACATGAGAAAAAACGGCGCCCTATTCTTCATCTTCCTGCCGAACTTGCGATACGCCCAAAAGGTCAAAAGGAAATAGACTAATCCGTATCCGGCATCGCCGATCAGGATGCCGAAAAACAAACTGAAGAAAATAAGGAACGTCGGGCTGATGTCGAGTTCTTTATATCCCGGGGTGATCTCAAGGAGCTTAAGGACCGGTTGAATAAGGGATATCCAGCGCGGATTGCGCAACAAGGTCGGCACGCGGTCTTCCGCAGACGGGTCCTCAACGAACAAGCCCCATCCTTCTTTTTTGGCGGCCCCGGACAACATCTCTATCTGATCGAACGGGGCGTAGCCGGTAAGATAAGTCAATCCTCCTTCTTGCCCCATGCCGGCGACGGCCCGGGAAAACTCCATATTCCTTTCCAAGAGTTTTTTCTGGCGCAGAAAACACTCCCTGTGGCACTGGACAGCCCGGCCCTCCCGCACCAGATCTTCCATGACGCGCCTGTCTTCCTCTTGGCGCTTTTTCATGGCCGCCAGGCCCATTTTCGGCGGGAGAACCTCCTTAAACGGAACAACCACGGGCTCGCGCGAAACAACAGCGCAAAGCGCGCTGCCCTGGTGTGTCCGCAGGACTTCCACAACGATGTCTTCAGGGAATTTCTTCAGATCGGCGGCCGGCACCTGATACAGCCGCACATGAATGCCCTTATCGCGCAGTATCTTCAACGTTTGAGGGTCGAAATCGCCCCACGGCTGCCATTCGCCGATATTTACCGCCAGGTTCCTGGAAAATTCCTTGAGGTGCTGATAGCGTTTCCCCAGATCAACGACATGAAGCACATCCTGCTTCCAATCTTTCTCTTTCTTCGGAGAAACAGAAGCTTTCGTCTCGTCGATAAAAATATCTTCCTGCAGAACAGCCAGGGCTTCGTCCAAAAGATCCATGTCGCGCTGGCAGGAATCGATATCCTTGCCCGCAGGCGTCTTTTCGTGCTCCACATGGACCACGCCGAGGGAACGCAGGCGCTCCACCAGCCGCTGCGCGTCCTTGGACTCGACGATAATGCCGACTTTTTTCATAGGCACTATCATACCGCGGCTCCTTCCATGACACGCTCGATCTTGCGCTTGGCGATCTTGGAACGGCCGACCGCATTCGTCATCTGGTCGCCGATATAGATCTTGATCAGGCGGATCGCCTCTTCGGCCTCGGGGATCTTGACCTTCTCAAAAAGATTGACGCGCTGCGTCGTGATCCGCAATTCCTGACGCAGGATGACCTGCGCTTCATCGAGGACGTCGATCTCTTTGCGCAATGACACGATCTCCCGCAAGGCATCCACGGCCTGGTCCACCCACAAAGGCGTCAGGAACAGGTCATACTCGGCAGGGTCAAAAAGGAGACGTTCAAAAACAGGCAGATCGACGCCGGCGACGTTGCGCACCCCGCGCACGGCCTCTTTGGGCTTCAGCCACGGCCCGAACGACACGCCCTTGTCCGTCAACAGGCCTGCCCAGACCTGGCGCTGCGCGACCTTTGATCTTTCCTTGGCCCGCCGGTCCTCCAGGGCCGCGTTCAAATGAAGGATCTCCAGTTGGAGTTGTTGTTTTTTCAACTGGAGGGTCGGCAGGTAACGCTCGTAACTCTTAAGCGCATCCCGCTGGCGTTTCAATTCCCCTTTGGTCAGCTTGATTTTCATAAAAGTACTGACGACTATCTACTTTTTAGAAGGCCAGTATTTCTCGATCAGGGCCTTCTTGATGCCGGTCTCTTCCGGCGAAAAACATTCGGCCAGGATCTCCCATCCCCGGTCCAGCGCTTTCTCAAGCGAAATATTGACTTCCAGCGACATCATCTGGCTCTCAAAGAGGCCGCCGTAATGCAGGAGTTTTTTGTCCCAATTCGACATCTGGAAACCCATGGCCTGTTTTTCCAGGGTCTCTCTGTAGCTCGCGAACAACTGGATCATGGTGTCCATGATCGTGCGGTGGTCGTCGCGCGTGGCGCCGTTGACCTGCTGCTTCAAGCGGGAGAGCGAAC
>Ga0265297_10007466_pt1 | contig 15138 bp, 12 predicted proteins | sample Munlanlwell13791_FD_192502 | JGI IMG/M metagenome (GOLD analysis project Ga0265297, IMG submission 192502) | Leachate microbial communities from a municipal landfill in Southern Ontario, Canada - Leachate well 137-91 | ecosystem: Engineered > Solid waste > Landfill > Unclassified | place... | reverse complement strand
CATCTGGTGTGCCAATACAGGTTGACTCTCATTTCTCCCCCATGAGTGCCTGCCACGGTTCCCCGGCCAGCAGCTCCGCCGTGGTCCATTGGCAAGTAGCGATCCATCGCGCCCACTGGTCCCGATCCGGTCTTGGCGGGCACTCGATCCTTGTCAAGTCCTGGCAGGCCACGCGCTCTGCCATGGACCGGCCCCCGACGAAAGCGGGAACGCCAGCAATCACGGCTTCCACGGCAATGTTTGAATCGTAAGTCACCACGGCCCACGCGCTCCGGAGATCCGAGACAAGGCTGTTTTCGGACCGTTGCACCCGGTCCCCCAGCGCATCGTGCAGGGTTCGATAAAGCGCAAGCGCACTGTCCGGCTCCGCCATCATTGCGCCCGGATGCGGGCGAACCACGAAGGGCCGCCGGGTAATGCCTGCGAGGTTCAGCACGGCAAGCAGAAGCCACTCGTGCCGGTTCTGCCCGTCAAACGCAATGGGATATCTCTGGCAGGCAATCAAAATAGCCCCGTCCGGTCTCCACGGTGAAAGCATCGCTCCGAGGGTCTTCCAGCGTTCCGGCCTTGCCATTGCATAATCGCCGTGTTGCCCATAAGCCGCCGGGCCATCTTTCGCAACGGTCCAATAGCAGTCCCGGTTTTCCGGGCACTGGAGACCAGCTCTCAGCGGGACTTGCGCCCACTCGTTTTGACGCCTCACCATGCCATCGGTTACACACAAGAACGGGGCCCGGCGCGTTGCAAGGTCTCGCATGATCCTTGCGGACCAGCCGCGATCACCGGCCAAGATCGCGGCCTCGCACGGTTCCGGCTCGTAGGCTTTAGGGTCGCGCCACTGAATCTCGTAGCCGTAGGCGTCCTGAACACCCCGCGCAAGGGCCGCTTCGGGCCGCCATTGACCATTGGTTTCCCAGGTCTCGTAGGAGTAGCAGACAACTCTTGTACTGGAAGCCTTGTAACTCTTCACGTCAAGGAGCGGGGTGAGATCAACCTTGATCTTTCTCCCGATCAGTGATTCGAGTTTTGCGACGTTCGCGCCGGGGTCGCTAAACCAGTCATCATATCGAATCTCGACGTATGGCAACTTGTAATGCTCGATCCATTCTAGGGCGCGATTCGTTCGCTCAATGATGATTTCACGGGATTGGTTCGCGGAAAGTCCGGGGTAGCACTTACGCCAGGACCGGATCGTCTTTTCGAGGTCGCGTGTGGCGACAATGATCCGCACGTCTTTGTCTGCGAAGTAATCCGCCCATACCCAATAGGTAAAACAGAGACGCGGGTCTTTGACGGCGGTATCCTCTCCGGAAGCCCACGGCTCCCGGTCGAGGATCATGCTTCCGACATCGAATTTACCGCATACTGCTGCGATGGATTCCCGGCTCGGAACATAGGCAGGTTCATCGACCCTTTTCCCGGCACTTGCCCAGATGATAAGCTTGCTCGTGTCAACGACATCATAGTTTTCGTAGTAGCCATGCGGGTTGAATTTGTCTCGCCCCTGTTTCCGGTCGGGATCTCCAATACCGATCCCCGCCGCCTCAAGGACTTGCATCACAAGCGACGTTCCGCTTCGACCCGGACCCGTAACGAGAATAATCATTTTTCCCACTCCTCAACGAGGTATTTCCACGGAAATCCGTTTACCATGTCTCGTTCCGAGTATTGCTGATACGCGATCCAGTTACACCATCGCCTTCTGTCCGGCATGGATGGATTCTCGATGTTTAGGAGATCCTTATTCGCAACAGCGTCGGCCATTGAACGCGCCCCTGTAAAAATTGGAACACCGGAAACGATGGCCTCAACGCAAGAATTGGAATGGTATGCCACCAATGCCCATGCGTCTTTCAGATCGGAAATGAGTTTACTGAGATTGCCTGGAGAAAAAGTAAGTTGCTCATCCGGACCACCGCTCTCAAGCCAAATCCGACGACACTTCTCAAACCATTGGTCGGGATTTTTGTGGCCTGGGTGGGTTCGATATCGAATCGGGCGATTTGTGATCTTATGCAATACCGAAAGAACATGATTCATCCACCCGCCTTCGGAAATCAGTTCAAATACAGGTTGATCCGCAATGAGAACATGCGCACCATCTGCTCTCCAAGGCGCAATCTCCAATCCGAGGGTGTTCCACCTGTCAGACGGTGCGGATTCGACTGGTTTGTATTCCGCATTCACAAAATAACCGTTCCGAACAACTCCGTAATAGCGGTTTGGGCCTATTCTTTTCAAGTATCCGTCAACGATAGAGACAAATACTTTTCCTTGAGCGCGTTGATCCCTATGAATCCTGCGGACATTGACGCCAAACTCGATTGTTACCACAATATCGTGATCCGTTGGACCGGCATAGTCATCGGCCTTGAACACATCAACGTTGTGACCGAATAACCGAACACCATCCGCAAAGGAGTTGACAACATGTCCCCATCGCTTATTCTCATAAACAGCGACCTTCATGGGCTTACTCCAAGATCTCTCAAAATACATAACATGCGATCCCTTGACGGCTTAGGACCGAAATTACCGTCAAGGCTGGTTTTGGACTTCTTTATGGCCTCTCGAATTGTGTTATCCTCGCGCACGATCCGCTCCGCAACCTCTACGGCTCGCCCAAGTATTTGAATCGGCCCACACCTGAAGGCAGGCCATAACAGGTCCGACATATCGGTCATGTCACTGCATACGCAGGGGATACCGAGCGCGGCGCAGTCCATAAGCAAGCGGCCCTGGTGGCCCTGGTTCTCGGCAAACACCATCATGTGACAATGGCTTAATTGTTCAAGAAATACTCGATACGGAAGCCATCTCGATACGCATGTATGCCGGAATGGAAGGATGCTCGTCCATGAATCGGGAAGGGAGTACGAGAGAATCTTATACTTGGCTTCGCCTGAATCCGTTTCTTTCCCACGCATATATGTCTTTGGCACGTTCAGAAAGAGAAATTCCGCTTCATTTCCGAGCCTGGAATGGATTGCGACAGCGGTCAAGAAACTGGCTTGACAAGAAGAAAATAAAAGGAATCCTACTCGAAGCGTTCCGTTGTATTCCGATGCTGAAAGATTCGATGTCATATCAATGGGGAATGGAACGGGAAGCCAGAAGATTTTCTTTTCCGGGAATATGGTGCGCCACATTGCCACGTCGCTCCGCCGTGCGCAAAGGATGGCGTCTGCGCCTTCGCAGAATGCCAATTCTTCCGGGTAGAATGTACCGCGCTGCTCAATAGCCTCGTAATGGTGCAGGCCATGGAAGGCGCAGACCTTCGCGTTCGGGAATTGCTTCCGTAAATGCTTCCAAATTCGGCTTGAGTTATTGTGTTGCATGATGATGAAATACGCATCCGCTTCCGGCAAGTCCGTCAACGATAGACCGGGTTTTTCTGATCCGAAGAAATACTTGAACTCAACGGGTTGATCGCAACCCGTATCCGGCCCCAAAAGGAAGGGCCAGTACGTATAAGTAGCGTCCAGGACAGGGCTTGTCTCCTTGACGTAAGGGCCATGCGGGGCGTCGATCATCACGATTCTTGGAAGAAATCTCTCGGTCACAATTTGCCCCACTTTTCAACAAGCCATTTCCAGGGCAGGCCCAGGCGCATTTCCGCCTCTGTCCATTGCGCATAGGCAAGCCAATTCGCCCACCGCACGCGGTCAGGGGTTACCGGCCTCTCGATTCGCATCAAGTCTTTATTACCCACCGGATCGGCCAAGGAAAGACCGCCCGTATAGACCGGGACACCGTTCAGGACGGACTCAACGGCGGCGGTGGAATCGTATGTGACGAGCGCCCATGCGCCTTTCAGATCGTCAATCAGCCTCGATCTGTTGCCCTGAGAGTAGACCAGTTGTTTACCCGGACCGCCCGATTCAAGCCAGGCTTTCCGGTACGCTTCGAACCGATTCTCCGGGTTGTCCTGGCCCTGATGAGTCCTGAACCGAACCGGGCGCTTCGTGACCCGGTGGAGTACCGACATGACATACCGGAACCAGGGGGGACGGACCGCACCACCATCGCATACCGACTTCCCGGCCACCTGATCGGCCACAACGATGTGTGTTCCATCTTTGCGCCAGGGCACGAGTTTCGTCTTGAGCGCGTTCCATCGGTCCGGCAGGTCCGCGTCCATTGGAACATGCTCGCCGTAGGCATGGGCGCAGTTCCGGGCCACGCTGTAGTAGCGGTTTGGCCCGCGCCGTTGCACATAAGCATCGTGGATCGCAAGGGTGAGCCTGCCTTGTGCGTGCTGGTCCCGATGGATCTGCGCAATGTTATTACTCCACTCGATTGTGACAACTATGTCGTGGTCTGTTGGCCCTTTATAGTCTTTGGTCTCGGCAAGTTGCGTTGTATGCCCGAACCGGCGAACACCTTCCGCAAAGGCTTCCATCACGGCGGGCCAACCCATGTCGTATAGAATGACTTTCATTTCCAATAATCCTCGACAAGCCATTTCCAGGGTAAGCCTTGCCGCATCTCCGCCTCTGTCCATTGGGCCGATGCAATCCAATCGGACCAATGCGCTCTGTCCGGCATGGCCGGAGACTCAAGATCGAAGAGATTTTTATTACCCACGGCATCCGCCATCGTGCGCGATCCCGTAAATACCGGGATACCCGCGATAACAGACTCAATGCACGAGTTTGAACCGTAAGTAATGAGCGCCCATGCGCCTTTCAGATCGTCAATGAGCGGGCTGAGATTGCCGGGAGAAAAAGTTAGTTGCTCATCGGGGCCACCGCTCTCAAGCCAAATCCGACGACACTTCTCAAACCACTCTCTCGCATCACGGTGCAAGGGATGGGTCCGGAACCGAACCGTGCGTTTCGTGATTTTGTGCAGGACAGACAGAACGTGTCTTTCCCACCCCTTTGACAGGTGCGGGAAATGACCATCTTCATCATAGGCCCAAGATCTATCCGCGAGAAGTTTGCGAATCCCCTGATCCGCGATCAGGACATGCGTACCATCTGCCCTCCATGGCGCAAGTTCCAGTCCAAGAGAAGCCCATCGGTCAGGCGGTGCGGATTCGACTGGAGGATAATCCCCGAAAGCATAACGTTCGTTTCGAGCAATTCCGTAATATCGGTTCTTTCCACGCCTCATCAAATACGCATCATCTATGGCAATGGTTGGTTTTCCCCGCGCGTGCTGGTCATCGTGAATTTTCTGAATGTTGTCGCCCCACTCGATTGTGACCACCACGTCACGAGCCGTTGGGCCTGTATAATCCTCTTCGTTGGCGATTTCCGTCTCGTGATTGAATCGCCGGACACCTTCTGCGAGTGATTCCATGACCTTTCGCCACTGGCGCTTATGATCGTACAGAATGACTCGCAAGGTTCTCTCCTTATGCAAAGTTCCAACCGGCGGTCACGATTGCAGGGCCGGATCTTCGATCAGTTGTATTTCCACGTCTTCCACCACGTGTATTTTCAGGTCTAAACCGAGCGTGTCGCTTTCGAATCGCACAATATGGGATTGCATGGTCGTGGGGTGCGTCCAGACAAAGGGCACGGTTGCGCCCAGCGTCGCATCGTGGAAATCGCACAGCGTCTCAATATCGGTCTGCGATAGTCGCCGGTAATTGAGCACGAAGCGGTAGAGGGGGCGGCTCCGCTGCGATTGCCTCTTCTCATCGGTCCAGCCCTTGCCCTGTTTCGAGACTTCCGTCACGTACACTCTTTCGCGATGAATCGGATATCGGGGATTCGGCAGGGTCGAGGGCCAGGCCAGTAGTTCGGTTGTGACCACCGTGCCGGGCAGCACGAAGAACTGGAAGCTGGCGCTCCATTCGCTCCACAGACCGCCATCGTCCTTATACCGGACCCTGGCCCTGTAGTTCCGATACGCCTGGAGCGTGGTAATCACTTCCTCAAGGGCCGTGACAACCTCTCCGGAGTCGTAGACCGGACTCGCAAACAGGGTGTCCGAGTACAGCGTGACCTGCCACTGGCTTGCCGCATGTGTGCTCCACGTATCGGAATCGTCGAAGGCCGATGCCACGAGCCGCACCGGGACATTCCCGTCCTGGCCCACCCGCTCAATCGTCGGCGTCGTCGGCTGCTGGTTCCCGTACAGGAGCAGCGTGTCGAGAAAACTCACGCCTCCACCGTCCGCGCTTGCCAGTAGAGCCGCGAACGTGCCTTCACTTGCGAGATCCTCGATCTCGTAGACCTCCGTGCCATTGTACGTAATGACCGCCGTGGCCCCCGTCGCCACGACCAGACTCGCAGCGGCGGAGTAGGTGACCGCCACATTCGCGAGCCGGTCCAGCGCCGGGCCATGCTTGCGGTAAATCTCGATTCGCGCCGTGGCGGGCGGTTCTAGGAGCAATAGTGCCGCGTACCCCGTTTCGAGATTGCCCCGCGCCATGAACGCCACGCCAAGGCCCTGGGCCACCCCGCCCGAAATGTCGAGCGTCGGGGCTAGACTGACGTGCATTTGTGCGCTTTCCATGCTCGTCTCGTGCATGGCAAAGACCCGCGCCGCGTTTGCGGTGGGGATCAAGGCGTGATTCGAGGAAATTGCGAACCCGGAGCCTGTCGGTACTGCCGCGCCATCCGGGTCCGATTCGGTGTAAGCAGTGCCAAGGTTGTTGAGATCGGCTCGGTTGAACGTGTCGCCTATTTGCTCATGGGCCAAGGTTCGGGCGATTTCCAGGCTCTCGAACCTTCGGTTCCCGCTCGTCTGCGCGAACATGACGCCCGCGTAAGCCGTGGAGCCTGGAACGGTGACACTGCTTGCTGTCAGGACACGGGTTCCCGCAATGTCAACGGTGACCGTGGTCCCGTCACTGGCGAACACGATTTCCTCATCATCGGCGTAAGTCGAAAGCGTCCCGGAATCTTGGACCAGCACATACGTTGCCGCCGCTGTTTTACGGTACAGCACAACTTTCTGGGCCGTTGTCGCCGTGCGCAGAATGCGCAGGACCAGTCCGGTCGTGCCGTTGGCCGCCATGCGCAAGCACAACCCGCCGTACTCGGTTGCATGGACCGGAGCTGTGTAGTTGACCGTAATGCTCTGCTTCGTGGTCCCGATCTGCTGAGTCGAGATCGCAAAGACCGTGGCGCTTTTCGCGTTCGAGTCCAAGGCATTCGTGAGTATCCCGAACCCGTTCCCCGCCACGACCGCAACGCCGGAATCGTTGTACTCCGCGAACCAACTGTCCGGAGATACTTGATTCGCGCAAAGGAATTGCTGCGGGTAGGCCCCGGTCGTCATGGTCTCGGCAAGGTAGTCGTCAACGTACCGGGTGGCTTCGGATGCGAGCCTTGAGAAGAAGCCGGACGAGCCGCCGTCCAGGATGGTCGTGTCGGTCATAACAATAACGGCCATGCCCGCATATCGCACCGTGAGAATCGCCTCATTCGCCTCCAGTTCGAGTCTCGCCAGCGCGGAGTAGGCTATGCCTGTCACGTTTGTGAGTTCCGAATTGATGCCTCGTACACGACTGTAGAGGGTAATCTTTGCGGTGTTTGCAGCGGTGAGTTCCAGGGCCGCGAAATAACAGGTCCTGGCGTCCCGGGTGCTCCGGCAGAACAGGCCGGTCATTCGCCCCGCCTGGCCCGCGTCGTAGGCCCCCTGGAACTTGGCGGAAACGCGCTGGTTCCGTTCACGTAAGTTGTCCCGCATGGCGAAAACCATGTCATCCGTTGCGGCGCTTGCGGCGAGTGCGCTCGCAATGGTCCATCCGCTACCGTCCGGGACCAGATCGCCGTTGTGGTCGAGTTGTCTCCACGGATAGGTCAGGCAGGGCCGGTCACTAACCGTGAAGGCTTCGGAAATCTCGATTACCGGCGTGGGCCAGTGGAATGTCTCCAGTTGCGCATGATCGAATACGCGGTCATCCCCGGCCTGGTCAACCCACAGACCGGAGTACAGGCCGGAGTCGATCTGGGCGTTGATTACTTCGAGTCTCATCACCCCGTCATAGACCGCCACGAGCCGGTTCCCAAACACGACGAGTTCCATGCGAAGGCCCGCCGTGTAGGTCACGCCGGTTGCCGTGGCAAGCACGGTGGTGACACCGGCAAGCCTCACGCACAGCGTAATGGTCTGGAGGTTCGCGGCGGTGAGTTCGGACCGGAGCAAGTAGCAGGTCTGGCCCGTGGCATCGGATCGCGCAAACAGGCCCATCTTGCCCCCGGCCCCGCCGTAGACGCCGGTCAACTTAGCAGTGATCCGGTGATCCGACGAGTCCCGCGCCTCCACGTAGCGGCAGAACACTTCTACCGTGATCCCGTTACTGTGCAAGGCGTCGGAGATCCGCGCCAAGCGCCCGCCCGTGGCAAGGCTCGCATCGGCGTAGAATTGGATCCAGTCCGCGCCGAGTTCACCATCCCCGGTGAATAGATCGGCTCGCGCCGGCGGGTGCTGCACCGCGTCACAATCGAAGTTCTCGAAGCTGCTGATGCCACCGGCCGTTGCCGCTGAATAAATCCCCACGTATGCCCCGGTCGAAATGGACGAGTCTGTTACACGTGAAACAATGACGCCGTTTACCCAGACAATAATCTCATTCCCCTCAATGCGGACGCGGAGCGTCTGGTCGTTCGAGTAACTGAACGTCTCTTCGGCCAGTTCGGTAGTGACACCATTGACCCTCTTGGCAACTTTGAGCACCGTATCGGCGAACCAGGCCGCGTCACCGTACCAGTAGATCAGGTATCCGTTCTGGCACAGCGCGTCCATGCGGAGCATCAATCCGGTGCTTCCGGCCTCACCGGCCTGGGAGCGATTGATTGCCGCTTCAACCACCTGGTCCGCCTCGTCAAGAGCCGTCGCGATCCGCGCGAACACTCCGTTGGGGTGCGGTAGCCAGAGGGGGCAATAAGCCGCGTTTGAGTTGACATTGAAGGTATAGAAAATCGAGTCCGGGATGAGCGTCCCGGTACTATCGAGCTGAACCCAATTCGCGCCGAGGCCGTCATTGTTGGCCCTATTGAAGTTGTCTGTGAAAGAGAATTGCGTCATAGCTCACCGTGCGGTAATCATCTGTCTCGATAGTGGCCCGCGCCGGAACAAGTCGTTCCCGATCTGGCTTACAATGATCCTGGCATTGGAGGGCAGACCCGCCGCTACGAGTTCGGGCGGATCGACCGTGTTGATTACATAGACCGGGGCCTGCGATGCCCCGCCCATCATTTGCACCGGGACCGCGCCGTTCCGAAGCGGGATATTGGCCTCGATATTCGCGGTCTCGCCGGTAATGGCCCACCCGTAGGGACCACCGGAGAGACCGCCGTTCGCTTGCAACGCGGGAGTCGCTGCTCCAGCCCCGCCGCCAAGACCGAGTAAGGACCCGATGCCCTGGAAAATAGAGCCGAAACTGACCCCGCCACCCGACTGGCCCTGGCCGAGGCCCATTTGAGCGAAAAGCCAGTCCGTTGCCAAATCCGCGAACCGCTTCTGGAGCGAGGACACGAAGGAATCGAATACATCGCGCAAACTGTCTATCTCGCCCCGCATGGTGCGGAAAATGCCTTCCGAGAAGGTGTCCCTGTAGATTTCCACGCAATCGGTGCAGTAGTCCCGCCAGAGCTGGGTCTGCTCGTCCAGCAGTTCTTTTTGCCTTTGCAGGTATTCTTCGTCAATATCGAGTAGTTTCTCCTTGAATACTTCGTCCAGTTGAACCTTCTGTTCTTCGCTCCAATTGAAGTTGTCCAGCACGGCCCGATATGCGTCTTTCTGGTACACAACCCATTCATCGAGGCTCGCCATGCGCTGTTCATTCGTCCTGCGCGGATCGGCCATGTCTCGCTCAATGCCGCGCATATCGCGCTCCCACGACGAGTCTTGCAAGTACCCCACGCCCGTCTCGGCCAGGCCCAGGTAGCCAGACTTGATCGCGCCGAGCGGTCTGGTCTGAAGCGCTTCCCAGAGCTTGCGTTTCATAATGTCATCGCCGCCCGTGAAGAGGCTTATTGTCTCAAGGGTCTTGTATATCTCCGGCAATTGCCCCTGATTTTTAAGTGCCGTATCCGCACCCTTTATCAGATTCGTCAACTCTTCAACGGATTTAAACTGGTCATCCGTCAGTTTCTCATTGGTGACCAGGTACTTATCGGACCATTCGTCGAATGCCTTGCCTACCTCGTTCAGTTTTTCCCACTTCTGGTTCAATTCGGCTTTCGCGGATTCATAAGTCTTCACCAGTGTATCGAGCGGATCGACCGTGGCCTGTTCTACCTGCTCCGCAATGCCGATTATTCCGAGACCTCCAACCGCTTTCTTCCACCCGCCAAGTTTGTCCCAGGGTTCCTGGCGCTCCCGTTCGGCTTCAATCAACTGAGCAGAGCGTAAAGCAATGGCCCTTTCATCCGCAATGTATTCTTTTAATGGCTTTCCATCGAATGAGAGAACTCCCTTTCCCATATTGGCCCTTATGTCGGCCGTGTTGTTGGTATGTTTTTGGGATTCTGCGCCCAGGTCAGACATAAAATCGCGATACCCCATCACTCCAAGCGCATCAAGGAATCGCTCTGCCGAAACATTAAACTCCTTCAATAACGATTGTGGATCTTCTTTAAGTCTTGTCTGTAATTCTTTACTAATCAGGATTTCTCGAACAATATCCCACGGCTCCCTCGCGTAGCCACCACCTGCACTCGATCCAGTCGTGACAACGGGCACATAAGATGAGACCTTGAATTCCCCCGCCTTTTTGGCAAGATTTCCAATTTCTTCCGGCTGGAAATATCTCTCGATTATGGATTGAGAACTTTTCCCAATCGAGAACACCGAGGCTAATTGACTGGCCCGGATCTCGATTACGCTTGCAACGTGCCGTACCTCTTCAATGAGCAGGCTGATCTTTCCAGGAATGTCCCCTACCCACTTCGCTATGTCCGGAATCCAAGTATCCAATTTATCGGAAAGCCATTTGAAGCCACCGGCCGCAGTTGCGAATCCTTCCGTAATCGCATAAAGGATCTTCTGGTACATATCCAGATCGGTACGACCGGAAATTTCCGGGAAGAATGCCCGGCCCACTCCCGCGCCCGCCGCCTTGACCAAGCCCGCGCCTTCCGCCGTGAACACCTTGAGGCTCGCGGCGAGGCCCGCCCCGATGCCTTTCTTGCCGAGATCCTCTACAACAACCTCTTTAATCCGGCCCGATATCTTCTCAATTTCACCGACAAGCCAGTCATACAGACCGAAATCACCGATTTCCTTGAATGCGATCTGCATAGCGTCCCCGATATTACCGATCAGCACACTGGGCAACCGGCTCATTTCCTTCAATGTCTCTTCCGGTATCATTATTTCACGCCATGTGTTGATCGCTTGCTGAGTCAGTTCGGTATTGCCGGTAATTTCGGATAGTGTCTTCCCAATCGACGCCGCAATGATGTCTGGGTTCAGGTCGAATCGGAACTGGAAGGATCGCCATTGCCCGCCCAGCGCTTCCCGCACCGCCATGAGAGCGCCGCCGATACCCTGGTCCGGGCGCATGGAAGCCATACCGATGATCGTATCGGTCATTTCATTGAGGCTTTCCGTTACCTCGCCGAAATCGGACGCAAGCAACTTGATCCGTGTGCTCGGCATCATGGCAAGGCTCTGAACGACCTGGCGCAAATCCTCGCTCTGGGCCGGGCTTACCATTGCACGTTCAAGCGTGTACTGCGTTAATTCCCGGGCGCGTGTTGCACTGCCGAGTACGCCGGTCATGGAGATTTCGAAGCGGCGGAAGTCCTCACCCGCCTTGAGTATCTTGGAGTCCAGGGCGTAGATCGTTGCGCCCAGGCCAACGAGGGCAGCCGTGCCTACCAGCCCCACCTGCTTGGCATAGTGCATGAACGTGCCAAGCGCACGGGTCGCCACGCCGTAGAACGAGGTCACGTACCCGCCCACTGTCTTGAATCCGGAGCCTACGGACGTGAAGAAGGATCCCCAGGACTTGCTGGCCGAGGCGGGCATTTCGTGCGTTGCCTTGGCCGCGCCCTCCATGCTCTTACGGGCCGAATCGGCGAACTTGCGCACCACGACCGTGCCGTCATCCTTTACCGATATGCGTAGGGTCAGGTCTCGATCAGCCATGATGCCTCAAAAAAAATCCCCGGCCCCTGTGGGCTTGGTTTTGTTCAGGGGCCAGGGCCAGATTACGTTGCGTCACTTCTGCTTCTCCCTCTTCTCTTTGGACTTCGCCACAATGGTCTTCGCATAGTGCGAGTCCGTCCCCACCCGCGCGGCAAGCCGTTTCTTGGCAACGCCGACGCGGTAATACTCTTCTTGACTCAAATTCTCGTAGCCGTTGAATATCGTACCCGTCCTTTTCTTAACAGCATCCGGCACGGCGATCCGCGCGTAAGCCCCTTTCCCAAAGACCATGTCGTACTCGCGCTTGAGCGCCGCCCTTGTCTCCTGGGGCGTCTCGTCAAGCCTAAATGCGTCCAAGATTTGCTCTCGAAACATGGGCGATACCTCAAACGGCTCTAACTCAACAAGGACCGGCCCCGTGGTCGGGATGGGCGCGTCAAAGTCCAGGCTGCGCGGTGAGTTTCGCTTTGACCGCCGCAATGATTTCCTCCGCGTCCAGGCTCTCGGACTCGGCCCAGCGCCGGAGCCGGTTCAGGGCGTACCGGAATCGGTACACGACATCGTTCGGCAAGGTTTCATACGGATTCACATCGGGGTATGAGCCGTTTTCCACGTATTCCGGGATCTCGATTCTCTTGTAGGAGCCTTCCCCGAAAATCTGCTCATACAGTTCCCTGACCGTCTGCCGAATCAGCGCGGTCTGGGCGCCTTCGAGCAGCACCTTTGCGGTGGTAAGGATCTCTTCTCTAAACTCACTCATCGTGTTCCTCCTTGATGAATAACGCTCGCGTGAGCGCCTTCACCTTGATTAACGTTCTTTCCCGCTCAATCGCGCCTGTAATACCGAGCAGGTCCATGGTGGCAACAATCGCCTCGTTCCTCATGCCGACGATCTGCCCGAACCCGGTTGTAATGATCTGGTCGTAGCAGAGCTGAAACACCTTCACTGCATCCATGTTGGCCTGGTCGAGTTCCGGGGCCGGTTCTCGCCCCTCGGCAAGCTTAAAATCGGCCCTGACATCCTGGTCCGCGTCCGTTACCCGGTTTGGATCGAAATGGTACCGGGCGCACTCGACAAGTTTTTTACCTGGCCCTCCAATAATCCATTCGAAAACAGTTCCGGGTTCAGAACGAGGTCCATGAGAATCGAACCCAGGTTCATGCCGTCAATCGCGCCTTCCCGGAGCAAGATCTCGGCAAGGGCGGGATCGTAAGCGATCTCGCCTTCACCGGCCACTTGCGCATAGACCTCTTCCGGCAAGTACACGACCTTGCGAAGCACGTCCGGGGTCAGGCCGGTCCAGTCGATAACCACGTTGCGTATCAACGCGGACCGCACGCCGTCATTATTGAGACTCTCCTGCCTCTTCCCGTTGCTGTAGGAGATTTCCGTATTATCGCCCAGGATTCGACTCCATTGATTGCGCGGCATGTGCCGGAGCTTGATGCGCCATCCGCCTTTCAGCCCAAAGAGCCGTGTCTCGTTGCGGCTCTCGGCTCCGGTCTTTATGAGGCCCACCAGTTCTTTCGGATCCATTATTGAACCCCTCTCTTGTCTCTTATTTTACGATTCGGGCATTTCGTGAATTAACGAAACCCGTTATTTTACGAGATTGCGCTATCGTTGTTGTACACGGTGATCCGGTGCGAGTAGCCGAGCGTATTGTCTTTCTCGGCCTGGAACTCAACGGTATGGATCAATCCCTTGTTCTGGTCCGCCTGCGGTGTGGGGCGGCCCCCGTACTTGATCCGGGGCAGGTAGATTTCGATGTAATAGCCGCTGCTATCCGTCATTTTCCAGGTGAAACTGACCGGCGTCCCGGCCAGAAACTTGTTGTATTCGGTATTGGACTCGAACCGGAGCGTCAGGGAGCCGGTGCAATCGGCCCATCCCTCGTGCGCGTCCAGTCGTTGCCGCGCCGTGGATTTGACACCCGATACCGCGAAGCCTTCCGGGTCCAAATCGTTCGAGATTGTAAGGTTCGCGCTACGGGCCGATGCAATCAGGGATCCCGCCTGGCCATACGTGCCGATATAACACGCGCCACGCCCGCCCTCGAAATCCTCGGCCGTACTCGCTTCCGGAGAACTGTCGAGCGATACGGCGGCCGGATCGGACACTTGCTTGGCAAGGATGTTGGCCGAGCACCGCTGCGCACCCTCTTGGGTCAGGGTGAAGTTCATCGAATTGACCTTGCACCCCAGGAATCTGTAGTAGATGCCAAGATCGAGCAATCCCTTCTCCATCGTCATACCGGCGGGCAAAGCGGCGGCCGGTGTGAACACGTGCGTGAAGGGACCGGACCCGGACGTTGCCACGGTTCCCATCAAGTGCCGGAGCAGCGTAGTGATCGCGCCCGACACGTGGAGGCGGCCGTTGATATCGCCGTTGGGCCTGAAGTTCATATCCACGCTCTGCATTCTCATGCGGTCCGTGGTGACTTCATCGGAGACTTCCGGGCGCGTTTCCTGGCTCAATGTTTCCGGGAAGGTCCACCGGAGCAACCCCCCATTGAACGGGGAGGGAGACGTGCCGTACGTAGATTCGGTCGCGAGAATGATTTGTACTCGATTGCCTCTTGCTTGGTCAGCCATGTTTGTTCTCCTGGCCCCCTCCAGGTTCTCTTATGTTAAGCTTGCGATGTAAACCGTTTCGTCGTATTCGGCGTCGAAGACCAGAATGGCCTGGCCCTTATCGCCAGCCTCCGGCGTGTGGATCTGCCGGATCGTGAAGTCGGCGTAAACCGACATGCGTTTCTTGACCCGATACACGGCGGTCCAGATATCTTTCGCGAACTTCTGTAGAATCGTTCTCCGATCCGGTTCCGGCGTGGCCCGCGCAAAGACGATCAGTCCTTCGATTGTGATATTCGCCGCGCTCCGGAAACTCTGCTGGTCCGCCCCGTGAATTTGCGGCGTCTCCTGGGGATTGTTGTCCCAGAACCAGACGCGCAAGTACGGGTACTCGTTCGCGCCGGGCTGGTTCCGTTCCGCTTCAGTGTCGATTCTCTTCACGGTCTGGGAGTACCCGTTTGCGGTCGTTATCTCGGCCAGTAATAGCGTGCCGAGTTCGTCCAT
>Ga0265297_10007465_pt1 | contig 15138 bp, 8 predicted proteins | sample Munlanlwell13791_FD_192502 | JGI IMG/M metagenome (GOLD analysis project Ga0265297, IMG submission 192502) | Leachate microbial communities from a municipal landfill in Southern Ontario, Canada - Leachate well 137-91 | ecosystem: Engineered > Solid waste > Landfill > Unclassified | place... | reverse complement strand
GTGGTCGCGGACCATATAGCCGGTGACGTATTACGCTTTATATTTATCATCTATTTGTTAGCCGTAGGCGTGCAAATGGCGTTGCAACTCAAGCCGAAACCCGGACAAAAGCAACCCTCCAAAGCGTTGGATTTTGGTGTGGCGGGCATTATGGGACTGCTGTCGTCACTACTCGGAATAGGCGGAGGCACCCTCACGGTGCCTTTTTTAGTCCATTTCCAAACGCCGATGCGCAATGCCGTAGCCATAGCCAGCGCCTGCGGCTTACCGCTAGCTTTGGTGGGAACGGTGGGCTATGCCCTGCTGGGCAAGGATGCGTCGCAGTTACCGGAGTGGAGTTTAGGCTATATTTACGTACCTTCTTTTCTGGGCATCGTATTGACCAGTATCTATACCGCTCCGATAGGCGCAAAGCTGGCCCATAAACTGCCTGCTGAGAAATTAAAACGCTATTTTTCGCTGCTGCTGTTTGTGATGGCGGGGAAGTTGATATGGTTTTGATCGCCTAGCAGTTAGAAAATAGCACTCGGCAATGCTCTACCTCGAGCCCCTATACAGTCAATAGATGACACGGAAAAAATCCGCATAATTAGCGTTATCCGTATTATGGGATTTACTGCCCGGCTTCGTTGATCAGTAAACGCAATCCGACTGATTTACTAGATATTGCTACTCGGAGAAACTTCAACCGTTTGTCTCTCCACAGAATCAGCCTCCGAAAATAATGCTTTGATTTTCTCCGACTCAGGCAATGCTAAACAGCGCGTATTAAGGCAGAATGGCAACACCCACAAACGTAACTCTTTGGTCTGAGGAAAATTAAAGGCCGGGAATGGCTCTATAAACAAATCTGTCTTTGGATAGATCAGCACCACATCGCCGCTCCCCTCCAAGTAATGGTGGCCGTATGCATACAACTGGTAAAAGTCAGCTTGACTCAGCTGATATTTTTCACGCGCAGTATTTTTAGAGGCATCTAACAGTTTCCATTTGGCATCGAGCAGCAAAAGTGTCTTGTGTTTATCACGAATAAGAAAATCAGGCTTCATACGAAACCATTGCTGCGATTCATGCGCGACAAGATGGTAATTACGCGCCTGTGCTTTCAGGTAATAGCCTTCCTGAAGCTGCTTGGCGAGATGCTTTTCAACATAAGCCTCAAACACCGCCTCCATTGGAAACAGAAGCGAGTAAGCGTGGTGATCTCCTGCGCTTGATATAGGACTCGCTCCTCGTAAAATTAGCTTCGCCCAATCCAGGGCAGACGCGTAATAGCTCATACCTCGATCAAGCCGAATCCGCTGTATGTCACTGACCGCATCGGTAGAAAACGGCACTTCAGAAAATACAAAACACAGCTCACGAGCAGCACGTTGATTCTCTTGAGACCGGCATATAGCCAGTACACAACGTAAAGCAGAATGGATAAGCCTGTTTTCGGCACGATTAGCAGTAAATTCATCATGCTCGGTAAAGAAACGGTCCCTACGCACCAGATTTTGTGAAATATGTTGAGAGACCAACAACTTTCCTCGTAGCGCGAAGAGATTATCTTGCTTGGTTACATAGTCGCTCCTCAGTCCCCGCTTCACCAGCAAACCAACAGCATCAAGGAATTGCCGGATAAAAACTTCCAGCAGCGGCATTCGAGCGGCGGTAAGGTCGGCATTCGCGGTTTTGATATGCCTAAATCCCACCAGGCAACTCAGCATCTTGATCAATAAACGACGAGCCTCCTCTTTCGTCGTATCTTTGCCAATCTTCGGAAGCACTTCTATTTGGAAACCGCAAGGCGCCCGGATAACACCGGCGTAATTTGTAACCTGAATGGCATGCTGGCCATGCCATTGCGTCAGTTTTAACCAAGCCAATGTTTTCTCGTCCGTTCGCAAACACTGCGACTCTAACCATGAAAAAACCCGTCGAGGCACCATATTACCTGTTGCTCCCTGAGTTTCCTCAATGATCTTATCGAACTCAAAGACCGTCAGTGCATTCATTTGGTGCTATCGGTTATAGCTTTGGCATCATAGATCCCAACATATGCCAAAGGCTCGTCCAATACATTCGGATTTAACTGATACCGTGATCGAATAGCATATTGATCCAACTCGTGCCCACGCCCAAACAAAGACTCAAGATCAACTTCCTTACCTATCTCTTCCACAAATCTATACGGCTCCGGCTTCTGGTTATCGCCAAGAACCAAACGAATCTTCTGCCAGTCTTCGAAGAAATACTCTTCCAGCAACGGTATGATTTTGTTTTTGAATACCGTCTTGATGGCATCAAACCTTGCAGAATCGGGCTCATCCTTTATCTGTGTGAAGTAGGCGTGGCCAATAGTATGGTCACGATCATACAAAGCCTCGATGCGATTATTGATTGCAGTCAATAACCTAGCCATATCAATCTCCACGCCATTTTTAGCGACAACAATTTCATTGAGGGTATCTGGCTTAGGCATAAACTCGACAAACTCGAAACGGCGCCGCAAGGCCGTATCAACCAGCGCCAAAGAGCGATCGGCGGTATTCATCGTCCCGATCACATCAACATTAGACGGCACGCTAAAGGCCTCGCCGGAATATGGCAGCGTCAAAGTAATCGGATACTTTCCACCCTCGCGTTTATCGATCTCAATCAAAGTAATCAGCTCACCGAAGATCTTGCTGATATTGCCTCGATTAATTTCATCTATCACCATTGCGTATTGGTGTGCAGGATTCTTCCGTGCTCTTTCACAAAGGCGCAAGAAAGTCCCTCTGCGAATTTCGTAATTCAACTCGCCTGTTTCACTCTCCAGAATAGGACGCAAACCCTCAACGAACTCCTCATAGCCATAAGACTGATGGAAGGTAACAAATTCATAACGGCGGATAATTTCTGAGTTTTCTTGTAGACCCCGTTTGATTGCATCCACTTTAGCCAGGATTTCTGAACACTGCTCCTGCCAATCGCCGATAAAAAACCATTCCGAACTTTCCGTCTTATCGAAAATATACGGTGCAATCCGGTTTTTTACCTTAACAGTTTTAGAGTCTTCCGGCGCATGCTGCTGAAGGCTGCCCCAGATAGTCTGACGAACATTCCGGGTTCTGTTCTTGGTTGCAACAACCGACTGAACATACGCATGCGTCATTAGCGCGCTAACATCAGCTCTTCCACCCAAATCATAGAGCGCAGCCGCAAGTATCTCCCACCAAGTTAAATCCTGAGTAAGTTGTGTGATCTGCTGATCTGTCCATTCAGATGCGGTAAGCGCTTCTGCCTTTTGGGTGTACTCGCTATCAAGCAAGCGCTGCAATTCATATGTTTTCCCCGTGCCAGGCGGACCGTAATAAATGCGGTTAAATGCAATGTAATTTGTGGGCATCACAACCTCCTCTTGATCATCAACCGCATCGGCATCATCGGGATCTAATGGTTCTTCCTGAAGTTCATCTGGCCAGTATCCTCTCCTAGCCGACTCTGTCGGTTGCCATTCATTCAGCGCATCGGCACTTGTCGAAAAAGCATCTTCAAGCTGGCTAACAAGCTCTTCCGTAATTGGCTGACGATGGAGTTTAGGTATATCGCCTCTCGTTTGTTTTATGGAAATCGTTCGAGTTCGTTTCCCTCGCAAAATACCAAGTACGCCAATAGCTCGCTCATTCCCCAGGCGTTTTCTGCCAAGTCGAACTTGAATGCCATTCCCCATATGCCACCAATCCAATCCTGCAGAATGAGTTACCCGCGCAATTCTGCAAAACAAAGAAGTTGTCTCTGGTGACCATGTTGATCGAAATTCTTTAAAAATCTGTTTGCCATCGAAGTGTTTAAGTATTGAAAGATCATCCAATTTCTCAATTAAACCTAATTTTTCCGCTACCATGTCGTAACTCATTTTAAAACCTTGAATGGCTTTAACACTCCACTCGACGAGGTCGATAAGTGATTTTTGCAGTCCTTCTTCGGCTGGCATTATTGCGATAATGGGGGACTGGTTATTAAAAGCACCGCGCAAATCTAAGTAACTCTTTCGTAGAGGACTTGTCTCGTCAAGACCGACTGTGTCAATTTTGACGACAAATCCTGAATCTGCATCAATACCTAGCGTGTACGCCAATACCTTTGGTGAATCTTGACGTGGGTAAATTTTTGCCCAGTTATAATCAATAAAATTGCCCCGATTCGCTGGACTTTTTCGAATATCCATCTTCGAACCAGTTAGAAATAAAGTTTTGCATACTTGATTCGCCCACTCTTCCGTTATTTTGTACGCTTCAGCCAATTCTTCGTAAGCGCGGTTTTGTTCCGGATTAGACGCGTCGCGCTTTTGCCCTTTCCATTTATTTAACAACTTAAAATGTTCGCTGGTGAAATATGCCATTGTTTAAAGTCCTTCTACGCTCATGCCGTGCTCGGCAAGCCAAGTTTTTCTTCGGTCGAAATCCGGCAGCGCACGTTCTACGCGCTGCCAAAACTCCGGTGTATGATGAGGATGATGCAAATGCGCAAGCTCATGCACTACCACGTATTCGGCAATGCGCGGTGGCAGCAGGATGGTTTTCCAGTGGAAATAGAGCCAACCGCCTTTTCCACAAGAGCCCCAGCGGTAGCCCAAGTCTTGCACCTTGAGCCCAACCGGTTGTACTTCCATGCGCGCAACGTAATCCTGAACCTTGTCCCACAGCCAATGTTTGGCGTGCGCGCTGTACCATTGGATGAGATTCGTCCGCCCCTCTGCAACCAAATTACGGCGCAACATAAAGCGGCCATTGAGAAGCTTCAAAGGCACTTCCTGATCATCGACCAACTTCAGCCGGTAACTACGACCCAGATAAAGAAATCCTTCGCCATCAACAAAGCTCTTGATTGGAACGATGCTTTTTAGCCGATCCTTTTCCGCCAGTTTGGTGTAAATCCAAAAACGCTTCTCCAACACAAACTCTCGCAGACGATCTTCGCCGACCTCGGGCGGCGCCGACAACACCAGCTCGCCGCCACGATCAACAGTGATTTGCATGGTTTTACGAGGCCTCTGCTTCAGCTCGAAGCAGAGGTCGCCTACCGTCAGCATGCTCATAGCTGGGTAAGCCTCTCATGATTGGCGCGAGTCAGCTCCAGCAAATGATCCTTCAACGCGGAAGCTTCGCCCGGCGGAACCAGTTTTGAATGCCGCAGCAGTTTGAAAATACGCGCCCCCAACGCATCTTGCGCAGGCCGTTTGTGGGGTTCCCAAAAGGTATCGCTTAATTCATCGACCATCATATCCACCAGCTCAACGGTCAAATCCCGAATTTTCAGCAATTGTTCGCCGCCAGACCTTTCACCACCCGCCGCTTCCAGTAACATGCGCAAAAACGGCAGGTAATGCTCCGGCATATAGGGCAGCCCGGCATCATCCGGCGACGTACCGGCGCGTATATCGTTGATGATCTTCTGCATTGCTAAAATCAATTCATCCCACTGCTCGCCCAAGGTCTTTAAAATCTCATTCAAGCGCTCGCTGAGTTTGCGATAAAGCACCGGATCTTCATCCAGATGCTTGCGGATATGCGACCGTATCGCGTGCTCCATTTCAGACGCCTTGGCCCGGTCATTAGCCTGCCGCGACACATGCTGATCAAACTGCGCATCAGTCATAAAGATCGGCGGAATTTTTGGATCAACGCCGAGCGAAATCACATGGTCGTCGATCAACTTGCGCACTTTGGCGCCGACATCCTTGCCCAGCACAGGCGTATCTTTGTAGCGATTGCGCGCACGAGCATAGATATAAGAGAGCGCCTTGGCATCCTTGGTAAAAGGCAAGCCTTCCGGCCGTGGCAATACCGTATCCAGCGAATTTAAAAAGACTTTCAGCTTCACGGTAAATTCGGCGCGCAGTTTCTCGTCCGCCAATACTTCTACACAGCTTTCAACATCTTCCAGCGATTCAATATCGCGGCGGCGGAACAGGTCCACCACCCGCATATGCCGGTCCCGCAATGCAGGCACTTCGTCCTTCAGGCTCTGCAACGCGCCTTCAATGTCGTCATCGGCATAAGCCGCCAACGCTTCTTTCAGATGCCGGGCAATACCGTAATAATCGACCACAATCCCGGCACGTTTGCCGTAGCCTGTTCGATTGACGCGGGCGATGGCCTGTAACAGTTCCGCCTCGCGGATCGGCCGGTCGAGATACATCACTCCTTCAATCGGCGCATCAAAGCCGGTCAGCAACATCGACTTGACCACCAAAAAAGCCAGCGGATCGGTCTTGTCTGCTTGAGCATGAAACAGCGGTTTTTTAAAACGCTTGATGCGCAACTCGTTCGCAGCCGAATCGGTCCATTGTTTCCAGGCCGGATCATCGTTATTGCCGCCGGAAATCACCGCCGCAAACTCGATGCTCTGCAAGGCATCGCGATAGCGCCAAGCCTGCACCAGCGCCTGAACCTTGGGCGGCCGCTGGCACAGCGCTTCGTCGTCCAGCGCCTTGTCGCCGGGCGACAGCGCATCAGACTCGGCCAACAACGCGACTCGTGCCGTCTCAAATGCTGCTACATAGCGAATCGCCGCCAGGCGACTATAAGCAACCACCTGCGCCTTATAGCCATTGGGCAGAATATTAGTGACGTAGTGGCGCAACATGTCAGCTGCCTTGTCCGCAATCAGCAGAGGCGCATCGAATATCTGCCCCTTGGTGGCATACTTTTTCTTAATCGCCTCCAACTCTTCGGTACTGCGCTCACGAAACAGATCCTCAAACAACTCATCCAGACTCGCGCCATCTTTCACAGCGCCTTGTGCTGTCCGGCCTTCGTATAATATCGGCACTGTTGCACCATCGATTTCGGATTCTTTAATCGTATAACGATCGATGAACTCGCCAAAGATCTCGTGCGTACGCTTCTTGTCGCCCATAATAATCGGCGTGCCGGTAAAGCCGATTTTCGCCGCATTGGGAATACCCGCCATCAAATAGGCATGGGAATCCTTGGTATGACTGCGGTGAGCCTCGTCCACCAGCACCAAAATAGTGTCATCTTCGTTCAACACTTCATACTGCTTGCCGGATTGCTTAGCCGTATAAGCCGGTGCCTCAGGTTCCGCCGCGCCGCCCTTACGCCAGCTCTCCGGCATATCGTCTTCCGTCAGGCCCGGCTCACCTGTCGCATCGGCATCCCGGTACTTCTGGATGGTCGCAAACAATAGCCCCGGCCCTTTACGGCTCAACAACTGTTTTACCGAGCTGATCGAGCTCGCCACCTCCACTATTTCGCCGGTCAGCGTCGCGGTCGCCGAAAGTTGGCGCTGCAAATCCTTGCGGTCAGTGATTACCACCACCTTAAAGCGGCGCAGTTGCGGATGAGTGCGCAGCTTACGCACCAAAAACACCATCGTCAGCGATTTGCCCGAACCCTGGGTATGCCAGATCAAACCGCCGCGCCGGTCGTACTCGCCATCCTGCAAGCGGGTCTTGCCGTGTTGCAGGCGTTCAAGCGCCTTGTTCACCGCGCGGAACTGCTGATAGCGACAGGCTGCCTTGATTGTCTGGCCGCCGGTCTGCATAAACAGCGTAAAGTGGCGCACAATATCCAGCACATTGGCCTTATTCAACATGCCTGCAATCAGCCGCTGCTGCTCCGAAAGCTGAGCCACGCCTAACGCGGCAGCCACTTCTTCCTCTCGCGCCGGGGCGACCGTTTTCCAACCGGCGTAGTGCTCAAACAAGCCGCCGATGGTACCTACCCGCGCCTCATCGAAACTGGTCGCAATCAGCAGTTGATTAGTGAAAAACAGCGGCTCGTTGCCCTCGTTCTCCTCCACTTCATAATTGGCGTGACGCTGATTGCTGTAGCGGCGCAGCTGATCAACGGCCTCGGCCAGCGGCTCAGGCGCCGACGGGCTTTTGCATTCCACGACCGCCAGCGGCAATCCGTTCACCAGCAACACCAGATCGGGGATGATGTAAGCCTTACCGCTGTTATAGCCGGGCGGGCAATCGACCCGGTATTGGTTGATCACGGTGAACTGGTTGTTGTCGGGCTGTTCCCAGTCGATGTATTGAATAGTCTGGCCGCGTCCGCCATTCCAACCGGGCAGGCCGTCCACGGTAATGCCCAACAGCAGCAATTCGGTGGCTACCTGATTGGCTTCCAGCAGTTTGGGTTTGGCGATGCGGGTGATTGCCGCCACCGCCTCGGACAGCCGCTCTTCATCCAGCCAGGGCCGGTGCGTTCCGTCCACCTCGCGCAGGTTAATCTCCAGCAGCTTGCGCCGCAGCACGCCCTCCTGAATCGCCTCGGCAAAGCTGCCGCGCCCGGTGTTGGCTGGATTATCGATGCAGCCTTCGATATACGTCCAGCCCAGACCTTGCAACTGCGCTACGAACGGTTTTTCTACCTCTTCAAGTTCCCAATCCATTTAATCCTCTTCTTTGGTATCGTGGTCGCTCATTGCTATGCAGGAGAGCACCTGTTCAATGCCCGGCCCCATCCGGCAGTTGTAGGAGCGGGCCATGCCCGCGATGAAGCCGCGCCAACCCTGTATTCGCGGCCCAAATGTCGCAGGCACGGTCCGCTCCTACGGAGTCCATTGCCGGAGCGTTTCCACGCTCCGGCTCTCATTGTTATACACAAGCATCTGCGGGACGTCGTCATTCCGACAGTCCATTACGAGAAACAGGCCGATATGCAGACCTTCCAGGTTTTTAAAACCTGGAAGGTCTAACTTGCAACGTTCTAACTCGCGGCGTAGCGCGTGGGAACGATAAAACCCATTTAATTTAATCCTCTTCCCCGGTATCGTGGCCGCTCATGCCGGAGAGCTCCTGTTCAATCTGTTCAATACTCGGCAGGTCGAGCTGCAATTCAGCGGGCAAGGCCTCAATCAATTGATATTCGGCCACGCCCATAGGTTTGGCGTTGTCACGTAGCGCATACTCCGCCACGACCTTGTTTTTGCTTTTACATAACAACAGGCCGATGGTCGGCGCGTCGTGCTCTGACTTTACCTGCATGTCCACCGCTGTCAGGTAAAAGCTCAGCTGCCCCAGATGTTCCGGCTTGAACGCCCCGGCCTTCAATTCGACAACCACGTAGCAACGCAATTTCAGATGGTAAAACAGCAGGTCAATGAAGAAATCGTCGCCGCCCACTTCCAGAGGCACCTGCCGCCCAACATAAGCAAAACCGGCCCCGAGTTCGATCAGGAACTGGGTGATGTGCTGGACAAGAGCGGCCTCGATCTCGCGTTCATTGGCCTCTTTGCCCACACCGAGGAAGTCGAATAAATACGGGTCTTTCAACGACTGCCGGGCCAGGTCGGAACCCGGCACAGGCAGCCGATCCTCAAAGTTGTTCACGGCCTGCCCTTCGCGTTCCAGTAGGCGGGTTTCGATATGGATATTCAATACATTGCGCGACCAACCCTGTTCGATGGCGCGCTGGGCATAGGCAACACGCTGGTCGCGCGTTTTCAGCTTGCTCAACAGCACCAGGTTATGGCCCCAAGGCAAATGTCCAACAAGCTGTTGGACATTTGTCTGGTCGGGCCAGCTTTCCGCAAAGGCGCGCATATACATCAGATTGGCGCGTGAAAAACCCTTCATATCCGGGAAGGCAGTGCGCAGATCATGGGCCAGCCGCTCGATCACCTTCGCGCCCCAACCCTCGTTGGCCTGCCGTTGCAAAATGTCGCAGCCGATCTGCCAGTAGAGCAGCACCAGTTCGCGATTGACCGAGCGCGCCGCCTGCAACTGGGCGCTGTGGATACGGGTTTTCAGTTCCGCCAGCCATTCGGCGTAACCGCCGGGCGGATCGATAAGGGAGACAGGGCGCGGGTCGGTCATGCGGCATTCCTCTCTTTAATCGGCCTTTGCAGTTGCAGCACAAACGGTTTTTCGACATATTCCAGCTTCCACCCCATCGTCTTGCTCCTTATTGTGATTGTGCCAGCAAGGGCGTGACTCGGACGCGGCCGGTTAGGAGGTCGTTCATGAGGCCAATTTTTTGCTGCCGTAGCTTGTAAAGCATCGCGTCCTCTTGTTCAATTCGTTTCGAAATCGAACTCTGTCTCTTCGCAATCTCTAGTTGCTCATCGTAGCCCGGTTTGGTCACCAGCAAATTGCCAAATGACGACTTATTGACAATTGGCACTGCCTGAAGACCTGCCATAGCCCTCAATTGACTTATGTTTTGCCGAATTGTATGGAACAAAAACGATGGCTCGAAAGCTGGGCTGGGGACAACCGCGTTAATTTGCTGGTTGGTACAACTAAAGGTGCCTGTGATCCCAACTTTACCAATCGTTGACCCAATGCAAACCACAAGGGTAGTTTGTAGTGGCAACAGCCGAACATAACGATGACCGCGCTCTGATACGTATCTCTCCGCCATCACAATTTCGCCATTTTCAGTAACTTCAGCCGGAGTAATAAACGGTGTCTTATCGCCCCAAGCATAGGGAGCATATGAGGGAGGGGTTGAACCGGTAATAATTTTGCCGCATTCCTCAACAGGTAGAACTTTCCATCCCTTCGGAATCCGTCCCAGCGGTGATTCTTTGTAGAGGTGCGGCGCTTGTTCATAGCTGGGGCGCAGCTCGCCATTGGCATCAATGCCTCGGGTCAGCAGGTCATGCAGCAAGCCCTGTTTGACCTGCTTGAGTTTTTCAACGATGGCCTCGGTTTGCTGGATGGTTGTGTTGAGGACGGCAAACACTTCAGCAATCTTTTCCTTCTCGGCCGAGTCAGGGTCTGGAACGAGCCAACTAAGAGTTTCTTTTGGATTGGCTCTCGTATGACTATTTGTTGATCCAATCGCCACACGCTCCAAACGACGTGAAAAATCTCCGGTAGAAAAATACGCACCCCAGAAGCTAAGACATTCGGCGGCACGCTTCGGCTGATAGCAGATGAACTCCGTAGAGGCACAAAACCTCTGTTCAACTCTCTGAATAACCGCAACTCGCGGCTTTCGAGGATTCAACTTGGAGACAAGAACAGACTCGGATTTGATAGCTGTTTTGTTGCTCTCAATAGCGGCTCCAAGCTCTACCAAAGGCTGCCCGTTCGCGTCCCATGCTGGAATACTGTAGTGGACGAATTCATGACAGGGGTGTGCGGCAGGAAATGTTTGCTCACCATTTATCTTGAACAACTCGGCCAAGGGTTTCAATGGCCATGGTGATTCAGACATTAGCGGCTCCCTTCAAATACCCCAACCCCTTCAAAAACTGCTGCAAAGCCTTAGCCGCCTCATCCCGCTCCTGCTCGATCTCGGTCAGCGTCACCTTGTACTTATCCCACCAGTTCTCAAACGCTGCCACGATCTGTTGGCGTTGACTGGTCATGTAGCGCTCGACGATGCGCTTCATGTCGTTGTGCAGGATAGTCAACAACAGGTCGGCGGCTTGTTCGGCATCCAGCCCATCGACGTCCTTGTTCAACTCTGCGCTCAGGCTGTCGTTTTTGGCCTTCAGGGTTTTCTTCACTGCGGCCAGCTGTTTTTTCCAGTCCTTGAGTTGGTTTTCGTCCACCGCATTGTCGTCATCGGCTTCATTTTCTCCGCCCTCGTCATCCTTGCTCTTGTCCGGGCCGGCGGCTTTGATTTGGCTTTCCAGTTCGGTTTTTTTCGCTTCCAATTCTTCGATCTCCGCGACAAAGTCGCCCATCAGGAACTTGACCAGTTTGTGCTCCAGCGGGCGCTCTTTACCGGCTTTGTCTTCCAGTGCGGTGATAATGCTGGTGCGCCAGGCATCGACTACGCCATGCGAGCCTCGGGCCATCAAGGTCAGGAAGTCGTATTTGCTCTGGTTCCAAAAACCGGCGACGATGCCGCGCACCTGGAAAGGATCGAGCAGGCCTATTTGTTCCAGCGATTCGCTGAAACTGGCCAGCAGTTCGTTGCGCAGGCCGACAAAACTCTGAGCCCCGGCCAGCGCGGTGATGCGTTGGCTGTGGGCTGCCCACCAGTTTTCGAAGGCTAGCTGAATGGCGGCCTCCTTGGCTTGCAATCCGGCATTGCTTTCGATAGCGGATTTGAGTTGCGCCTTGGCGGTGAACTCGGCCTTGAAATCATAATATTCCCGTTCAGGCTGAGCTTGCCCAGGCCCTTCAACAGGGCGAACGGTAAACAGGTCCATCGGCTTGAGTCCGTGGGCATCGAACAGGCGCTGTTTATCGGGATGCCGCACTTCGGCCTTGGGAATGCCGCCGAGCAGATGGGCGCGCACGTCGTGCGGTTCCGGCGGCGGCGCGTTGTCGGCGTAACGGCGGATGTTGAGGTTGTAGTCGTACTTCCGCAGGGTGGCTATATCGACAATAGCCGAGAAGCCCGGCACTTCGTTGAACGCGTCATAGGTGGTGACGATCTTTTCGATGTGCTCGGGCATCAGGTGATTTTGCGCCCGGCCTTCAAAAAATTCGCGGTCGGCATTGATGAACAGCACTTTGCCTTGGCGCTCTTTGGCTTTGCTGCTGACTCGTTGCGCGCCGTTTTGCCGCTGTTTGCGCAGGATCAAAATGCAGGCCGGAATGCCGGTGCCGTAGAACAGGTTAGGCGCGAGGCCGATCACGGCCTCCAGCTGGTCGTGCTCGATAATACCGGCGCGGATGGTTTTCTCCTCGCCTCCCCGGAACAGTACGCCGTGGGGCAAAACGGTGGCGACGATGCCGCCGTCGGCACAGACCGCCAGCATGTGTTGCAAGAACATCAGGTCGGCCTTTTTTGCGCCCAGCGGCACTTCGCCGTAACTGAAACGCTCGGCGCGAAAATCCGGGTTCCAAGCCGACTGGCCGTTTTGGTCTTTGTCGGTATTGCCCCAGTTAAGCGAAAACGGCGGATTGGTCAGGATGCGGTCGAATCGGCGCAGCTCGCCGCCCTTGACGTGCTGGGGTTTGCCCAGGGTATCTTCGTTGTGCAGGTCGGCGGTGCTGATGCCGTGCAACAGCATGTTCATCTTGGCGATGGACCAAACGGTGCCGTTGGCTTCCTGACCGTAAAGGTTGGCCTTGCGGCCTTCATAGCCCTGTTCGTCGATGTACTCCTTGGCGGCGATCAACATGCCGCCGGAACCGCAGCAAGGATCGTAGATATGGTGTTGCAGTTCCGGTTTGATCAGCCGCACCATCATCCTGACGACGGAGCGCGGGGTATAGAACTCGCCGCCTTTTTTACCGGCGGAGTCGGCGAATTCGCCAATCAAGTATTCGTAAGCCGCGCCGAGCAAATCGGGAAATTCGAAGTCTTCGTTGCGCAGGCGGTAAAGGCCGAAATGAGTGATCAGTTGGCGCAATTTGATATCGGGAATCTTGCTCTGTCCCACTTTGCGGGTGAAATTGATGTGCTCCAACACGTCGTAAAGACTGGTGTTACCTGTCTCCAGACCGCCCAAAGCCTTGTTCAGAAAATCGCCGACGTTGTGATGGGCTTCGTTGATCAGGTATTGATAACGGGAGTGTTCCGGCACCCAGAATGTGCCTTCTTCCCTATACCAGTCTTTCAGGTTGGCGCTGTCAATGGCCTCGGCTTTGGTCATGCCTTGGATCATCTCGTCTTTGATGATTTGTTCACGATGCTGGTCGAACACGTCGGAGCAGCGTTTGAGAAACAGCATTCCAAAAATGTATTCTTTAAACTCGGAGGCATCCATTTTGCCTCGCAGAATATCGGCAGCTTTGAACAGATGGCGTTCAAGCTGCGGTAAGGTTAAGGGCATGTAAATCCTAGGTATAATTTGTTGGTGTTGAGTTTTCTACGTAGCTGGATCAGATTTGCAAGCTGTACGCTCGATATCCTAACTGCCCGATTAGGGTTGGTAATGGGTTTGAAGTATATGGGGCACACTAAAATATGTCCATCAACGCATAGACATGAGTACAGACCCAAGCATCTTTAAAATATTCTCCTGCGCCGCTTGCTCCAAATTTGCGATAATGCACAGTCATTTTATTTACAAGGGTTCCGTTGCACATGTGGTTTAAAAATCTGAGCATTTTTCGTCTTACTGAAGATTTCACTTTGGCTCCAGCAGACCTGGAACTAAAACTTGAACAAATGGCTTTTCGCCCCTGCGGCAGTCATGAAGAATTTACTTTCGGCTGGACTTCACCGCTGGGAAAATCGTCCGAACAGCTGGTGCATAGCGCGAACGGCTTTTTGATGCTGTGCGGAAAAAAAGAAGAACGTGTCCTGCCCGCGTCCGTCGTCAATGAAATGATGCAGGACAAGATTCTTGAAACCGAAGAACAGCAAGGCCGTAAATTATCCAAAAAAGAACGCACGGCTATCAAAGATGAACTTATCTTTGAGTTGTTGCCCAGAGCCTTCACCTTCTCAAACAAGACTTACGCCTATATCGACCCTAAAGGCGGCTGGCTGATCGTCGATGCGGCTTCGGCCAAAAAAGCCGAAGATTTGCTGAGCAGTTTGCGCAAATGCCTGGATTCGTTACCGGCCGTTCCGCTTAATACCATCGAAAAACCGGTCAAAGTCATGACCGAGTGGCTGGTCAATAATCAAGCGCCGGACGACATCACCATTGAAGACGAATGCGAATTGCGCTCGCCGGAAGAGGAAGGCGGCATTATCCGTTGCAAGCGCCATGACTTGAGCCTGCCGGAAATCAAGAACCATCTGGATACCGGCAAGGAAGTCATCAAACTGGCGGTGAATTGGGCTGATCGTATTTCTTTCATTATCGATGAAAATCTGGCCGTTAAACGCCTTAAGTTTCTTGACCTGATTCAGGATCAGGTGTCCGACATTAATACCGACTCTGAAGCAGAGCAGTTTGATGTGGATTTCTCGATTATGTCGCTGGAACTGGCTAATTTCCTGCCGCGTTTGCTGGAGCTGTTCGGCGGCGAGAATAAGGCGTGATCGTAATTTTTGATTAAAAATAGATAAATATCTCACCACGAAGACACGAAGAAATAAAACTTCGTGTCCTTCGTGCCTCGGCACTTGCTCCTGCATTGCTCTACCTCCTGCATAACCCACAGGGATGTGGGGAATGCAGAGAAATGACTGGATCATTTCCTGTCCTTGCAGTCGTTCGTGGTGAATAAAAGAGGTTTTTTCATGTTCCAAGCTAATTAACGCACATACCTCCGGGTTTTATGGGGCTTGCAGCGAAACTTTGATTGCGCTTACACTGCGGTTTCAG
>Ga0265297_10007464_pt1 | contig 15140 bp, 9 predicted proteins | sample Munlanlwell13791_FD_192502 | JGI IMG/M metagenome (GOLD analysis project Ga0265297, IMG submission 192502) | Leachate microbial communities from a municipal landfill in Southern Ontario, Canada - Leachate well 137-91 | ecosystem: Engineered > Solid waste > Landfill > Unclassified | place... | reverse complement strand
GTGCCACGGGTAATGTGTCACAAACAGAAAGCTACTGCCGAATTTTTCTTTTGCATAGCGGCAGGCGAGTCGCTCGCCCTCGGGGTCAATGTCGGTTATATCTGGAATTTTATATCCGTATTCTTTTTCCACTATCTTGCGCACTTCGGCGAGTTTGAGGTGGGGGATCTCGTCCGGCACTTCATCAAGCGTTACTTGATAAAGATCTAAATATTCTTGCCCGTTCTGTTTAATGTGAGCAAATATCTTTTTAATGACTTTATTAAGCATGGCTGTCACATCGTAAAAACTGTCAATAAAACCCATCTCTGCATCAATGCTAGTATATTCATTGATATGTCGTGTCGTGAAATGCGGTTCGGCGCGAAAGGCAGTGCCGATTTCGAAAACCCTTTCGAAAACCCCGACCATTATCTGTTTGTAAAGTTGGGGGGATTGCGCCAAATAAGCAGTTTTGTCAAAATACTCGACTTTAAAAAAGTTTGCTCCGCCCTCGGATGCCGCTTCGAGTATTTTGGGGGTCTTAATTTCGGTAAATCCTTCCTCGCGCATTACTTTTTCGTATCCCTCAAGAAGCAGATCGTAGAGCTTGAAGATTGCCTGTATCTTGGGGTGACGCAAGGTGGTAGTGCGGTGGTCGAGAAGGGTTGAAAGCTGGGGTTCGAATTTGCTTTTGGTCAGATCAACGGGGGGAGTTGCGACGAGCCTTGAGACGACTCTGACTTCTTTACCGGATACCTCGACACCCGTCTTAGATCTTTTATCTTCCCTGACGGTTCCCGATAATTCGACAACCTCGCCGGGTTTCACCTCGACTTCTTTTTCCCAAACAATCTGCACAGTGCCGGTATAGTCGACGAGCTGTCCAAAGGTAATTGAACCGAGCTGTCTGGTATTGGTAATTCTGCCTTTTAAATGCACCGTTTTCTCGATTTGCCGACGAAGATCCTTAACTAAATCTCTTTTCATATTGCTCCTTTTATTATATGTTTCGAGCTCCTCTCTCGAAACTGGTCGGGATGGCCGGATTTGAACCGACGACCTCGTCGTCCCGAACGACGCGCGCTACCAACTGCGCTACATCCCGAATCCTGCAACTGGACCTTGCCCGCCGACTGGCGGGAATTAGACCACATCCCGCCTCGCGCTTTTTCGTAGCGCGCTTACAATAATTTACCATATATCTGGTAAATTTCAATAAATAATGCTAAAATTACGAAAGCTTCTAAGGTATGCCCCCGTAGTTCAATGGATAGAACAAGAGACTCCTAAGCTCTAGATGTAAGTTCGATTCTTACCGGGGGTACCAGACAATTTGGTTCTTGGCGACCGGAATGCCGTCATCGCTGAGGGTCACTTGTATTTAACTGAAAGGTAAAAATGGCTCAAAAAACAGAAAGGATTGTCCCTACACTAGATCCCTCAAGGGGGATTGAACTGATTAAAAAGCAGATCGATAAAATCGATGAAATTATCAACCTTGAATATAACAGCCCTAAAGTTAGGGCTTGGGAAAGTTTCACGGAAGAGTTGCTTGTTAATGTATTCGGGAAGCCGCATAACAATTTGGATAATTTCAGGTCAACGCTTCATAGCGGTGGACCTATCAGAATCGGCATGTCAGACCAAGAGTGGCAAGAAAATTTTGTCAGAAGCATGCAGGATATAAAAGAACTATTGGCAAGTTTCACTGATCAGCTAGAGCTTTTTGCTCCCGCTGCTTCCGGAGAAAAAACAAAAGAGCAACCAAAATCTCAATTAGTACAAAACTTTTATATTTCTCAATTGCAGGCACAAAGGATAGAGAATTTAATTAACATTGAAGAACAACCCGAGGAAGTGAAAGTGAAGGTTGAGGAATTATTGAGCGAATTAAAAAAAGAAAAAACTAAGAATAAATCAAAAATTGCAGAAATCGTTAAATGGTTAGCAGATAAAGCGATTGATGTACTGATAGCAATTATAGCAAAAGCTAGTTTTTGAAATAATTTTCATTTTATCACCGACAGTTCCTTATTTCTCAGGCTCATCTTGATCTTCAAACAACTCAGGAGCTCTCGTTTTTCCTCCCGGGCTCCCTCACGAAGCACGAATTTCGAGTAATCCCTAAGATCTACCTTATTGTCTAAATCCTTACTAACTTTTTGTTTTAGTATTTTTGACATAAATCTTTCGTATCTATTTATCTCCGACTGCAAATGCTTCTGGGTGTTAAGCGTATCAACATTGATTTGATCAATAATTTTGCAAATCTGTTCTGTAATTTCTTCCTCTCTGATATATGGTTGCTTGCAGTTTCGGTCTTTGCCGCCAGTGCAGTGATAATATACATATCTTCGAATTACACCGTTATTCTGCCTTTTGAATTTCTCTTCAGCTGTAACGCCTGATCCGCAGACTCCGCAAAAGATAAGCTTGGTAAAATCAAACTCCTTCGTTCCTGGCTTAGCTCTTGGCGCCACCACTAATCTTTCCTGAACTTTATCAAATAATTCTTTGGTTATGATTGATTCATGTCCGGCTTTATACCAAATCCCAGCACCTTTTGGATACTCGAATGAGCCATAGTAATAATGATTGTTTAGAATGGCATAAATCGAACTTAAAACCACGGGTTTACCTTGCCTCGTTCTGAAATTGATTGAATTAAGCCAGTTTAATATCGTCCTTCCACTTTCGCCATTTAACGATCGCTCAAAGACCTCACGAATTACTGGAGCGCGTTCAGGATCGAGAAATATCTTTTTATAACCCTTCTTGCCTCCAATCTCATTCACATATCCAAGCGGTGGGGCACAAGGTCTAAAGCCCATCTCACATTTGGCTTTGAGACCTCGTTTAACATTAATAACCTTATTATCGTTCTCTAGCTTTGCCTGGCTTCCCAGGATCATCAATAAGAACTTGTCGTTTGGTGAATTAGTGAATATCTGGTTATATGTCCTTATTTCAACCAGATAATTTCGATCCATCAAATCCACTAATGTACCTAAATCACCAGCATTTCTGCTTAATCTGTCCGGAGCCCAGGTTAAAATTCCTTGAATCTTATCAGCTCTGATGTCCTTGATTATCGACATGAATACTGGTCGTTCGGCTGAATTCTTTGCAGAATGGCTCTCCTTCCTGATATCAGCCACTTCCAGCCCATCCCGATCGGCGACTGCTAGCATCTCTTTTAGCTGAGAATCGATCGAAAGCGCCTGCAGCTCATCTCGTTCAGTTGATTTTCGAGCGTAAAGGCAGAACTTAATCTTCTTATTTCCGGGTAGAATTGCTTCCATAGCAAGGGAAAGGAAGCCCGAATAACAGAGGTAAGTCAAGGAGAAAATCGACCGAAAATGACTTTACAACAGGGGTGAATCTGCTAACATTTAAGATGTAAATAGTACATTATGAATATATTGCCTAAACCTTAGATTCGTCTAAGGCATGGCATAAAATCCTTCGCAGATAATGAGCTCGTCGTCAGAGCATCTGCGAAGGTTGTAGTCCGAAAGGATTGCAGGTGACCGTAAAAAGTCATCGCTGGCGGCGGGCTTTTTGTATCCGCTTCCAGTTAATCGAGGTAAAAAGATGAAAATATTACATTTAGATAATGATAAAAAATGGGTTCCTGTTGAAAAACGCTATTACGATGATGAAGCTCATCTCCAAAATCTCCTAACCGATGATGTTAATACTCTTCCGCTTGATGAAATCGGCTACGATACTAAATTTGTCACGATCGGGAAAGAGGTCGGCCTGCAGAACGGCTCACTTGATGTTTTGGCTGTCAGTCCACAGGGTCATATCGCTTTAATAGAAACCAAACTTGAGAAAAATCCCGAAGTAAAGAGAACCGTCGTCGGCCAAATCCTTGGCTACGCCGCTTATCTCTGGAATAAGTCCTACGAAGATATCGAAAATAGTTGTTTTAATAAATTTCTGTCTCAACAAAAAGTCAACTTCTCTGGCAGTTTGTTTGAATATGTAAAAGAAAAATCAGCCGATGATTCAATCACCGAGACAGAATTTAAAGAAGGTCTAGAAAAACGCCTTCGACTCGGGAGTTTCACCCTTTTAATCGTCGTTGATCAAGTCAATCAAGAGCTAAGAGATATCGCTAACTATCTCAACGATAGAACGGGTCAGGAAATTGACTTTTACGTTATAGAAATGGAACTGGTCGGCGACAAAAAAGAGCAGTTTCTTATCCCACGCCTTGCCAATCCACCGAGAAAAAATATCACCTTCTCAACTGAAAAATCAAAATCGACCGACAGTTACGATCGGACTCCAATTACTCAAGATGAGTTTATGATAAAGCTCTCGGACAAAGGAAAACAACTTGCTCTGGATCTCATAAAACACTTTGAAAGTAATCCTTCTATTTTAATTACCTGGCGCAAAAATGGTTTCTCACTCATGACTAAACTGGAAAAAGGTATTGATGCTGGAGGATACACTAGCTTCCCGTACTTTTTCTTCCAGGCACCTGTTGCCGAAGGATCTTCTGAGAGGTTAAGCTTCGGTTATCCTGAAGAAATTTACACGAAGTATCCAGAAACTCGTACTTTCACTGATGAATATGTTAAATATTACCGTTCCTTGATTGGTTACGACGAGAAACGCAAAGCCATTTCTGACCTTTCCGTATTCTCCGATAAAAAGACTGGAAAGTTTATCGAATTAATCGAAAGCATTGCAGAAACCTTATCAAACAAGCAATAAAAAGAAGGAGTGAATATGGATACAATATTGGGCATTCTAGCAATTATTCTTCTCATAATTTCTATTCCGTGCCTGATTCTTGGCATAATTCAGCCAAAGGTGTTTTCTAGATTTTTTAAAAAAGGAGTCAATCGCAAGAAAACCTCCCTAATCTTCGGCTCGGCGTTTTTAGTGTCGATAGTTCTAATAATCATATTCTCGGCAGGTACTCCATCTCTTGCTGATATGAAATCACCGACGAATCAGAAGAATCTCACCGTTTCGGGTAGTACGAGCTATCACAATTCTAACATTAAAGTCTATCTCAATGGCGATGTTGCAAAAGAGATGAAGGCAGATGATAAGGGTGATTTTTCAACAACAGTTGAGCTAAAGGAAGGCTCAAACAAGATTAAAGCCAGTGCTACAAACGATAAGAACAAAACGAAGTCCTGTCCTGAAGCTGAAATCGTCTACGATATAACTCCGCCTGATTTTTCATTCGATCAACCGCAAAGCCCGACTGGCTCGAATAAATTTACCCTCAAGGGTAAATCCGAAAAGAACGCGCAGGTTATTATCTATTTGGCCGATAAAGAAATAAAGAAGACGAAAGTCAAAAACGACTCATTTGAGATCAAAGATATTGCTCTCAACGAAGGTGAGAACAGATTTACCGTTAAGGCTATCGACGAAGCTGATAATTACTCTCAACCCAAAGAAATTACTGTCGTTTGTAATAAGCCGAAGGAAGAAGCGAAGAAGTCAGAATCGCCCAGCCAAACTCCAGCTCCAAAGATAGTAACACCAACACCTACTCCGCAAGTTGAGCAAACAGTTGATACTATGGACCAACTGTGGAAAGCAGTAGATACAGGCCTTCAGACGCGTGAAAGTATTGATATAAAATATGATTATGGGTTTAAAATTGTCACTCTAACTAAGGATGGTGATATGTTTGATTCAAACGGATTCGTCCGAGATGGATATTCTACTCTTGTGCGATATGGCCGAGAAGCCTTTAAGATCGACGGAGTTGATCATGTTCTTATTGATCTTCGAGCAAGCTTCACAGATAATTATGGAAATAGTCATATGGACACAGGTATGACAGTTGAGATGACAAAGGAGAATTTCCAAAAATTCAATTGGGATAATCTTGAATATACCCCTGTCAGTAAGCAAATCGAGGCTGCTAGTGAATACTATTTTATTCACTATTCGATTCAAAAGAACTTAAATACGGATAAGTTATATCTGGTTCTCTAGCCACTATCCCATCCCCTTCCATACCTGTTAATTTGGTGGTATGATTTCGATGACTGAAGATAAATATTTTCAATATTTTTGGGGTTTCAAAATGGATCAGGACATTACGTTTATCACCAACGAAAAAAGTCAAAGCCTAAAAGACCGTTTTGGCGTTCTAATCAAAGATACCCGTTTCTTTGATTGCCTTGTAGGTTATTTCTACACAAGCGGATTCCACGCTTTATATAAATCTCTGGATAAAACTGAGAAAGTTCGCATCTTAATTGGCATCAGCACTAATAAACAAACCTATGATTTAATGCAGACTGCCAAAAAGCTGGAACAGCAGCCATTACAATTCTCCAGCGCTGAAACCAAACAAGAGGTTGGTAGTCTTGTTGAACAAGAAATGGAAGTCTCGGAAGATAACAAGGACACGGCTGAAGGTGTATCAAAGTTTATTGAATGGATCAAAAGTAAGAAACTCGAAATCCGAGCTTATCCATCAGAAAAAATACATGCCAAATTGTATATCATGACTTTCGCCGAGGGCGATCGCGACAAAGGCCGGGTTATTACTGGTTCGAGTAATTTCACCCAATCTGGCCTGATAGACAATTTGGAATTTAATGTCGAACTTAAAAATAGAGCCGATTATGATTTTGCCCAGAATAAATTCAATGAACTTTGGCAAGATGCCGTTGATGTCAGCGAAAAATATGTTGAAACCATCCAAACAAAAACCTGGTTGTCAAACGACATTACTCCGTACGAACTTTATCTAAAATTCCTTTATGAATATTTTAAAGATGAGTTAAGCCAAACAGATGAAGTTTTTGTAAAGTATTTGCCCGTGGGGTTTAAGCGACTCGAATATCAAGATCAAGCGGTCCTAAACGCGAAAAAAATACTTGGAGAATATGGAGGTGTTTTTATTTCTGATGTGGTAGGACTCGGCAAAACATATATTTCAGCGATGTTAGCCAACCAACTTGATGGTAGAAATTTAGTAATTGCACCCCCGGCCTTGATTGACGAAAAAAACCCAGGATCTTGGCGAAACGTTTTTGAGGATTTTCAGGTTAGGCAAACTCATTTTGAGTCATTAGATATCCGAAAATTGGATAGTTTAATTAAAGCTGGCACAGATAAATATGAAAATGTTTTTATCGACGAAGCTCACCGATTCAGGACGGAAGACAATGCTACCTATGAGAAACTAGCTGAAATTTGTCGTGGTAAAAAAGTTATTTTAGTAACTGCGACTCCTTACAATAACTCTCCTAAGGATATTCTGAGCCAAATCAAGCTTTTTCAAAAAGCTAGAAAAAGTACGATCCCGGGAATGCCTGATCTTGAGAAGTTTTTTAATTCGTTAGACAAGAAAGTCAAAAATCTCGATCGTAAAAAGAATTATTCGCAATATATCCAAGCCGTTAAAGATAACGCTCGTGAAATCCGAGAAAAGGTTCTTAAATACTTAATGGTAAGACGGACTCGTTCCGAAATTATTCATTATTTCGGGGAGGATCTTAAAAAGCAATTCCTTAAATTTCCAGAAGTCGAGAGACCGGAACCGTGTTTTTATGAACTTGACGAAGGAGAAGATAGGATTTTCCTGCAAACCATTGAGTTAATAACCAAACAATTTAAATATTCTCGTTATACACCACTCCTTCCAAAATACTATAAAGGAGAACTCACCCAACCGACAAAACTTGCTCAAGAAAATATGGGCAAGTTTATGAAGATTTTGATGATAAAACGGCTCGAGAGTAGCTTCTATGCTTTTAGACAAACCTTAAAACGGTTTGTCCGTTCTTACGAGCAATTTATTGATGAGCTTGATGCTGGAAATGTTTATGTCAGTAAAAAGCATACGAATAAAATTTTTGAATTTCTTGAAAATGACGACGACGAGGCAATTCAAAGACTTCTTGATACGGACAAGGCTCAAAAATATCAGAGCAAAGATTTTAATAATGAATTTCGGGAAGATCTTCAAGGTGATTTGGAAATTCTAAAGCACATTCATGGGCTCTGGGATAAGGTCAAACGCGACCCCAAGCTTGAATCCCTGACAAAAAATTTAAACTCTGAAGAAGTTCTAAAAAATAACAAAATTATTATTTTCACCGAATCAAAAGAGACTGCCTATTATTTAGAGAAGAATCTTGAGAAAAATTTTCAAGGGCAAATTATCTGTTTCACCGGAGGGTCTAGCCATTTAATTAAAGAAAAAGTGATCGATAATTTTGATGCCAAAGCAAGAAATCAGAGTGACGAGTATAGAATTCTGGTTACTACTGAGGTTTTGTCTGAAGGTGTCAACCTCCATCGCTCCAATGCTGTCATAAACTACGATATCCCTTGGAATCCGACTCGGATGATGCAAAGAGTCGGCCGTGTGAATCGAATTGATACCAAATTTCAAAAAATTTACACTTTCAACTTTTTTCCCACCAAGCAAGCCAACGATCTGATCAAACTAAAAGAAGCAGCCGAAGCTAAAATTAACGCTTTCATTACCTTGCTTGGTGCTGATGCCCAGCTCTTAACCGAAGGTGAGCCGATTGAACAGCATGAGTTGTTTAATAAATTAACCTCCAGAACATCTTTAACAGGTGAAGACGGTCTTGAAGACAGCGAATTGAAATACTTACATCTGATTAAAAATATCAGAGATAAAGAGCTTCCTCTGTTTGAGAGAATAAAAAGATTGCCGAAGAAAGCTCGTACTGCCAAAAGCTCTGAATCATCGGAAGAGTATCTATTAACCTATTTTCGCAGGGGTAAATTGCAAAAGTTTTTCAAATCAAATATTACTAAAGAATCACAAGAAGTAGATTTTATCACTGCGTCAAAAATTCTGGAAGCCAACGAACAAACCAAGAAGGAAAAACTACCTGACAATTTCTTTGAATTAATGGATAAGAATAAACAGGCATTTATTTTCTCAACTACCGATGAAGCAGAAGAAACAAACCTGCGCGGAGGCAGAGACAGCGCGACACAAGTTTTGCGGATCATAAAAGCTACAATGCAAGATCGCCGACAATTTACCGACGATCAAGATTTGTACCTGAAAAAAATTATGATTCAGCTCGAGGAAGGTGGCTTGCCGAAACAAACCTCGAAAGAAACATTGAAAGCAATACAGAGTGAAATTCAGCACGGTATAAACCCACTAAGGATCCTTGCTGTTTTGCAAACAAAAATACCCGAAAGACTTCTCAAAAAACACTATGCGGAAGACCAGAATGTGAGTTTTGGTAAAAGAGAAGTAATCTTGTCGGAATACTTGTCAAAATGATTAAAGATTCAACCAAGCAAATCGTCAAAAGAACCTTCCAAAGCTCTTTCGATAAAGAGCAATTTTTAAATTTTGCTAAGAATCTTTTAAATCACATTGATGAATCGAAGGCTCAGCACTTTAGAGGGTATATTAAGCATAGTTTTAAGCAAACGGCCGGTATTGTTAAAACCTACGAACGACTTGGCACATATACCGATCCAGACGAAAAGAAAATTGATATCCTAATCGTTTATTTAGAAAAAGATAATTCTATCGACCGAGCACGAACCTCGCTTCGAAATTTTGTCGCCGACTACCTAAAACAACGCGATCAAAAAGACGCTGCTTTGGTTGCATTTGTCAGCCCAAATCTTGGTGATTGGCGGTTTTCGCTGATAAAAATGGACTACAAATTTGAGGAAGGTAAAGGTGGTAAGATAAAGGTGAAAGAAGAATTTACTCCGGCTCGACGCTGGTCGTTTCTCGTCGGAGTAAGAGAAAGTTCTCATACCGCCCAAAGTCGTTTAGCCCCAATACTCGAAGATGATGCTAATCAACCAAGACTTGAGCAATTAGAGGAAGCTTTCAATATTGAGAAAGTCACCAAAGAATTTTTTGAAAAATACAGAGAGCTATTTCTTCGACTTAGAGATAGTTTGGATGAGATGGTCAAGAAAGACGCAAGGATCAAAGCCGACTTTGCAGAAAAAGATGTCGATACTGTAGACTTTGCTAAAAAGCTTCTCGGCCAAATTGTTTTTCTATATTTCTTGCAAAAGAAAGGGTGGTTTGGTGTTCCGATGGACAAGAACTGGGGTGAGGGCGACAAGGTATTTTTAAAAAATCTATTTTCTGCCTCGGTAAAAGAAAACAAGAACTATTTTAATAATTACTTGGAACCACTTTTTTACGAAGCTCTGGCCAAACAACGAGATGATGATTACTATAGCCGATTTAATTGTCGAATACCCTTCCTGAATGGTGGTCTTTTTGACCCAATTAGCGATTACGATTGGGTCAATACCGATATAGATTTACCTGGAGATTTATTTTCCAACGATAGAAAGAATACTAAAACTGGGGACATTGGTGACGGAATCCTCGATATCTTTGATAGATACAACTTCACGGTCCGTGAGGACGAGCCGCTCGAAAAAGAAGTCGCCGTTGATCCGGAAATGCTTGGAAAAGTTTTTGAAAATCTGCTTGAAGTTAAGGATCGTAAATCAAAGGGAACTTATTACACACCGCGAGAAATTGTCCACTATATGTGCGAACAATCTTTGATTAACTATTTGGATAGCGAGTTGCAGAACGAAGTTAAAAAGGGCGATATCGAGAGCTTTGTTAAGATTGGCGAGCAGGTGATTGAAAATGAATACTGGGTATCGCAAAAAGGCAACAACGATAATTCTAAAATCCCAAAATCAATAAAGGAGAACGCTGAAATTATCGACTCGAAACTTGCCGATATTAAGGTCTGTGATCCAGCGATTGGTTCTGGCGCTTTTCCTGTCGGAATGATGAATAAGATTGTCAGTGCTCGGCTTTCGCTTAATCCCTTCCTGCGTGAATCAAGCCGAGGGATCGAATGCGCTGGCCGAACCGCTTATGATTTTAAAATGCAAGCCATTACCAATTCGATCTACGGTGTCGACATAGATCCTGGTGCCGTTGAGATTGCGAAGCTCCGACTTTGGTTGTCGTTGGTTGTTGATGAAAACAATATTCGCAGTATCAAACCGCTACCAAACTTGGACTACAAAATTATGCAGGGCAATAGCTTGCTCGAAGAATTTGAAGGTATCAAGCTTTTTGATGAAAGCATAATTCCACAAGAAAGAGACAACCGTGAAGAAAGAATCAAGAAAGCGAACCTTAAAATTAACGAGTTGCAAAGAGAATATATTAAACTCCATTCACAGCGAAAATTATCAAAGTCTCACGAACAATTAATGAATTTACAGCTCAGGGAACAGCGTAAATTAATCGAGAGTTTACGAGACAGGCCTCAACCTAGCGGAAGCATTGATTTATTTAACCGAGTTGATGAGATCAAGGCAAAATGGGATGAGCTTTCAGGGCTCCATAAAAAAATAGTCAATGAAACTAACCGTGATAAAAAAAAGACAATGCTAAGCCGAGCCTCCGAGCTAGAATGGGAATTTATTGAAGCTTCATTGAAGTGTGAAGGTAAATCTGAATCTCTTAAAAATGTGAAACAATTTAAAAAGAAAAATACTAAACCATTTTTCCTCTGGCATCTTCACTTTACTGATGTTTTTCAAAACAAAGGCGGTTTTGACGTAATGGTTGGGAACCCACCATACATATCTGCGCTGCAAAATACGCGAGATGACAAAAGTTTCCGCGAGTCATACAGAAAGCGTTACCCTCTAGTCAAAGGTGCATTTGATATATATGCAATTTTTTTGATAATGGGCATTGAATTAACAAATCACGACGGCTCTTTTTCATGGATAATACCAAACAAGTTGATGGTGGCTCAATACGCTGAAGATGTTCTGAACTATTTAAAAGGGAATGGTTTGTATTCTATCGTGAGTGTCTCGAATCTTCATGTATTTGAAAATGTTGGAGTCTATCCGGTTATTGTTTTGGGAAATAAAAAAACTAACAGATTCCAAAGCTTTGAGATAGAGTCATTAAGTGACTTAGAATTAAATAAATTGACACCAAAAAGGATAGTAAAAAAACACGAAATTTTCAAAAATTTTAATATCAAAATCTCCTCCGGAGCTACAGGATTTCAGGCTCAACAGCTTGTGAAATGCATCTCAGAAAATAAATCCGATAACACAATTCCTTTTGTGGTTAGTGGTTCCATAGATCCATGGATGATAAATTTCGGACATGTAAGGTATATGAATAAAATCTACGAAAAAGCATTTATTGTTAAAGATCGAAATATCGCTGGTTCAAAATGGGATTTTTGGATGAATGAAAAAATAATCATCAGCGGGATGACAAAGAGAATCGAAGCAGCATATTACAATGAACCCGTTGCGTTAGGCGTAGGAGTATATGGTATTTATCATTATGGTAATTTTAATCCTAAGTTTATACTGGCTTTATTAAATAGTAAATATTTATCTTACTACTTAAAAATTAAGTTCAAAGAAAAACATTTAGCCGGCGGTTATTTGGCAATAAACAAATCAACTATTGAACAACTTCCTATTGTAAATTTAGATTTTCAACAGCAAGAAAAATATGTTGAAATCGTTGATAAAATCCTCGCTCTTACAAAATCTGACGATTATCTTTCAAATCCAACCAAACAATCAAAAGTTCATAAATACGAACGCCAAATCGATCAAATGGTCTATAAGCTTTATAGTCTCACGGCAGAAGAGATTAATATAATAGAAGATTTAAGTAAATAGAAACGATGAAAGTATATATTGATCAAGGTGTAGATCAGAAAAAGATTAAAGCACTTGCAAAAAAGTATAATTTTGAAATTGTTCAAAACGATACTGAGCAGCAATTTAGGAAAATAAACAAAGTTAACAAAGCTTTTACGTTAGACTCATCAACACTCGATGGGCCAGATGTAATAGCAGATGACAAAATCAATGATTTAAAGAGGGTGGTTGGCGGAGGAGAACGGCGTAGCGATAACGGACACATATACTCAGCATACCTAAATCAATGTAATTATTTCATTACAGAAAATCCAAGAGATTTTATCAATCACGACAAAAAAGAAGCACTTGAAAAAATATTATATCCACTGAAAATTAGACGGTTGGATGATTTTGTAAAAGAAGTAAGTAATGTCGAGGATCAACAAATGTTAGTAAAAATAATAGATAAAAATGACTTTCTAAATATTATTGTGTATTACCCCACAAAAGAAGATACTGATTGGATTGGCCTTAAAGACAGAGTGTCTGAGTATTTTCAAGGAATTTACCAGCATCATATTACCGTTAAAAATGTAGCAGAATATTTGTTAAAAAAGGTCGGCAAAAAGAACCCCTTGGAAAGAAATATTTTTGAACTGTATAATAATTTCTCTATAGAACAATTTAAAGTGGAGCCGATTGAAACCTGCCCGACACCAGAGGATAACTCAAGCCAATTGTTTTTGAGAGGAGGCAATAAAAAATCTATCGCCTATGCAATGAAGCTGTTAAATAATGAACTCAACTTCGAAAATATTGTATCAATGCACCTTTTATATTTTACAAGATCAGACAACAATAATTTAGCTGGGCTACCTACCACAAAGGGTAAGATTGTATTGAAGAAATTAAAATCACCGAAGGAAAGGCATGAAAGATAAAACAAAAGAATATATTCGCGAAGAAAAAATATATATTGAATCCGATGGAGAAAGAGGCGACAAAACTCTAAAATGTTCTTCATGCGGTATGGATAATTTTGTGCATAGTAGCAGCTGCGAGCTTGAGATAAATAAATTTATTTTAGATGGGAAAAATGAAATTACAAGCGAGCTTGACTCCCAACCTTTGATTACTAGTTTTAAGTCGCTCAAGATTGGCGATGGAGTTTATTCGAGAAAATACGGTTTCGGCAAGTTCGCCGCCATATATTTGGATGATATTATTGTAGATTTTGATGGCCGAAAGATAAGGATTCCCGCTAAAGAAAGCGATCTTTCGTTAGTGCCCGATAAATTGGATATAAGGTCAAAATCGGAATTAAATTCGATGAAAAGAAAGGTGGGATGAGCGGCATAGCAGGACTCAATGGTTATCTTTATCAGATTGGCTGTACATGTTTTGTAATTCTCGAAAACTTAATAGATAAAAAAGATGTCGATTTCACTACAACTATAGAATTTTCTACAGACGATAACGACAAGTCCTTGAGTAAAATCGATCGTTTTTCAATAGATTTAGCGATTATTCCCAGTATAAAAAATGGTAAGATTCAGATTCACGATATTAAAAGCGGTAGTCAGCTCAAAGTAAATAAAATCGCAATTAATTTAGTGAATTTCAGAAATAGGATAGCTAAACAGAAAAAAATTGACATAAATCAGTTTGATTATTATTTGATAAGCAAAAACAACTCTATTAGCTCAGAAAATTCTCAAAATCTCTTAATTATACCCCGATATATATGTGAAAATATTACAGTAAGCGAGGGTGTATTTTGGACTTCGCTGGAACGTGACATCAAAGAAAAAATTTCCTTTTTGTTAAGAAACATTTTTTGTTTGAGAAATGAATTTGACTTATACAACCTTGATGACACCGTATATTTTTCTATAAAGCACCTGATCGAGACTAAGATTAGAAAGGCAATGATTACCGATTCTAGCTCTCGAAGAATCAAATTCATTGAACTATCTGTTGAAGAGTTATTTAAACACCCAAATTCATTTTGCGATGTTGCGAAGTATGATGAAAACTACCGCAATATGCCTAGCCACAAAGTTTTTGATAATCTGATTAAAAAACTAAAGGGATTTTATAGCATAAAATCTACAAAAAGCATTAATCCCTTATCTGCAATAAACGATGGTTCTAACTATGAAGATAACTGATAGTTCAAACAATAAACCAGAAAATATTTACATGAGACCGTTTTTAATTTTCCTGTCAAAATATTTTATGATAAATAAATTCGAAGACATTAAGGAAGATGGTCAATTAAAAACCCCGGATTACCTGATTAACAATGATACTTTTACGGAGATTAAAAAAGTCGTTGACAACGTTGAAACTAAACAGTCTGCACGATGGGGAGCAATAATTAACAAATTGAAGAAAATATTATCTGCTAAATTTAAAGAGAAAAAAATAAAGGGCCTTTATGGAGTAGAGACACCGAGGGTTTTTAAACTTCTGGGAGACAAAAAGTATGAACGAGTCGCAGATGACATTTTGGGAGCGATAAGTGTTGG
>Ga0265297_10007463_pt1 | contig 15142 bp, 10 predicted proteins | sample Munlanlwell13791_FD_192502 | JGI IMG/M metagenome (GOLD analysis project Ga0265297, IMG submission 192502) | Leachate microbial communities from a municipal landfill in Southern Ontario, Canada - Leachate well 137-91 | ecosystem: Engineered > Solid waste > Landfill > Unclassified | place... | reverse complement strand
CGATGCTGGCGCGCTGGCGTTGCTCCACGCTCTGGCCGACCGCGGCGAGTGTGAACTCCTCGCCGTCGTCACCAACCGCAAGGACAAGACCAACGCCTCGGCCGCTGCCGTGGACGCCATCAACACCTACTATGGCCGGCCAAACATCCCGATAGGCACTGACAAGGTTGGTCCAACGGATCTCCAGCGCACCAGCGCTTTCACACGTGCCCTGCGCGACGAGTTCCCGCATAGCGCCAAGCCCGACGATCAGATGCCCGACGCGCTCGACATCTACCGCAAGGTGCTCGCTGCTCAGCCCGACGACAGCGTGACGATTTGCAGTATCGGCGCGTTTTCCAATCTCGCCGAACTCTGGCGGCGCGAACCGGCGCTGGTGCTCGCAAAAGTGCGGCGGTTGGTTGTCATGGGTGGCGAGTTTCCGAAGAGCAAGCGGCCCGAGACGAACGTGCGCACACATCGCGAGGCAGCGCGCGTTGTCGCGGCGGAATGGCCCACCGAACTCGTCTGGCACGGCTTCGAGGTCGGCAACGTCCTTATCACCGGCGCAGCCTTGAAGCAAACACCGGCGAACAATCCTGTCCGCCGTGCCTACGAACTCAAACCGTTCGGCAAACGCCCCGCCATCGAAGGCGGCCAGCCAAGTTGGGACCAGGGTGCCGCGCTCTACGCCGTGCGCGGCGCGGAACCGGAACTCTGGAGAGCCGTTCGCGGCGGTCGCGTGACCGTGGATGAGGAAGGCGTCACCACGTGGGAACAAGGTCCCATCACCCGCCACTACTACGTGAAAGTCAAAGGCGATCCCGCCAAACTTGCTGCTGTCATTGAGTCGTTGATGGTTCAGTCGCCCAAGCGCAAGAGCCGATAAGGCACAGGGCGCGTTCAGGTCTGCGGCTGACCTCAGCCACGGGAAGGGCCGCCCCGCGAGTTGCGCATTGAGGCGGACCCTGCGGTGTTCCCATTGCGGTTGGAGCGATTGCGTGCTTGATTTAGCATCTGACCTGTTATGAAGATGCGCTTATGAACACTACTGCCTGTGTTTCCCGCCGCAGTTTCCTCCAATGCAGTGCTGCAGTGATCGCCGGCTGCGGCGCGACAGCTGGCTCAGCAGACACACCATCGGCAAAGCGCCGGGTCATTGTGGGTGCTCACCCGTGGGTCTATGCTGCCACGCAGCCGAAATACGATATCACGCCCGTGCTGCCACAGATCTTTGCCGACATGAGCTACGCCGGGTTGGACGGTGTCGAACTGATGTCCACCGCGCTGCAACCCGACGACGCTGTCCAGCGCATTGGCGATCTGTCACAGAAGCACAAGTTGTCCGTCATCGGCATGTCTTTCGGTGGCGCGATGTGGGATCGCGCGAAACACCAGGAGATTCTTGACGATGCTGCACAGGTAATTCCCCGGCTGGCAAAGCTCGGTGGTCGCACGCTCGGCACGTCCGTGGGCGCGGTTAAATGGGGCCAGAAGCTTCACAAAACGCCGGAACAACTCGACGCGCAAGCCGAGTTACTCCGGAAGATCATGGCCATTTGCGAGAAACACGGCGTTGTGCTGAACCTCCACAATCACACCTACGAGGTCGAGAACGAGTTGCACGACCTCAAAGGAACGCTTGCGCGCGTCCCCGATGTGAAACTCGGCCCCGACCTCAACTGGCTCGTGCGCGGCGGCGTGGACCCCGTCGCGTTCATCCGGCAATACGGCAGGCAGATCGTCTTTCTGCATCTGCGCGACCAGAAGAAGGACGGACGCTGGTCAGAAGCGCTGGGCGAGGGTGATATGGATTACGCGGCCATCGCCACCGCGTTGCGCGAAATCAACTTCGCAGGTCATGCGGTCATCGAGTTGGCCCACGAGCGCGGTTTCAAGCTGACGCGGCCGTTGCGCGAGAGCTTGAAGATGAGCCGTGAGTGCGTGCGGACGGTATTGGGGTATTGAATTCGAGCAGGAGACATCCATGAAACGCATCGTCTTGATCTTGATGTTGATGGTTGGCCAAGCGATTGCCGCTGAGAAGCCAAACATCCTCTTCCTGCTCTCTGACGACCATAGCTACCCATATCTCGGTTGTTACGGTAACAAGGACGTGCAGACGCCAAACCTCGACCGGTTTGCGGCGCAAGGCTTGCGCTTCGATCGGATGTTTGTCGGCTGTCCGCAGTGTGTGCCGTCGCGCGCCACGCTCATGACCGGGCGCTCAGCGGTGGCGGTGCGGATGGTGCGCTTCACGTCGCCATTGCCGGCAGAGTTGCCGGCGCTGCCGGATTTGTTGCGCGGCAAGGCCGGTTACTTCACCGGCGTCGGCGGACGCAGTTACCATCTTGACGGGCCGCCAATCGCCGGCAAGCGCGCCTCGCCTGAGATCGGGGCGACAATGCTGAAATATGGTTTGCGCACGTTTACCAATCGCGTGGACTACGTCGAGAAGGCCGGTGGGATGAAGGAGTTTGGCAGCAAACTATCGGCGTTCCTCGATGCGGCGCCGAAGGACAGGCCGTGGTTCTTCTGGCTTGGCTTCAGCGATCCCCATCACGTGTGGGACACCAAGGGGCCTCGCGGCGTGCCGGACCCGGCAAAGCTGACGCTGCCGCCGCATTTGCCCGACCTGCCGGGCGTGCGCTCGGACCTCGCGCGCTACATCGCCGAGGTGGAGCATCTCGACGGCGACGTGCAGAGCGTGCTCGACGTTTTGGAGAAACGTGGTTTCGCCAGGAACACGCTCGTCGTGTTCATGGGCGACAACGGCATGGCGTTGCCGCACGGCAAAGGCGCGTTGACCGATCCCGGCATCCACGTGCCGCTGATTGTGCGTTGGCCCGGCGTGGTCAAACCCGGTGGTGTGACGAAGCAGATCGTTTCCGGTGAGGACTTCGCGCCGACGATGCTGGAGGCCGCGGGCGTGACACCTCCGAAAGCGATGAGCGGCGTCAGCTATCTGAAGTTGCTGCGTGGCGAGCCGTTCGAGGGCCGCAAATACATCTTTGCCGAGCGCGGTCCGCACGGCGGGGACGGCGGTATGAAGCCCGATATCCTCGCCTCCACCTTCGACCTTGCGCGCTGCGTCCGATCGGACAAGTTCAAGCTCATCTACAACTGCACACCGCACCAAGCCGTCGCGCCAGTGGACAGCCAGCGTGATCCGGGCTGGCAGGAAATTCTCGCGGCTCACGAAGCGCGCAAGCTGGCGCCGCAATTCGAACGCGCCTACTTCACTTTACCGCGGGCGACGTTCGAGCTTTACGATCTCGACACCGACCCCGGCGAACTCAACAACCTCGCCGGCAAGCCGGAATACAAGGAGGCCGAACTGGAGTTGAAACGCGCCCTGACCGAGAAGATGGTGCTCGATTGGGACTTCCTGCCGACACCGTTGCGGTGACCACGGCCGAACTCTAAGATAGCAAGAAATGAGGTTTGCCGCTGACGGCGTGGAGGGCGACCTCGACCTCACCGTCAGCTAGCTACACGTAGTTGCGATACTGCGGCGCCCACATTTTTGATCGGATGAACTTCAGCAGGTTCTTGGGTTTCCTCACGCGCGCGAGGCCTTCCTCGAAAATGCACTCAGCGACGGCAACGGCGATGCCGGCGCTGACTTCCTGGATGCGTTGCAGCGACGGGTAGACGCGGCCCATCGCCAGGTCGCTCTCCTGCACCTGTGCAGCGAGGGCCTGGGCAGCTTCAGCGAACATGCGGTCGGTGACGTGCCGCGCCTCGCACGCAATGATACCGAGGCCGACGCCGGGAAAGATGTAGGCGTTATTGCCCTGGCCGGGCACGAAGGTCTTGCCCTCATAGACACATGGCGGGAATGGGCTGCCGCTGGCAAAGATGGCCTGGCCTTTGGACCATGCGTAGGCTTCCTCCGCCGAACACTCGGCTTTGGAGGTCGGATTGGAGAGCGCGAAGATAATCGGGCGCTTGTTCAACTCCGACATCGCCTCGACCACGGGTTGGGCGAACGCCTTCGGCATGGCGGAGACGCCGACGATGACGGTTGGCTTGAGCGCGCGGATGGCACTGAGGAAGTCGGCGCAGAAAGGATGGTCGTGCGCGAAGCGAAGCTTGTGTTCGGCGAGGTCCTGGCGGGATTTCACCACGAGGCCGTGCGAATCCACAAACCAGCACTTCCGTCTCGCCTCCTCCGGCGACATGCCTTCGTCGGTCATCGCGGACGCGATGAGGTTGCCGATGCCCGTGCCTGCTTCACCCGCGCCGAGGAAAAGGATGGTTTGATCCCGAAGCGCCCGGCCAGTGATGCGCAGTGCCGAGTAAAGGCCGGCCAAGGTCACTGCCGCCGTGCCCTGAATGTCGTCGTTGAAGGTGCAGACTTTTCCGCGATAGTGTTCCAGCAGGCGGAATGCGTTGATGTTGGCGAAATCCTCGAACTGAATGAGCGCCTTCGGCCAGATTTTGTGGACCGCCGTCACGAACTCGTCCACCAAGGCGTCATACTCCTTGCCCCGCACGCGGCCCTGGCATAGGCCGGTGTAAAGCGGGTTGTGCAGCAACGCGTCATTCTCCGTGCCGACATCAAGCAGGATGGGCATGCATTGCGCCGGATCCACGCCGGCGCAAGCGGTATAGAGCGAGAGTTTGCCGATCGGGATGCTCATGCCAAACGCGCCGAGATCGCCCAACCCCAGGATGCGTTCACCGTCGGTGACCACGATGACGCGCACATCCTTCTGGGGCCAGTTTCTCAACACATGTGCGACGCGGCCGCGATCCTTGATGGAAATGTAGAGACCGCGCGCCTGGCGAAAGAGCACCCCAAATTCCTGGCAAGCCTGGCCGACGGTTGGTGTGTAAATGATCGGCATCATCTTCTCCACGTGGTTCATGACCACGTGGTAGAAAAGTGTCTCATTGCGGTCTTGCAGGCTGATGAGTTGGACGTAGCGCTCCAGGTCGTTCGGCTTCTTCTCGAAGTTGGCGAGCACGCGCCGCTCCTGTTCTTCGATGGTGAGCACGCGTGATGGCAAGAGTCCTCGCAGGCCGAGCGCGTCGCGCTCCTCGTCAGTGAACGCGGTACCCTTGTTCCAGAGCGGATCATGAAGCAACTTGGCGCCGCGCGGCACATGGCACTTGGCGCTTGCGGACTTTGATTTCACAGTTCGTTTCAACATGGAGCTGTTCTCCAGAAATTGTGGTTCTTTCACTCAGGCACGATCATCAGCGCATTCGCGATGCGAAACCGCCGTGCCAGCGTCGGAAACGATAAGGGGCGTGGCGTGGCCCGGTCGAGCCCAATTTGAGGAGGCAACTCATCAAGTTATTGTTGTTTCCGCAGCCGTTGCTTTGTGCACGACGAACTGCGGCGTGACAAAACCGATCCATCGGGGTTTAAATACCCCCATGAGATCGCGACTTGCCCCATTCCTCCTCGCTGGCGCGTTCATGGGCCTCGTCATCGGGACGTGCGCCGCTGAAACCAAACCCAACGTTCTCTTCCTGTTCGCCGACGACATGCGTTACGACTCGATCGCCGCGCTCGGCAACAGTTTCGTCAAGACGCCAAACCTCGACTCGCTTGTGCATCGCGGGTTCGTCTTCAACAATGCCTACTGCCTCGGTGGCAACTCGGCCGCAGTCTGCACGCCGAGTCGCAACATGCTGCTGAGCGGCAGGGCGTATTTCCGGTGGAAGGATTTCATCCCGCCCGGCGCGAAGGCCGGCAACGGCCCTATTGCACCCGGCGACGCGCCCAATTGGCCGCTCTCGATAAAGGACGCCGGCTACGTCACCTATCATCAGGGCAAAAAAGGCAACACCGCGCCGCTGATTCAGGCGAAGTTCGACTACAACCTCTACATCAACGAGAATCTCGACCGCACCTGCGGCGAACCGGGCAAGATGATCGCCGACGACACGGTGAAGTTCCTGAAGGAGAAGAAGGATGGCCGGCCGTTCTTCATGTATCTGGCGTTCGCCAACCCGCACGATCCGCGCGTTGCGGCCGGCAACTACCTGGACTTCTACCAACGAGACAAGGTGCCACTGCCGAGAAATTGGCTGCCAGTTCACCCGTTCGACAACGGCGAGATGGTGGTGCGCGATGAGCGGTTGCTGCCGTGGCCGCGCACCGAGGACGATTTGCGCCAGACGCTGCACGAATACTACGCCGTCGTCACTGCAATGGATGGTTACATGGGCCGCATACTGCAGACGCTCAAGGAACTCGGCCAGCTCGACAACACCATCGTCATTTTTTCAGCCGACCAGGGCATTGCGGTCGGAAGCCACGGCTTGCTCGGCAAGCAGAACCTCTACGACGCCGGTATGAAAGCGCCGCTCATCTTCGCAGGCCCTGGCATCCCGAAGGGCAACAGCGACGCGCTGATCTACCTGCTCGACATCTACCCGACCATCTGCGACCTCGTCGGCGGGCCGATGCCGGTGGGGATTGACGGCCGCAGCTTCAAGCCCGTCATCACCGGCCAATCGAAGGCAGTGCGCGACGAATTGTTCTTTGCTTACCGCCACCTCCAACGCGCGTGGCGCGACGACCGCTGGAAGCTCATCCGTTATCCTGAAGTCAACGTGACGCAGCTCTTCGACCTGCGAAACGATCCCGATGAGATGAAGAACCTGGCCAACGATCCCGCGCAAGCGGCTCGTATCGGACAGATGCTCGCGCGATTGAAGACGGCCCAACAGCAATTCGGCGACAACCTGCCGCTGACGGTGGACAATCCAAAGCCCGCCCAGTGGACGCCGCCATCGGCTGAAGAACTGAAGAAGTTGGACCAGCCGAGAGCGGGCAAGAAGAGGAAGAAGTAGGTCCCCGGATTCAAAGGATTCTGGCATGCCGACGGTGATCTATTCGCCGCTTGGCTCGTCGTTCACGACCAGCACAGCGCTGTTGGCGGACCGAACCGGCGCGATCATCTGCGCAACCGATGATTTCAGCCGGCGGCTCAAGCTGCAACCGCAGGCGGTGTGAGCCACCTCTCGCGGTCTCTCCACCGGGCTCGACAAGGCGCCGCCGGTGGGGTAATTCTCGCGGCATGAATCGGCGCACATTCTTGACGAGTCTCGGGGTTGCTTCAACCACAGGTGTCGTTCGAGCTGATAGAACTCAGTCCGTGAAACGGCTGACTGCGGACGTTCTCATTGTCGGCGGCGGCACGGCGGGAACCATCGCAGCTATCCAGGCGGGCCGACTTGGCGCGCGAACCATTCTTGTCGAGGCCGGCAGCCAGCTTGGCGGCACGACGACCACCGGCGGTGTGGATATTCCCGGCTTGTTTCACGCGTGGGGCAGGCAGGTCATCGCTGGCATTGGATGGGAGTTGGTGACGCGAACGGTTGAACTGAACGGGGGCAACCTGCCGGATTTCAAAAAGCCGACGGGACGGCAGCACTGGAAGCATCAGGTTCGTCTCTGCGGCGCGCTTTATGCCGCGCTTGCGGAGGAAGCGTGTGTGAAAGCAGGTGTTCAACTTCGCTACTACGAGTTTCCCGCCGCTGTTGAACAGACAGGCGACGGCTGGATGGTCCGGCTGAACGGCAAAGGCACGAGTGTTGAGGTCGCCGTGAAGCAGTTGGTGGACTGTACCGGCAACGCGTCGGTGGTTGGTATGATCGGCTTGCCGCGGCAACGGGAGAAGACCACGCAACCCGGCACGCTCATCTACCGGCTTGGCGGCTACGACGTCAGCACGCTCGACCTGAAAGCGCTCCAAGCGAAGGCCACCGCGTCTGTGAAGGCCGGCGCGCTCAAACCGACGGATTTCAATAAGAGCATCGCTGGCTTTCTGCGGGGTGGTGGCGAAAACGCAATGCATGTGCCGGATGCCGACTCGTCCACGTCCGAGACACACACAGCGACGAACATCCGCGGCAGACAATCGTTGCTGCGCGTGGTGCGGTTCCTGAAGAAGGAACCGGGATTTGCCACGCTTCGCATCGAGCGGTTGCAGCCGGAAACCGGCGTGCGCGAGACGTTCCGCATTGTTGGCGAGACGACGGTGACTGTGAAGGATTACACCACAGGGCGGGTGTTTGATGACGCCGTGGCGTATTCATTTTACCCGATCGACCTCCACGTCGAGCATGGAGTGAAGCCGGAGCATTTGAAGGAAGGTATCGTGCCGACGATTCCGCTTGGCGCGTTAATTCCCAAAGGCTGCAAGAACTTGATGGTTGCCGGCCGTTGCCTGAGCAGCGACCGGTTGGCGAATTCCGCATTGCGGGTGCAGGCCTCGTGCATGGCGATGGGGCAGGCTGCCGGCGTGACCGCCGCGCTGGCGGCGAATGCCGCGACAACGCCTTTGAACGTCCCCTTGGCCGATATCCGGCGCAGGCTCTTGGAACACTCGGCGATTGTTCCCACATAGTCAGCGCAGCGATTCGCCGAGCCTCCGGCGGGTTTCCGCTCAATCGCAACACAGTTACGCCGCGTTGTCGCTGCGGCTGATGACGAAGATGGCGAGATCGGCGTTGAGGTTCGGATCCTCAAACACTTCGGAACCGGCCTCGGTGTCAAGCGCGATACGGCGGTGGACGTGGATGCTCTTCTGGCGGCAGAAATCGTCGAAATCGGCAATGGTGAAAAAGCGGATGTTCGGTGTGTTATACCATTCGTGGCGCAGCACGCCGGCGGACTTCGGTGAGCGGCCTTCGTCGGCCAGCATGCGGCGAAGTTTGTGAAAGCCGAAGTTGGGGAAACTCACGATGCAGATGCGGCCGACGCGCAACATGTCGGCGATGACGCCTTCGACATCGTGAACCGCTTGCAGCGTCTTGGAGAGCACGACGCAGTCGAACTGCTGATCGGCGAACGACCGCAAGCCTTTGTTGAGGTCGGCCTGCACGACATCCAATCCGCGCTGGATGCACGCGAGGATTGCCTGCTCGTTGAGTTCGACTCCAATGAGCCGGTGGTGGTTCTGTTTCTGGACGCGGGTCAGCAAGCCGCCGCGGCCGCTGCCGAGGTCGAGCACGCTCGCGCTGGATGGAATCAGCTCGATAATGCGTTCGTAGTCGAGCCGTCGCTGGTGAAAAATACTGGTCGGGCTGTGGCCGCGCGGCTCGTCGGTATCGTCGGAATCGCCATTCGCCTCTGCTTTGCCGGCGAGGTTGTTGACAAACGCGCGAATCATCTCCCCGTAGCTGGCAAACTCGTTCGGCAGCAGGAAGGCGTCGTGGCCGCAATCGCTTTGGACGTTGCAGTAGCTGACGGCAGCGTTGTTGGCGATGAGCGCGTTGACGATGTCACGCGACTGTTCCGGCGGGAACAACCAGTCGCTGGTGAAGCTCAACACCAGCCAGCGGCACTGCGCGCGGCTGAGGGTCGCCGCCAGCTTCTCCGGCGTGTCGCCGAGGTCGAACAAATCCATCGCCATCGTGATCGCCATGTAGCTATTGGCGTCAAACCTCTCGACGAACTTCGAGCCTTGGTAGCCAAGGTAGGAGCCAACGGAAAACGTCTTCTCGAACTCGATCGCGACGTCGCGCGGATGAAGGCGGTTCGCCTCGAACTTCTGCGTCATCGCTGCCGGCGAGAGGTAGGTGATGTGGCCGATCATTCGCGCGAGGGCGAGGCCGACATCGGGACCGTGCGGTTTGTCGTAGTATTGGCCACCGTGGAAGTGCGTGTCGCGCCGGATGGCGTTGCGGCCAACGACGTCAAACGCAAGCGCCTGGCTTGTCAGCCGGGGCGACGTGGCGATCGGGATTGCGCCGCGCACGCGGTCGGGATGGCGCGTCGCCCACGTGAGAGTTTGATGACCGCCCATTGAGCCGCCGAGAACAGCGAGCCAGCGGTCAATCCCAAGATGATCCGCGAGCTGGCGCTCCGTTTCCACCATGTCCGCGACCGTGATGATTGGGAAATCGCGGCCGTAAGGTTTGCCAGTGTCGGGGTTGATGCTGCCAGGGCCGGTGGAGCCGCGGCAACCGCCGAGCAGGTTGGGGCAGACGACAAAGAACCGGTCTGTATCAATCGGCTTGCCCGGCCCGACGAGGATGTCCCACCAACCGGGTTCGTCATTCTCGTTGTGCTTCGCGACATGTGAATCGCCGCTCAGTGCGTGGCAGACGAGGATCGCGTTGTCGTGGGCGGCGTTGAGATGGCCATAGGTTTCGTAGCAGAGCGTGACGCTCGGCAGACTGCCGCCCAACTCCAGAGTCACCGGCTTGTCGAACGTGACGGTCTGGGCGTAGCGGAGCGGTTTCGCGGTGCGAACGCTGTCACTGCTGTCAAAGAGTTTGTCTGTCATGCGTAACCTGCCGGCTTTGTTGCGTATGGCATCAATGTTGCGACGCCTTCAGCGCCTGGTCAAGGTCGGCGATGATGTCGCGCACGTCTTCAATGCCGATCGAGAGCCGCACGTATTCCGGCGACACGCCGGTCTTCTGTTGCTCCTCCGGCGTGAGCTGCGAGTGGGTTGTCGAGGCTGGATGAATGACGAGCGATTTCGCGTCGCCGATGTTGGCGAGGTGGCTGAGGAGTTTGACGCTGTTGATCAGCTTGATGCCCGCTGCCGCGCCGCCCTTGATGCCGAAGCCCATGAGCGCGCCGCAACCGTTCGGCAGATACCGGCAGGCATTGGCGTGTTGCGGATGGCCCGGCAGGCCGGGGTAGTTGACCCATGCCACCGCCGGGTGCTTGCTCAGAAACTCCGCCACGGCTTGCGCATTCTGGCAATGGCGCGGCATCCGCACGTGCAGCGTCTCGATGCCAAGCAGGAACAGGAACGCCGCGAACGGGCTCATGCATGCGCCGGTGTCGCGCAGCCAGTGCGTCCGGATATGGATAATGTAGGCGACGTTGCCGATCGACTTCAGCGCTTCGGTGAACACGGCACCGTGATATGCCGGGTCCGGCGCGCAAAACTCCGGCCACTTTTTCGGGTTGTCCGCCCATGGAAACTTCGCGCTATCCACGATCGCGCCGCCAATATGGATGCCGTGGCCGCCGAGGAACTTGGTGGTGGAATAGACGACAATATCAATGCCGTGTTCGATGGGCCGCAACAGCGCCGGGGTCATCACCGTGTTGTCGCAGATCACCGGCAGACCGAGTTGGTGCGCGATGTCAGTGATCTTCTTGAAGTCCGGCACATCGTTCTTGGGGTTGCCGAGGCTTTCGAGATAGACGCAGCGCGTCTTGTCATCCACCAGCTTCTTGATCTCCTCTGGCTTGTTTGGGTCGAAGAACCGGACTTCGATCCCGAGCTTGCTCAGCGTTTGCGTGAACAGCGTCCACGTGCCGCCGTAGAGGCTTGTCGCGGAGACGAAGTTCTGGCCGGCGTGGGTAATGGTCAGGACCGCTGCCGTGATCGCCGCCTGCCCGCTGGCAAACGCCAGCGCCGCCGCGCCTCCGTCGAGCGCTGCGAGGCGCTTCTCCAGCACGTCGTTGGTCGGGTTCGACAGCCGCGAGTAGATGTTGCCGAATTCCTTCAGCGCGAAAAGATTCGCAGCGTGCTCGGTGTCCTTGAAGACGTAGCTGGTGGTGGCGTAGATCGGCACGGCCCGCGACAGAGTCGTCGGGTCGGGCTCCTGGCCGGCGTGCAACGCCAGCGTTCCAAAATGTAAGTCTTTCGATGGCTCGCTCATGGTCCTCAGTCTCTCAAATCTCTATTCTGACACCGCATATCAGTTCGTATCATAGCACGGCGTCGCTGCAAATCATACCCGCACCGGTGGCACAAGCGCACTCTCTGTTTTGCGGACGACGAAGAGATAGGGATTGGCCTGGGGTGGGGGCGCAACACACTGCGCTGCGAAATGTGGACGGTTCAACAAGGATTCGATAATTACCCGCGACGGAAAGGCGAATTATCTCGCGCCGGGCAGTGCCATGACGTTGGCGCCGCCGGCGGTGGCTTGAAGCGCCAGTTCGGCCAGCGCAGTCAGGTGGACCTGTTGCTGCCAGCTTCCGTCGCTCTGCTGCCGCGACTTGAGCGCCGTGACGAGGGCGGCGGTCGGTTTGGAGAAGACTTGGAAGCAAAGTATGGCGAGTGCCAGCGTCAGGGCGGACTGGCGGCTCTGCATCCGGCGTTCCAAAAACGCGAGGCCGCGCTCAATGGCCGGGCGCGCAGCAGCCGAGTCCTGCAGCGCCAGCGTGGCCAGCGCGGTGGTGGAGGGGAATCCTTGAAACGCCGCGCCATAGATGACGCGATTGCCGTAGTTCCAGCCGCCGTCCTCGCAGACTCGGTCCAGCAACAGCTGTTCCGCCTCCGCGATGCGCTCGTGGCGACCGTGTCCGGCGAGCTTGAGAGCCAACAATGCATAGCTGGTTGGCTCGACCCAACTAAACGTGCCGCTGGCCCACGGCCAGCCTTGAAGCGCGCCGTTGAGAGTGATTTCTTCACTCGGCTCCACGCGCTTGCCTTTCCACGCCAGCAAGCAGTTCACCGCCTTGTCCCGCAAATCGCTGCGGACTCCCAGGCGCGTCAGGGCGATCACAAACAGCGACGTGCTCCAATGTGGTTGGTTGTCTCCGATAAGTGTGAGCGCGCCCTCGCTGTTCATCCGTGATTGCAGCCAGTGGATCGCCGCATCGCGCGCAGTGCCGGCTTCGCGCAGGCCAGCCAGCGCCATCAAGCTCAGGCACGTTGGTTCCGGCGAAGGCTGCGTTCCCGGCCGGTATGGCCAACCGCCGCCCGGATCACTGGCCTTCAACAGAAAATCTACAGCGCTCATCAGGCGGTATGCTCGGACGCTACTTCTTCTTCGCCGGCGGCTGGCTCTTGGCCGGTTGGCTCTTCTTCGGCGGTTGCAGGCGCTGTAGCGCGTCGCGGGCCGCTTCAGGATGCTGGGCCTTGACGGCCGCGGCGATCTTCCTGACGGCCAGCTCCGTTTCGGCGCGGATGTTGGGGTTCGAGAGCAGCGGCAATACAAGCTTGAGCGCGTCCGGATGGGCGACGCCAGCGAGAGCGCCGAGGATCAGCTTGCGGTCGTCGGCGTTGCGCGCAACGGCCAGCAACTGCCGGTAGCGATCGATCAATGCCGCATCCGGCTTCGCATTCAGATTGCCCGCCAGACGCACCAGCCCGCGCAGTGCGATCACGCGAAGCGTATCGGTCTCCGGTTGACGGCACACCGACATCAACATGTCCCATGCGGCGACATCGGGCCACGTCGCCAGCGAGCGCACCGCCGCTGCGCGGATGCGAGCCTCCTTGTCCGCACAGGCCGCCTTCAGTTCGGCCAATGCCTTCGCATCGCCGGCGCTCGGCAACAGACGCAACAGCGAGCAGCGCCCCTCAAGGTCGGAACACTTCGCCATCCTCGCCATGACCGCGTCCGTGCGCCGCCCCGTGTCGGCCATCTTCTGCATGGTGCGCACCGCCGCGCTCTCGGCGTCGGAACGGGCGTCATCGGCGCTCATGCCTACCAAGCGTTCAAGCACCGCCGGCAGGTCGTCTGCCGTGGCGAGTTTTCCAACCGCCTGAAACGCGGCCTGCGCCGTTGCCACATCGAAAGCGCTGGCTTCGGTCAGCAACGCTGGCATCGCCACATGGGCGCCACGCCGCGACAGCACGGAGCAAAGACGGACTTTCGACTCGGCGGGGGATGGTTTCAATTCGGCTACAATCGCCTGATCGGTGGCCGAGCCGCCGCGCAGACTGACAAGAGCCGTCTCGATATCCTGAAGTTCCTCGGCTGTCTTCTCGCCCGGCATCGCCCTCACCAAAAGCGGCACGGCAGAAGCACCCTCCAGCCGGCCCACCGCCGCGATGGCAGCGCGGCGCACGGCGACGTCAGCAGCGGAAACCTGTGCGTTGATGGCAGCGTACACGGCCTCATCCCCCCGGCTCGCAAGCGCCTCGATCATACACACCTGCTCGCACGGCTGGAGCTTCGGCAACTCCGCCGCGAACTTCTTGGACGCGTCGCGGGACTTCAACGAGCCGATGGCCGCGATTGCCACCGGTTTCAGCTTGGCGTCCGAACCGTGAATCGCATTGAGGATGCGTTGCTCGGCGTCGTCCTTCTCAAGCCGCAGCAGAGCGCCAAATGCCCCGCGGCGGATGTTGTCCGGCTGCGCCGGTTGGAGCAGTTCCTCACAGATCGCCGTCGCACCCTTGCTGTCGCCTGCGGCGGCAAGGGTTTCCGCCACGCGCAGCGAGGCATCAGCCACAATGCGTGCCAGGGCCGGCTTTGCTTCATTGCGCAATCCGGCGATGACCTTGCGGGCCGGCTCGTTGGCGATCTTGCCCAAGGCCACAATGGCGGTGCTGGCCACAAGCGCATCGTTGTCGCGCGCCATCTCCGAGAGCGATTTCACCGCTTCCGTGTCGCGCCGGTTGCCCAGCGTGGTGACAATCTGCAAGCGCGCCCGGCCGCTCGCACTGCCCAGGGCGGTGCGAAGAATGCCGTTGACCTTGGCCGACGGATACACGCCCAGCGCCAGACAGGCGATGCCGACGGTCTCTTCGTTCTTCAGCAACTCCGCCAGGGCTGGCAGCGAGGCGTCGGTGCCGATGGCCGCCAGTTGTTGGCAGGCGAACCGGCGGGCCTCAAAGGTGGCTCCCGGCGCAAGCAACTTGATCATGGCGGCTTCGAGTTCGGCGCGCAGCGCGGGCGTGGCGGCTGAGTCGCGGAGCAGTTGCTCGAATTTTCTCAGCGGTTCGACACTTTGGCCGGATTCGTATTTCGCGGCGGCGTCAATGAGGGAGGACAGATCGGCGGCTTGCAGCGGCAACGCCAGCGCGATGCCGATCGTGGCCAGGAGAACAGAGGTTCGTAGCTTCATGGGTATGTATTCCTTTCCAAAAGTTCAGCGGCTAGATCAACCACGGCGTGCGCGGTTCACGTTGTCGCATGCGGTTGGCTTCTTCGCAATCGAAGCTTTCCTTCACCGGATCCCAACGCAGTTTCCGGCCCAGACGCAGGCCGATGTTGATCGCCTGGCAGATGGTCTGCGAGCGATGGGCCGCCTCCGGATGACAAATGGTCGGACGGCGGCTGCGGATGGAGTCGAGCAGGTTGCGGACGTGGTCACCGGCGTTGGCCCAACTGATACCAGCGGAGCCGCGCAGATTGAGAATGGACTTCGGTTCGGCCGTGACCTCATTGGTTTCGTCGTCCACTTGAATCCAGCCCTCGTCGCCAATGTAGCGAATGTAGCGGTCCTTGAAAGTCTTCCGCGAATACATGACGCACTTGATGCCGTCCG